>Ga0316604_10002922_pt1 | contig 12500 bp, 16 predicted proteins | sample OWC_soil_day20_C_FD_207650 | JGI IMG/M metagenome (GOLD analysis project Ga0316604, IMG submission 207650) | Wetland soil microbial communities from Old Woman Creek delta, Ohio, United States - OWC_soil_day20_CT | ecosystem: Environmental > Terrestrial > Soil > Wetlands | place: USA: Ohio... | reverse complement strand
TGATGCGGAACGGCGGCTCACGCAGCCCGAAATGTTCCAGATAAAGGCTCATCGGCGATTCCAGCTTTGCATGCGGTTGTAGAGTGTGGTGCGGTTGATGCCGAGGCGGCGGGCCGCCTGGCTCATGTTGCCACCGGACAGTTCCAGTGCGGCCTCGATGTAGCTGCGCTCCCAGAGTTCCAGCGTGGCATCGAGGCTGAGGCTGGTATTTTTGCTCAGGTGGTCGATGGCGGCTTTCCGCGTCTGCTCGACATCGTTGGCGATCAGTCCGGCGGTCGGCGCCGGGCTGCTTTCGTCGGCCAGTTCGCCGAGATCCAACTCGGCCAGCAGTTGCTCCCTGCTCACCGTCTGGCCGGCATGGCGGGCGGTCAGGCGAATGACGATGTTGCGCAATTCGCGGACATTGCCGGGAAAAGCGTAGTCCAGCCAAAGTGCTTCGGCCGCCGGCTCGAGTTGGAAGGCGGGGCGTTGGGCCTGGTGGGCGAAGGTGTTGCGGAAATGCGACAGTAGCAGCAGGCGATCCTGGCCCATTTCGCGCAGTGGCGGCACGTTGACCGTAAAGACCGAAAGCCGGTGGTAGAGATCGGCCCGAAAGCGTCCGGCCCGGACTTCCTGACGGAGATCGCGGTTGGTGGCGGCGATGATGCGGGCGGTCGAAATCCGGCTTTGCGTTTCGCCAACCCGTTGATACTCGCCGTTTTCCAGCACGCGCAGCAGTTTGGGCTGAAGGTCAAGCGGCAGCTCGCCGATTTCATCAAGGAACAGCGTGCCGCTGTCGGCGTCCTCGAAATAGCCGCTCTTGCTTGTCGTGGCGCCGGTAAAGGCGCCGCGGGCATAGCCGAACAGTGTCGGTTCGAGCAGGGTGGGCGAGATGGCGGCACAGTTCAGCGCGAGAAAGGGTTTGTGTTGCCGCTCGGTCAGCCGGTGCAAGTAGTGACTGGCCACGATGTCCTTGCCGCTGCCCGATTCGCCCTCGATCAATACCGGGAAGGCCAGGTTGGCGTACTGCCCGAGCTGCAGTTGCAGCCTTTGCATGGGTGGGCTGTCACCGATCAGGCCGCTGGGTGGCTCCGCGCTTTGGGGGGGCGAAAAGGACAGCGACTGGCGCAGCAGTCTGGCCAATCTGGCCGGGTCGCACGGTTTGCCGACAAACTCGACGGCGCCCAGGGTGCGGGCATGGCGAGCGTTATCGTCGTCGTTTTGGCCGGAGAGGACGATGATCTTCATCTCCGGCGACAGGGCCAGCAATTCGCCGATCAGCGCGAAGCCTTCGTCGGGGCGGTGCGGCAGTGGCGGCAGGCCAAGGTCGACCAGGGCCAGTTGTGGCGCCTGCCGGAGTTGCCGGAGGAGGCTGCGGCAATGCGACCGGGAGTGGCTGGTGATCACATCGAATTCCTGGGCGAAAGCAAAGCTCAGCGACTCGCTGATCAGCGCGTCGTCATCGACTATCAGCAGCAGCGGCTTGGCGACAGGCACAGGCAATTTATTCCATGTGAAAGATTTGCTCGATTATAGCCTCGTCGCTTCCGGGCGACGGGCGCCGATTCTGTTAAAATCCGCCGACTTTTCCCGAGGAAACGCTTTGCCCGACGACATTCTGGTCGATATCGAGGACCTTCAATTCAATTACGACGGCCGGCCGGTGCTGCAAGGGATCAACATGAAGATTCCGCGCGGCAAGGTGGTCGCCATCATGGGCGGCTCCGGTTGTGGCAAGACCACATTGCTGCGCTGTATCGGTGGCCAGTTGCGGCCGACCGGCGGGCGGGTGCGCCTGGAAAAGCATCAGGTTTGTGAAATGTCGGAGGCCGAGTTGTATCGCCTGCGTCGCAAGATGGGGATGCTCTTCCAGTTCGGTGCCTTGTTCACCGATATGTCGGTTTTCGACAACGTCGCTTTCCCGCTGCGCGAACATACCGACATGTCGGAGGAAATGATCCGCGACCTGGTCTTGATGAAACTCGAAGCAGTCGGCTTGCGCGGTGCGCGCAAATTGATGCCGGGCGAGTTGTCAGGCGGCATGGCCCGGCGCGTGGCCCTAGCGCGGGCGGTGGCGCTGGACCCGATGCTGGTCATGTACGACGAGCCGTTTACTGGCCTCGATCCGATCGCGCTGGGCGTCATCGGCCAGTTGATCCGCAAGTTGAATGACGCCCTCGGGGCGACCTCGATCATGGTCACGCACGATATCCATGAGTCCTTGCTGATCGTCGATTACATCTATTTCCTGAACGGCGGCCGTGTTGTGGCGGAGGGGACGCCCAACGAAATACGCGCCTCGAAAGATCCTTTCGTGCATCAATTTGTCTATGCCGAGGTTGAAGGGCCGGTGCACTTCGACTATCCCGCACCCTCCGTTCGGCAGGAGCTGTTGGCTGGAGTGACGCGTGTTTAACCCGGTCGCGCTGATTCGAAAACTGGGGCATGCGACGGTCGACCGTATCTGGCGACTGGGTTTTGCCGCGCGTTTCTTTATTGCCATCCTGCAGCATTCGGGTACTTCCTTTCGCCGGCTGCCACTGACCCTGCGCGAAATCTATTTCAGTGGCGTGCTGTCGCTGCTGATCATTCTTGTTTCCGGCCTGTTCGTCGGCCTAGTCTTGGGTTTGCAGGGTTTCGAGACGCTGCAGCGCTACGGTTCGACTGAGGCGCTCGGGGTTCTGGTGGCGCTGTCGCTGACCCGCGAACTCGGGCCGGTGGTTGCCGCCCTGCTCTTTGCCTCGCGCGCCGGTTCGTCGGTGACGGCCGAAATCGGTTTGATGAAGGCGACCGAACAACTGAAGGCGATGGACATGATGGCGGTCAATCCGATTGCCCGAGTCGTGGCGCCGCGCTTCTGGGGCGGCGTCGTCGCGATGCCGCTGCTTGCCGCAATGTTTTCGGCGATGGGGGTGCTCGGCGGCTGGTTGATCGGTGTCGTTTTCATCGGTGTCGATGATGGTGCCTTCTGGTCGCAGATGCAGGCCGGCGTCGATTGGCGCTACGACGTCTGGAATGGCGTTATCAAGAGTTTTGTTTTTGGCATCGCGGTTTCGCTGATTGCTGTTTTCGAAGGTTACGATTCCGTGCCGACCGCCGAAGGTGTGTCGCGGGCGATTACTCGCACCGTGGTGACTTCGGCGCTGACCATACTGGCGCTTGATTTCGTTCTCACTTCCTTCATGTTCCGGGGAGCTTCATGAACCGTACCGTCCTCGACCTCTGGGTCGGCTTTTTTGTCGCATTGGGTATCGCAGCTTTGTTGTTTTTGGCACTGAAGGTGGGCAACCTCTCGTCGGCGCACATGTCTGAGACTTACGTGCTGCAGGCCAAGTTTGATAACATCGGCGGGTTAAAGGTGCGTGGCCCGGTGAAGAGCGCCGGCGTCGTGGTCGGCCGGATTGCCGATATCAAGTTTGACCCGGCAAGCTACGAGGCGGTGGTGACCCTGAATGTCGATGGTCGTTACCAGTTCCCGAAAGATACTTTTGCGTCGATTTATACGGCGGGCTTGCTTGGTGAGCAATATGTCGGCCTTGATGTTGGCGGCGACGAAAAAATGTTGCAAGCCGGCGACACGATTGCCAAGACGCAATCGGCCGTCGTTCTCGAGAAAATGATCAGCCAGTTTCTTTTCAGCAAGGCAGCGGACGGACAGGATAAAAAATGACGTTGAAGCATGGGGCTTGGGTGATGCGGGCGTGCAGCAAATTGCTGGTTGGCGGGAGCGTGTTGCTGGCGTGCGCGGGCAGTGTTGTGGCTGAGGGCAATCCGCGCGACCCTTACGAGGGCTTCAATCGCAGCATGTTCGCAGTCAACGAGGTGGTGGATAAATATGCCGCCAAGCCGGTTGCCCAAGTCTATGACCACGTTGCTCCGCTGCCGGTAAAGGCCGGGTTTGGCAATTTCTTCGGCAATGTCGGCGATCTGTGGATCGGTGCCAACAATGTCCTGCAGGGCAAGTTTGTCGATGCCGGGGTTGATGCCGGGCGTTTGCTGATCAATTCGACGGTCGGTATTTTCGGCTTGTTCGATGTGGCCAGCGAATTGGGGCTGGACAAGCATGAAGAGGATTTCGGCCAGAGCATGGCGGTGTGGGGCGTTGGCGATGGCGGTTACCTGTTCTGGCCGGTAATCGGTCCGCGTACCGTGCGTGATACCGCCGGCTGGATGATTGATTCCTATGTCGATCCGGTGTGGCGCGTGCGCCCGATTTCGACGCGCAACAGCATGGTTGCCCTGCGTTTTGTCGATATTCGCGCCAGCCTGTTGCCTGCCGACAAGGTGGTCGAGGAAGCCGCGCTCGACAAGTATGCCTATATTCGCGATGCTTACTTGCAGCGTCGCCGTAACCAGATTTTTGATGGCCGCCCGCCGCGGCTTGATGATTGATTATTGAGAAAATGATGATTAAACAGTTCGTTGCCGTTGTTTTTGCCGGTTCACTGATTGCTTCCGCGCATGCACAAGAGACACCGGATGCCTTGGTGCAGCAGGTGACCGAGGAGGTGCTGGAGATTGTTCGCAAGGACAAGGATATCCAGGGCGGTAGCACGCAGAAGGTGATCGACCTCGTCGACAAGAAGGTGCTGCCGCATTTTAATTTTCCGCACATGACCGCGCTGGCCATGGGCAAGGACTGGAAAAAGGCGACGCCGCCGCAACAGCAAGCCTTGACGCATGAATTCAAGACCTTGCTGGTCCGTACCTATGCCAATGCCTTGACCGGTTACAAGAACCAGAAGATTGTCTATAAGCCCTTCAAGATGAATGCCGGCGAGACCGATGTCCTGGTGCGGACCGAAGTGCTGCAGCCCGGTAGCAAGCCGGTGCAGCTGGATTACAGCCTGGAAAAACTGGATGGTGGCTGGAAGGTCTACGACGTCGTGGTGGCCGGTATCAGCCTGGTCACCAATTACCGTGACCAGTTTGGCCAGGAAGTGCGCAACGGTGGTGTCGACGGTTTGATCGCCTCGATTAGCGCCAAGAACAAGTCGCTGGAAGCAAATCTCGCCAAGGCAGAAAAAAAATGATCGAACAGGTGGCCGGGCACCTTCTTGTCAAGGTGCCCCTTGTCATGGCCAATGCGCGCGGCCTGCTTGAAGCAGGCCGTTCTGCTTTAAAGGCAGGCGAGCAGGTCTTTGATTTTTCCGAAGTCAGCGAAGCTGACTCCTCGGCCATCGCGGTGATGCTCGGCTGGTTGCGGGCGGCAGAAGCCGCGCGGTCGACCGTCAAATTTGCCCATATTCCGGCGGGCGTACGTTCGCTCGCCGAGTTGTACGGCGTTTCCGAGTTGCTGCCCCTCGCTTGAGGCGGTATACATTGCCATGGTCGCCGCCGTCTCCATCATTGATGTCGTCAAGCATTTCGGTTCGCTGAAGGCGCTGGCCGGTGTTTCCCTGGAGATCGAGCAGGGGGAGTTTTTCGGGTTGCTCGGCCCGAATGGCGCCGGCAAGACGACGCTGATTTCCTCGTTGGCCGGCCTGATGCGTCCGGACTCCGGTTCCCTGAAGGTCATGGGGCACGATGTCATCAGCGATTTTCGCGAGGCCCGTCGTCTGCTCGGCGTGGTACCGCAGGAGCTGGTCTTTGATCCCTTCTTCAATGTGCGGGAGACGCTGCGCATACAGTCCGGCTATTTCGGCATTCGCAATAATGACGACTGGATTGACGAGATTCTCGAAAACCTCGACTTGACCAGCAAGGCCGACGTCAATATGCGCCGCCTTTCCGGCGGCATGAAGCGACGGGTGCTGGTGGCCCAGGCGCTGGTGCACAAGCCGCCGGTGATCGTCCTTGACGAGCCGACGGCCGGCGTCGATGTCGAGTTGCGGCAAGGTTTGTGGCAGTTTGTCCGCCGCCTGAACGGCGAGGGGCATACCATCATTTTGACGACCCATTATCTCGAGGAGGCGGAGGCCTTGTGCGGTCGGATCGCCCTGATGAAGCAGGGGCGTGTCATCGCTCTCGATACCACGGCCAACCTGATGGCCGCCCATCCCGGCGGGACGCTGGAAGATGTCTTTGTGCGGACGATGAACCAATGATCGGTTTCTGGACGCTCTTCTACAAGGAGTTGCTACGTTTCTGGAAAGTGGCCTTCCAGACCGTCGGCGCACCGGTGCTGACGGCGCTGCTCTATCTGCTGATTTTCGGTCACGTGCTCGATGAACATGTCCAGGTGCACGGCGTGCGTTACACCACCTTTCTGGTGCCGGGGCTGGTGATGATGCAGGTTTTGCAGAATGCCTTTGCCAACTCGTCATCGAGCCTGATTCAGGCCAAGATTACCGGCTCGATCATTTTCGTGCTGTTGCCGCCGATTCCCTACAGCGCTTTTTTTGCCGCCTACGTTCTGGCGGCGGTGGCGCGTGGCTTGATGGTCGGCGCCGGGGTCTTGCTGGCGACGGTCTGGTTTACCGAACTCAAGGTTGTTGCGCCGCTCTGGATTTTCGCCTTCGCATTGTTCGGTGGCGGGTTGTTTGCGGCGCTCGGGATGATTGCCGGGATCTGGTCCGAGAAGTTCGACCAGTTGGCGGCTTTCCAGAACTTTTTGATCATGCCGCTGACTATGCTCTCTGGCGTCTTCTATTCGATTTACACATTGCCTACATTTTGGCAACGCCTGTCGCATTACAATCCCGTTTTTTACATGATTGACGGCTTTCGCTATGGCTTTTTCGGTGTCTCGGATGTGGCACCCGAGATCAGCCTGGCGATTGTTGTCGCCTGCTTCGCTGTCGTCTTTGCGCTGACCCTGAGTCTTCTCAAGCGGGGCTGGAAACTAAGAGCTTAAACATGATGCACCCTGACCAGATCAAGCAACTCATACTCGCCGGCATGTCCTGCGAACACCTCGCCCTGGATGGCGATGGGCAGCACTTCGAGGCCCTTGTCGTCAGTGCGGAGTTCGTCGGCAAGAACCGCGTCCAGCGTCAGCAGCACGTGAATAAAATCCTCAAGGCAAAATTCGACTCCGGTGAGTTGCATGCCCTGTCGTTCAAAACCCTGACCCCGGAAGAATGGAGCGCCCAGCGTGGATAAATTACTGATTCAGGGCGGCGGTGCCCTGGCTGGCGAAGTGGCGATTTCCGGTGCCAAAAATGCGGCACTGCCCATCCTTTGCGCTTCCTTGCTGACCACTGAGCCGCTGCACCTGACCAACGTGCCGCATCTCAACGATATTTCGACGATGCTCCGCCTGCTGGCCGAAATGGGCGTTGGCGTGACCATGGACGGGGTCGATGGCCTGGTCCTGAATGGCGGCGGGCTGAACAATCCGATCGCCTCCTACGAAATGGTCAAGACCATGCGCGCCTCGATCCTGGTGCTGGGGCCGCTGCTGGCGCGCTGTGGCGAGGCGCGGGTGTCGCTGCCCGGCGGCTGTGCAATTGGCGCCCGACCGGTCGACCAGCACATCAAGGGTTTGCAGGCGATGGGGGCCGAGGTCAAGGTCGAGCAGGGCTATGTCCATGCCAAGGCTACGCGTCTGAAGGGCGCTCGCATCTGTACCGACATGGTGACCGTGACCGGTACCGAAAACCTGATGATGGCGGCCTGTCTGGCCGACGGCGAAACGATCATCGAAAACGCCGCGCGCGAGCCGGAAGTGGTCGATCTGGCCAACTGCCTGGTCAGCATGGGCGCCCGTATTTCAGGGGCGGGGACCGATGTCATTCGTATCCATGGTGTCGACAAGCTGCATGGGGCGACGCATTCGATCATGCCCGACCGGATCGAGACCGGCACCTATCTGTGCGCCGCTGCCGCGACCGGGGGCGATATTCGCCTGGTCAAGACTTCCGCCGCCTATCTCGATACGGTGGTCGACAAGTTGATGGATGCTGGTTGCGAAATTACCGTCGAACGCGATGCGATTCGTCTGGTTGCGCCGCCGCGCCTGAAGGCGGTCAGTCTGCGTACCGCGCCGTACCCCGCTTTTCCGACCGACATGCAGGCCCAGTTCATGGCCATCAACTGTGTCGCCGATGGCGTGGCGACGATCCGGGAAACCATTTTTGAAAACCGCTTCATGCACGTTAACGAGTTGATGCGTCTCGGGGCCAATATCCAGATCGAGGGCAACAATGCCATCGTGCGCGGTGTGGACCGGCTGGAAGGGGCGACGGTGATGGCCACCGACCTGCGCGCTTCGGCTTCGCTGGTCATTGCCGCCCTGGTGGCCCAGGGGGAAACGCTGATCGACCGTATCTACCATCTCGATCGCGGCTATGAGCGGATCGAGGAAAAGCTGGCCAAGCTCGGGGCCAGCGTCAAGCGCGTACACTAAGCCGGACTACAGGCATGTTGCTTATGCGGCATGCCTTGTGGCTGGGAGGCCGGCCTCCCATTGTTGTCTTATAAATGTTGTTTATTCCTCGATTTGATCACCTTCTGGTGCTGTGTGGCGGTAATTCCAAAAAATACTTTGCATTAATCGGAATCGAGGTCCATACTCTGAACTTCGGGATTTCCAGGCAGTGTTTTGTGCCTACGCCGTACCCTGCTAGTAGCTTCTAGCTGCCAGCTTTTCGGTTTGCCAGCTCCTCGGTCTTGATCTCGTATTTCCCGGGCAATTTATTGTCCACCTGTATATTTTTTACCAAGGATGCTAAAAATGGCAAATGGTACCGTTAAGTGGTTCAACGACGCTAAAGGCTTCGGCTTCATCTCCCCGTCTGAAGGCGGCGAAGATCTGTTCGCTCACTTCTCCGCAATTCAAGGCAATGGTTTCAAGACCCTGGCCGAAAACCAAAAGGTGACCTTCGATATCGTCACCGGCCCGAAGGGCAAGCAAGCTGCCAACATTCGCCCGGTTGAATAAACCAAGCGATAGCGCAAGCTGATAAAAGCCCGGTTCGCCGGGCTTTTTTACGTTTACGCAGTGCTGTTTTCCGGTTGCACCTGGCATGCCGGGCGCCGATAATCCTTGTTTCGCCCGACAACAAGGAGACAACAATGCAGCGCAGAACTTTCATCGCCGTCGCCGCGGCCACCTGTATGCTGGTTAGCGGTGCCGTGCAGGCCCAGAGCTACCGGGCCGAGTACCGTTTGTCGACGACGCTGGGCACGGCCTTTCCCTGGGGGCAGGCCGGCGAGCGCTGGGCCGAGTTGGTCAAGGAAAAGACCCAGGGCCGGATCAATATCAAGCTTTATTCCGGCAACTCGCTGGTCGGTGGCGATCAGACGCGTGAATTCACCGCGATCCGCCAGGGGGTGATCGACATGTCGATCGGCTCGACCATCAACTGGTCGCCGCAGGTCAAGGAACTGAACCTGTTCTCGCTGCCCTTCCTGATGCCCGATTACAAGGCGATCGATGCGCTGACCCAGGGCGAGGTCGGCAAGGATCTGTTTGCCGTGCTGGAAAAGCGCGAAGTGGTGCCGCTGGCCTGGGGCGAGAACGGTTTCCGAGAAATGTCGAACTCCAAGCGGCCGATCGCGTCGCCGGCCGACATGAAGGGCATGAAGTTCCGTGTCGTCGGCTCGCCGCTTTATAACGAAACCTTCTCCGCGCTGGGAGCCAATCCGACCCAGATGAGCTGGGCTGATGCGCAGCCGGCGCTGGCGTCCGGCGCGGTCGACGGTCAGGAAAATCCGCTTTCCGTGTTCGTTGCCGCCAAACTGTCCACCGTCGGCCAGAAATACCTGACTCTCTGGCACTACGTCGCCGATCCGCTGATCTTCGTGGTCAACAAGCAGGTCTGGGCGAGCTGGACGCCGGCCGACCGCGAGGCGGTAAAGCAGGCTGCGCTGCAGGCCGGGCGCGAGAATGTCGACAAGGCGCGCAAGGGTATTGCCGGCAACGACAATGCCGTGCTCAAGCAAATCGAGGCCGCCGGCGTGACGGTGACCAATCCGACGGCCGAGCAGCGCGCCGCCTTTGTGCAGGCGACCCGCCCGGTTTACGACAAGTGGAGCAAGACCATCGGCGCCGATCTGGTGAAGAAGGCTGAAACGGCCATCGCCAAGCGCTGAGTTGTCGATGTCTGATAACAACAGTGCCGTCGCCGTCGGCGGCAAGCTGACGCTGGCCACGGTCGAGCGTTTTCTGATGGCCGCGTCGATGGGTTTGCTCTGCCTGTTGACGATGGCCAACGTTCTGGTGCGCTACTTCACCGATATTTCCTTCGCCTTTACCGAGGAGATTTCGGTGGCGCTGATGGTCGTCATGACCTTGATCGGCGCGTCGCACGCCTTTGCCAACAATCACCATATTGCCATCACTTTCTTCGTCGACCGCCGGCCTGCCTTGCTCGGGCTGGCCCGCCGCTTTGCCGCGCTGTGCTCGCTGGTGATGTTCGCGCTGCTCGCCTGGTATGGCGTTTCGATGGCCTGGGATGACTACAGCTTCGAGGTTACCTCGCCGTCCCTGGGCGTGCCGCAGTGGTGGTATACTGTCTGGTTGCCGGTGCTCTCCATCGTCATCGTTCTGCGACTGCTGGTCGTGCTGTGGCGGGGGGCGAAATGATGGATTGGCTACTTTTTGGCGTTTTCGTTTTCCTGATGCTGACCGGGGTGCCGCTGGCGGTGGCAATGGGGTTGGCCGGCATCGCCGTGGTCGCCGCCGCCGACCTCGGCATGATGTCCTTGCCGACCAACGTTTATACGGGGATCGCCAAGTACCCGTTGATGGCGATTCCGGTTTTCGTCATAGCCGGCCTGATCTTCGAGCGGGCCGGCGTCGCGGCGACCATTGTCCGCTTCGCGTCCGCCCTGGTTGGTCAGCGGCGCGGCAGTCTGGCCATCGTCGCCATTCTGGTGGCGATGATCCTCGGTGGCATCTCGGGCTCGGGGCCAGCCGATTCGGCGGCGGTCGGGGCGGTGATGCTGCCCTCGATGCTGAAGGCCGGTTATCCGCGTTCCTTTACGGCGGGCGTCATCGCGGCGGCCGGTTCGACGGATATCCTGATTCCGCCATCGATCGCCTTCGTCATCTACAGCCTGCTCGTGCCGCAAGCCTCGGTGCCGGCGCTGTTCGCGGCGGGCATGATCCCGGGCATCCTGTCCGGCCTGACGCTGATCCTCGTTGCCTGGTGGTTGTCGGTCAAGAACAACTTCGAAGCCGAGCCGGCCGAGCCGCGTCCGCCATTCTGGCAGAGCCTGAAAGAGGCGGGCTGGGGCCTGCTGGCGCCGGTCATCATCCTCGGCGGCATGCGGAGCGGCTTTTTCACGCCGACCGAGGCGGCCGTGGTCGCCGTTTTCTATGGGCTGCTGGTCGGCATGGTGATCTATCGGACCCTGGCCTGGAAAGACGTCTACCGGGTGCTGGTCGAGTCGGCCGAAATCTCTTCGGTGATTCTGACTGTCGTCGCACTGGCCAGCGTCTTCGCCTGGGGTAGCAATACGCTGGGCACCTTCGATCATCTGGCGGCGACCCTGCTCGGCACCGGGCTGTCGGAAATCCCGATGCTGCTCAGCATTCAGTTGCTGCTGCTGATCGCCGGCATGTTCCTCGATGCCATCTCGATCTACTTCATCTTCCTGCCGCTGCTGGTGCCGATTGCCCTGCACTTCAACTGGGATCTGGTCTGGTTCGGCGTCATCATCACGATGAACATGGCGCTCGGCCAGTTTCACCCGCCGCTCGGCGTCAATCTGATGGTGACCTGCCGGATGGCCGGCGTCTCGATGGAGTCGACGGTGCCCTGGGTGTTGTGGATGGTGGCGGCGATGGCGGGGACGATGATGCTGGTCACCTTTGTTCCCGATTTGGCGCTTTGGTTGCCGCGTCACCTCGGCTATCTGTAGGGCTCTGCTAAAATGGCGCTTTCGCCTTTTTAGCAAGAGTCTCCGTGACGACCATCACCATTGCCCTGTCCAAGGGCCGCATTTTTGACGAAACCCTGCCGCTGCTCGCGGCGGCAGGGATCGTGCCGACCGAAAACCCGGAAACCTCGCGCAAGCTGATCATCGAGACCAATCGTCCCGAAGTCCGCGTCGTCATCGTGCGCGCCACCGATGTGCCGACCTACGTCCAGTATGGCGCGGCCGATCTCGGCGTCGCCGGCCGCGACGTGATGATCGAGCATGGTGGCGAAGGCCTTTATTCGCCGCTCGACCTGAATATCGCCAAGTGCCGGATGATGGTCGCCGTGCCGGAAGGTTTCGATTACCAGAACGCGGTGCGCCAGGGTGCCCGCCTCAAGGTGGCTTCCAAGTACATCAAGACGGCGCGGGAACATTTCGCCAGCAAGGGCGTCCATGTCGACTTGATCAAGCTCTACGGGTCGATGGAGCTGGCGCCGCTGGCCGGCCTGGCCGACGCCATCGTCGATCTGGTATCGACCGGCGGCACGCTGAAGGCCAACAAGCTGGTCGCGGTCGAGGACATCATGCCGATTTCCTCGCGGCTGGTCGTCAATCAGGCCTCGCTCAAGGTCAAGCGCGAAACCCTGCAACCGATTATCGACGCCTTTGCCCAGGCGGTGGAGAAGTAAGCCCATGCTCGCCATCAAACGCCTTGCTACGGTAGACGCCGATTTCACGGCAAAAATGGATGCGCTGCTCGCTTTCGAGGC
>Ga0316604_10002921_pt1 | contig 12505 bp, 5 predicted proteins | sample OWC_soil_day20_C_FD_207650 | JGI IMG/M metagenome (GOLD analysis project Ga0316604, IMG submission 207650) | Wetland soil microbial communities from Old Woman Creek delta, Ohio, United States - OWC_soil_day20_CT | ecosystem: Environmental > Terrestrial > Soil > Wetlands | place: USA: Ohio... | reverse complement strand
AGCGCGGCAACGCAACCGTCAATAACAGAGCGATGATCGACATCACCACCAGCAATTCGATCAGCGTAAACCCCCGAAAAGCTCTGATACCGCGCGGCCCAAGGACACAACGTCGAATCTGCGAAGCAAAGACTCCACGAAAAGGAGAGGCCTCACGGTTTCTGATGGAAAATTTCATTTTTACCCTGGAAAATCTCGATACCAACGCACGCAAAAATCAACATCATGGGCAGGTCTTTGAACCGCGAAGGCCACACTCGCAGCATCTCGGGCCGCCGCCGATGTTTCGGCGCAACACAAGAATGCACCGGAACGGCAGCGGGAAGGCCGAGCCTTAGCCGTTCAACCCGGCCATCGCCAGCGCCTCGGAGGACGCCGGGTATTCCTTGCCGGAGACGGTGATCAGCGTCGCTTTCGACGGTGCGCCGAACACCGCCGCCAGCGCGATCTTCTCGACGCGCTCGCCCTGCGCAAAGGTCGACATCGCATCGCCCAGCGCGGCGACAATGGTGTACGTGGTCACCGCCGACATCACGCTCGGCCCGGAAGGCAGATTGACGCTGACGCTGGCCGTAGCGCTGGCCGTGCTGCCGGTCAACGCCGGGCTGGTGGCGGTCACAGCGTCCCCGTAGGACGGCATCACTGTCAGCTTGATGGTGTTGCCCGGCGGCACCCCGGTCGTGTTGAAGACGACGGTCACCGGATTGGGCGTCGTGGCCGGCAAGGTGATGTCGGCATTGCCGGTCGGATTGGCCGGTGCGTTGACGCCGGCGACGCTGCTGATCGTCAGGGTCGGGGCTGAGGCGATGAACAGCGGGCCGGGAACGCCGCTCGTGTACGCGGGCGTAGTGGCCGCCGTGCGTGTGATGCTCTCGGCTTCGAGCCGGATGCGCCCCACCGAACCTGCGCCGCCGTTTAAGCAGCCGTTGTTACTGTTTGCCCCTGGGCTTCCGCCGTTGGCGTTAATCGTACCGTTACCGGCAATCGTGGTCGCGATGAGCCGAATGGCTCCGCCGCTCCCGCCCCCTCCGGTCCCTCCTGCGCTCCCGCCCGCTGCGGCACCACTTGCGCCTCCGTACGCGTTGATCTGTCCCGATACCGTGAGCGTCGCTGACGAGGCAATCAAAATCGCTCCACCGCCGCCGCCGCCGCCCGAGCCGGGAAAAGCCGTAGCTCCTATCGCCCCCCCTCCTCCTGAGCCGCCGACCAGAGGAAGGAGCATGCTGGACCCATAAGCCGGGCCGCCGACAGCCCTGCTTCCGTTGTATCCAATGGAATAGCCACACGAATTGATTCTGGCGTTGGCTCCTGCGGCCGCAAATCCCGCACCGCCTCCCCCGAAAGGTTCGGTGCCTGTATTGTTCAAACCACCGCCAGGCCCCAAACCCGTCCCTCCAACCTGATTGACTCCTGCAGGCCCTCCTCGCCCTCCGTCGTACCCCCCCGGTCCGCCTATCCCCGGCAGGCCATCGTCACCAATGTTTCCGTTTCCGCCGGCCCCAATTGCGGGCGAATCCCCGCCCATCAGATTGACGTTCCCCGCAATCGTCACGTCGCCGCTTGCCAGCCAGACCACCGGCGTGTTGGCTGTATTCTTCTTGAAGGTGACGGTCACGCCGGCCGGGATGTTGATCGTCGTGAAGTTGTACACGCCGCTCGGCGGCAACTCCAGTTGCGTATTGACCGTCGGGCTGAACGCGCCGTCTGCCCCGGTGCTGCCGCTGTTGAAGGCGAACGCCAGGCCGGGAAGGCAGCACAGGCCGGCAAGCAGCGAACGCTTGACGGCCGGGAAATGACAACGACTCATGACACTCTCCTTTGCAGATTTCCGATCGAACGGATTTTCAAAACGGACATTCATTGCTCTTGCTCCTTGAAAAACGCGCGCCGGGTCACGGCGCATAAATCGTGAAGGTATTCGCCACACTCGCCTGGTCCGAGGACTCCGTGGTCGGCGTGATGACGCGGATGACACGCGCCCCGAGCGGCGCGCCATCGTCGATGCGCAGCCGGACCGTCAGCTCGGTGCCATCGGCATTGACCGTCGGTTGCGTGTCGAAGACCAGGCCAGTCGCCGGCGCAGCGACGACGGCGATGGCGTCCTGCATGTTCTGGCCGCGCACGACCAAGGTCAGCGTCGCCCCGGCCGTTCCCAGGATCGGCGAGATCGACGAAATCGGCAGCAGCGCGCCCGAAGTGATCTGCACCAGCGCCCCGACCGGATTGGCGAACGACACCTTGCCGCTGTCCGTGCGGACGTCGACACGGCGCCGCGTCATCGCCGCGTCAGCGGCCACGGTGACCGGCACGCTCACCTGCCCGCCGTCCTCCGACACCAGCAGCGGCGAGCCGATGACCACGCCTTGCGGCGGGTCAAGCGCGATGGCGGTGACGCCGCCAAGCCCGTGGCCGCTGACGACCAGTGTCCCCGAGGCCGAGCGCGCGAGGCTTGTCGGCAGGATCGCCGTTGCCACCGGCCCGACGGCAACACCCACCACGCCCGAAAGCACGGTGCCCGGCGGCAGCGCGGGCGGCGTCTCCGCCCCGAAGACCACCCCCAGATTCCGCGAGAGCAGCGAATCGTAGGTGATGCTCGCCGGCGCGCCGCCATCCTGCTTGAGCACGCCGAGCAGCGGTGACGAGATGGCACTGTAGGTCGACAGCGTGCCGCCCAGCGTCACAGTATTGGCCGCCGTCAGCGTTGCCGGGCTTTCGCCGCCCGGCGTGGTGACGATCACCGCACGCTGTCCCGGCGCCGCGCCGCTGCTGGCCGAAACGCTGACCGTCAGTTGCGTGCCGGCGGCATCCCCCGTCGGCGGATTGTTGACCGACATGCCCTCGGGCGGAACCAAACGAACGGACGTCGCCCCCTGGAAGTTGCGGCCACGCAAGGTCATCGTCACCGGCGTCGCGCCGATCTGGAGGACTACCGGATCGGTCGCGTCGATCACCGGTTCCAGCGCAGTCACATTGAACACAGCACTGGCCGGGGGCACGAAGAGAATCGGCGCCGGTCCGGCCGTGAGATTGACGGTGCGCGGCGTCTGCGGCGCATCGGCGGCAATCGACACCGGCACGGTCAGCGATTGCCCGTCGGCGGCAATCGTCGGCGTGCCGAGCGAGATGCCCGTCGCCGGTGCGATGCTAACCGCCGTCACGCCCTGCAGGCCGAGGCCTTGCACGGTGAGCGTGAAGGATTCGCCGATAGCTCTCGCCTGCGGGGAAATGCCGGTACCAACGCTGCCGTAGGCGACGCCGAGCGGCCGCGACATCGTGCTCTGTGCCGGGTTGGCCGGCGCCGACTCCTGCTTGACCACACCGAGCGCCGGCGAAACGACCGGGGAGTAGGTACTGCCCATGCCAGTGGCAACGGTGAAGGTGTTGGCCGAAGTCGGCGCAGGATCAGAGGAACTGCCCGGCGCGTTGGCCACGATCACGCGTGCCCCCGGTGCCGCCGAGGAAGCGATGTTTACGACCGCTGTGAGCCGAGTGCCATCGGCGTTCACCGTCGGCGACGCGCCGAAGGTAAGGCCGTCGGGCGGCACGCTGCTCAGCGTCTGCACGGCCTGCAGGTTGCGGCCGATAAGCGTGAGCGAAAGCGCCGACGTTCCCGGCGCGCCGAACAACGGGTCGACCGAAACGATCTCCGGGCGCGGCAGCGTGATCTGGATGCGATCGGCATCCGGACTCGCCACCGGATAAGCACCGCTTGCTGAGGAAAGGACAACCTGGCGCAGCGAAACCGGCGCGTTGTCGGCAACCGTCAGCGGCACAGTCACCGACTTGCCGTCGGCGGCCACCGAGAGACTGCCAAGCGTCACGCCGTCGGCCGGCTTGAGCGTTGCGGCGACGGCGTTCTGCAGCCCTTCGCCGACAATGGTCAGCGTGCCGGCGCCGCTACCGGTCGCAAACGTCTTCGGCGTCACGTCCTTCACGTAGTTGCCGGAAACGATGCCCAGGCTCCTCGCCGTGACGGAGCCGCTCAGCGGCGTCGCCGGGGCGCTTGTCTCGAGCACGACGCCGAGCGGCTGCGCGTAGCTCGTATTCAGCCCGAGGAAATCCGCCGTCACATACACCGGCAGCGTCAGCGTGCCGAGCGTGGCGGAAACCAGCCGGATCGACGTCACGCCGGCCTTGAGCCCGGAAAGGCTGCCGATCGCCTGCGTTTTTCCGGCATCGATCGTCAGCGTCGGCGTCGACACGCTGACGACGCTCGCATCGGCCACCGTCACCGCGAAGCTGTGCGCGATGGTGTCGGCATAGGCAAGCTGCACGGCGAATTGCCGCGACGAGCTGTCCGGCGGCACGGCAATCGGTGTCGGCGTGACCGAAGCTGTCGGCAAGTCCGGGGTGACGGTCACCGTCGCCGAGGCGCTTCCCGCACTGTTCTTGAATGTCAGTTGTTGCGCGCCGAGCGTCGCGTTGTCGGCCGCCGTCAGGTCGAAGCTCGCTTGCGTCGGCGACAGCGTCACACCGCCGAGGGTCAGCCCCGCCGCCGTCGTAGACAGCGTCGTCGTGTTCAGGCCGGTTCCGGTAACCTGCACGGTCTTCGTTTCGCCCCGGCGCAAGGTATTCGGCGTCATGCCGGACACCGTGGGAACCGGCATGACAATCGAGATCGTCTGGTCGTTCGAGACGAAGGGTACGCCGCCGGGATTCGGCGTGCGCAAGCGGAGCGACTTGACGGCGCCGGCCGTCGGGTTCGGCACGAGCGCGGTCAGATCGGTAGCGCTGACGTAAGTCGTCGCCAGCGCGTCGTTATCCAGGTAGGCGACCGACTGAGCGGTGAAATTCTGCCCCTTCAGCGCCAGCACCGTATCGCCTTGGCCCACCGAGAGCGTCGACGGAGTGACGGAAGCCAGTTTCGGCTGGACAGACTGCACGGTGATCGCGTTGACGAAACTGACGGTGCCCGCGTCGGCCATCGCGGTCAACTGCGCGGCACCGGTAGCCGAGGTCGGCGCCGCCGTCACCAGCAACTGCGTCTGCGTGTCGGTCGAGCCGGCCCGCACCTGCGCGCTCAGGCCGCTCAGATCGAAGACGGGCTGCGTCAGGCCGGCCAGGCGCGATCCGCTCAGCGTGAACGTCAGCGTCTCTCCGGGCTGCAGCGTCGAGGGCTGCACGGTGGAAATCTTCGGCGAGTTGCCCACGGAGACGGTTCCCGACTGCACCAGGTAGGGAATTCCCTTGAGCCCCCAGGTGACGTTGCCGGTGATGTCCCCCGCCGGAACGACAATTGCATTGAGCGTGTTCCCGCTCGCCTGGTTGCCAACGCCAAGCGGCGACGCGGCCAGATCAACGCTCACCGCCGCGCCGAGATTGTTCCGGATCGTCAGGTAGTTGAACGTCGGCGCCGCGCCGGCCACAACGATCCCCTTGCCGTATTCGATCTGCACGTAGTCGAGCCGCGTGGCATTCGTGGCCCCCGCGGCGAACGTCAACTGCTGCCAGTCGCCCGGCGCCGGCTGGCCGCTCTGCGCCTTCTGCACCTTCTGCGACGTCACCCGGATCGGCGCCGCCGCCGTCCCCTCGGCCTTGAGCGCCCCGGACTGCACCGTGAAGCGCGTGTCGTCCGCCATGAGCACGGTCGTCCCGGCCTCGATGGTCAGCGTCGCCCCGTTCTGCACAGTGATGTCGCTGCTCACCACGTAGGGACTTTGCGCGGCGTGCCACACCGTATCCGCCGCTATCGCCCCGCCCACCGAAGTCTGCGCAGCGGCGGAAAGGGAAAGAAGGCCGAGGCATCCGGCCAGCCCCCAGCGCCGCAAGCGCGACGCCAAGGCCACGCCGTAGTGCGGCCGAAGATCACGCGGCCATGAAAACGGATTCAAGATCGTGCTCCCCTTCATTGCTTGTTCTTTCCATGCTTTTCGTATCCATATCATGGCAATGGCGCCAAGAATGAATTGGGGTCTGTCCCCTATTGTTTGTTCGGTTGTTCATCATGGCAATGGGGTCAGGGATAAATTAGGATCTGCCCCTATATTTTCTATTATTCATTGTTGATTCGTAAGAACGCATCAAGACAATACCCACCAAAATCTTCATCACCAAAACCTACCATAACTCCGAATAAAGACGAGTTTTCCAATACACCTAGCAATTTTGGAATAGAGCTTCTCGACAGTACCGAAGTTTTTTCTCCAAGAATTGCAAAAAACAAATCGTGACAAAGCAAGTCAAGTTTTTCGTTAAATACATCTCCAAACAGAAGAATCGCTCGCGATAAGCCAAAAAGCCAAGCACCGCGCTGAATAAGCGCCGACATTGAAATTTTAGATAATCCGTAGAAACAAACCATCCCATTCAGACAAACCGAGGACTGATAGAGACACTCAGCATCTTCAAAGTTCTTCCCAAGAAAGGCTGATGTACGAGCCCCTGCAAGATGTCGAGAAATACGGCTATCCGCTTCCCATGCTGACGCTTCAAAAAAAAGCACATCACCATGCCACTTAGTATCTCTATTAATAGTTTCGAATACATCGTTCAGGCAATTTTCAAAGTGTTCACAAAATCCAGATCTAATAATTTGGAACTTAGAAAGAACGATTCCTTTTTCATAGAAAAATGGTTCAAATCTATAATCGAGGCCGGTTGGATATTTAGTTATCACAACGATTTACCCTAGTATGTGTAATGGTTCTTTGTTCCTCCGGATACTCCTGGAGGTTGGTGATTGTTGAAATGCGGATCAGCAGAACCATTAGTTGATGGCCACGGATGACCGTTTGGATGACTCTGAACAGATTTATTGCCATCAAAGCTGAAATCCGTCGCAGATCCGCCTGATCTGTCGCCGCTATTTGTTTTGGTATGAGTATTGTGCGTCTGGGACGTTGGAATTCCAGCATCGCGTTTTGCCTTTCTGAACGCTTCCCGCTTAGAAAGCGACTGCACCTTACACCCACCGGCGTTATGCACCCCCACCCCGTCCTTCCCCACAAAGAACGTATGAGCATTGGCGACCTCAAGGTTCACGACGGGAGTTACGCGGGTTTCGATGCGGACGTCGGCAACGCTGGCCCAGCGCTCGGGTTCATCCTCCCCTGCCCCCTTGAGCAACAGCTTGCCGCCCTTCTTGAGCAGGATCGCATCGCGCCAGCCTTCGCTGGTCAGGAAGGGGTGGCCGTCGGTGGCGGTCAGCGTCTCGCCGTTCTCCAGGGTGAGATGCACCAGCCGCTGTTCGCGCTGGCTCATGAAGAGGTCGGTGACTTTTTCGTAGGACAGGCGTTGGTCTACGCCGGGTTCTTTCCCTTGGTCCTTCCACTCGGCCAGCGCCAACACTTCGTCGCCCGGTTTGAGTTCGCTAATCGGTTTAAGCACGGCCTTGGCGGCGTGGGCGTCGGCCAGCATCGCCTCCTCCGGGCGCACATGCACCAGGGTGTCGGGCGTGAAGCTGTTGATTTCGGCCGCCATGCTGGCGGCGCCGAGCGCGGCGGACACCCATTTGCCGAACTTGCCGCAGGGGTTGGGGATCGGCAGCATGCCGAGCAGGCAATCGATCGCGCAGTCCTTGAGGTTCTGCCCCCAGTCGATCTGCCCGCATTCGAAGAGGTAGTCGCTCGCGCCGCTGAGCAGCATGCAACTGGCCATGCAGCGCAAATAGTTGATGGCCAGGCAGGGCAGAATCTCGCCGCTCGGGTCGGTGTAGGCGACCGGGTTATGCCGGGCGTAGGCGTAGAGGTTGATGCCGCCTTCGAAACCGATGGGGTCGCGCGTGAGGTAACGCCCGGTGTCGGGGTCGTAATAGCGCCGGTTGTTGTAATGCAGCCCGCTTTCGGCGTCGAAGTACTGGCCGGGGAAGCGCAGGTTGCTGGTCACCGGCGCCGTGGCGCTCGAGGTGACGACGGCCTTGCCGAAGCCGTCGTAATCGCCTTTCCAGACCAGATTGCCGGCTTTATCGGTGATCCGCAGCGGGGTGCCGTTCTGGTCGTTGTGGTAATACACGTAGCGCTTCGCGTCCGCGCCGTTGTCCGGGTCCGCCACGCGGGCGTAGATCGGGTAGGTGCTGTCTTCTTCTTCGGGATGCCAGCCATAGGTGGCGACGATCTGGCCGCTGGCGTCCGTTTCGGCGAGCAGGCCACTGTCGGAGTAGAGCGTGTACGTCGTCGTGCCGTTGCCCAGTGTCTTGGCGAGGCGCTGGTCGAAGGGGTCGTAGCGGTAGGCGGCAATCACTTGGCTTGCGCCGTCGAGGATGCGTTCGAGGCGGTTTTGCGGGTCATAGGCGTAAGTCGTGGTGCGCGCCGGTTCAGCCAGACTGCTGTCGACTTTCTTGACGAGGTTGCCGGCGGCGTCGTACGTGTAGGTGACGGTGCCGCGTTCGGTGAGCTGGTTGGCGGCGTCGTATTTCCAGGTCTTGCCCGACTGCCGGGTGTCGGTGAGGCGGTTGCCTGAGGCGTCGACGGTGTAGCCTTCGTTCTTGCCGGAGAAGAATCCGCCTTCGATGCCGGTCAGTCGCAGGGCGTCGTCGTAGCTGTAGTTGAGCGGGCTGCCGTCCTGCGTCGCGGTGGTGACTTCGTGCATCCGGCCGTATTTGTTTTCAAGCTCGAAGACGGTGGCCTTGCCCGGATTGAGCACCTTGAGGCGGGTCATCATCAGCAGGCCGTCGTAGTCGTACTGTTGCTCGGAGCCACCCGGCAACAGCACTTTCTTGCGCGCAACCCATTTCGTCTCGGTGACCGAGAGCTGTCCTTCGTTGGGGATCTGCAGGCTCTGCAGTTGCCCGGCACCGTCGTAGGCATAGCTGACCGTAACGTCATCCGGGCCGGTGTAGCTCTTGAGCTGATTGTTGGGGTACCAGCCGTATCGGTGGGTCAGCGAGAAGGCGCCGTAATTGACGGTTTCCCGGGTCAGTCGGCCGGCGTCGTCGTATTCGCGGGTCGCGCCATAGTCGCCGTCGTTCCAGGCGATGAGGTTGCCTTCGGCGTCGTAGTCGAAGTTCGTGGTGCGCGAGAGCGTTCCGCCGGGTTGGTATTCCTTTTGCACGGCGAGTTGACCTTCGGAGTCCCAGGCCAGGACGATCCGGGCGCCGGTGGCGTACGTGGTCTCGGTCAACCAGCCGTTGTCGTCGTAACCATAAAGCGTGACATTGCCGAGGGGATCGGTTTCCTTGATGAGCAGGTCGCGGCGGTCGTAGGCAAAGCGGGTCTTGCCGCCGTTGGGATCGGTGACTTCGATGACGTTGCCACGGGCATCGTAAGTAAAGCGCGCGGCGTTGCCGAGCGGGTCCAGGATGCGCGTGACGTCACCGTAGGCGTTGCGTTCGTAGGTGGCGGTCTTGCCGTTGGCGTAGGTCACCGTTTTGCGCCGCCCGGCCAGATCGTAGGCGTAGTTCTCGACGCGCCCGCCCTCGCCGTCCAGGTCGGTCTTGCGCGTGGGGCGGTTGCGTTCGTTGAAGGCATACCGTCGTTCGAACGTGGGGTACTGGACGCGCGAGGCCTGACGCAATCCCTTGTCCGAATTGTCTTCGGCCAGATAGCTCATCGCGTATTCCGCGCCCGAGGTGTCCTTGGCGCGTACCAACCGGCCCGACAGGTCATAGCCGAATTCGGTGCGCTTGCCGCTGGCGTCCTGAACGGCGATGACTTGTCCTTCCTTGTCATAGCGCGTTTCGAATTCGGCGCCATAGGGATCGACCTGCTTGACGGCGCGATTCAGTACGTCGATGACACGCTTGAAGGCCTTGCCTCGCGCGTCGGTCTCGGTGACCAGGGCCCCCGCCTTGTCGTAGGCATAGCTGCGTATGCGTCCCAGCGTGTCGGTAGTCTGGATCGGTTGCCCCTTGGCGTTGACATCGAGGCGGACGATCTTGCCGGCCGGGTCGGTGTACTGGATCGGGGTTCCGCTACGGTCATGGACGTAGTGCCGGACCTTGCCTTCGGGGTCGATGGTCTGGGCGATGTTTCCCTGCGTGTCGTACTGGTATTGCCAGGTAGCGTCGGGCGTCTGCGTGCCGTTGGTCTCCGTGCCGCCCTGTCGTGTTTCTTTGATGATTCTTCCGTAGCTGTCGTGCTGGTATTCGGTGATGCGTTGTTCGGGGAGGCCGACGGCTTCGGTCTTTTTGATCAGGTTGCCGATGGCGTCGCCCCCCAAGGGGGTTTCCTGCGGGGCATACTCGTAGGCGGTCTTGACGCCGAGTTCGTCGGTTTCGGTCAATACGCCGCCGTGCAGGGCGGAGTAGGTGGCGCTGGTGACGGCGCCGTCGGGGTAGACGGTCTTGATGATGTTGCCGAATTCGTCTTTGACGGTTTGGGTTTTTCTGCCGGCGGCGTCGCTCTGGGTGTAGCTGCGCGTGGCGGTGTCGGTGGGGCCTTTCTGGTATTCGGTCTTGCCGTTTATGTCACGGCGGATGACGAGGCCGTCGGTGTCGTACCAGGTTTCGGTGACCCGGCTGCCGTCGGTGCCGGCGGGGCCGGTGACGCGGACGTAGAATTCGCGCTTTTGTTTGTCGTAGTCGTAGACGTAGGTGGTTTTGGCGCCGGCGGCGTCGGTATATTGGGTGACGCGGTCGGCGGTGTACTGGTAGCTGCGGGTGCGCCCTTCGGGGTCGACGATGCCGGTGAGGGTGCCGTTGGCGAGGGTGTATTTCGTGAGGTGGCCGAGGACGTCGGTGACTTGGTCGATGCTCTGGACGGTCTGGCCTTTGTAGGTGGTTCCGGTGTAGTGGTATTTGACGCTGCGCGGGGTGTTGTTTCCAGCGGGGTTGCCGGAAAGGTTGCCAGAAGCGAGCCCGGGGTTGTCGCGGATTTCGGTGAGGAGGTCGCCGGTGTAGAGGTAGTTGAGGACGACGGTGCCGAAGTGGTCGCGGACGTCCTGGAGTTTGCCGGTGGCGTCGTAGGTGAGGCTGACGGCGATGTTGTTGCGGTTGCCGTAGCGGATGAGGGCGAACTGGAACTGGCTGGGGTCGGTTCTTTGGTATTCCATCCACTGGCCGGTATTGCGGTCTTGCCAGCGCAGGGTCTTGATGCGGTTGGCGCTGCATCCTTCGCCGCTGAAGTGGTCGGTGGCGCGGATGCTGTAGCGGTTTTGGTAGGCCCAGGCTTCGCCGTCGCCGTCGTAGCTCCGGTCCTGGACGATGATGGCCGGGTAGGCGGTGCAGGTGCCTTGTACTTGCGGTTCGCCGGAGAGCACGGCCGGACGCCAGCGGAGGTTGAGCTGCCAGCGGCCTTCGTGGAATTGGCGGTCGATGGTGACTGCGCCGCCCAGCACTTTGACGCGCAGGTCGACGGCACTTTCGCTCGGCGTGCCGTTGGGGAGGCTCACCTGGGCTTGCGTTGGAAGCGGAAGGAGCGAAAGACAGGACAGGAACAGCCCCAGCTTCCAGAAACTTGTTTTTTTGCTTGGCATCATTTTTTTACCATTTTGCATAAGGCACACCATTCAACCCGACCTTGTCGGATTTCGAATACACATCAAAAATATCCTCGCCCTCTTGCGGCTCATCCGGGGGGGATGCGTAACTGCGTTGATTCCATGTTTCCGACGGCGATACGGAGCTGTCCGCATGCATCGGATCGCGCGGCAAGCGGCGCAAAAAATAGAGTTTCCGCTTCACGGGGCTGCGTTGATCGACCACGCCCTCGACCAGTTCATCGAGGCTCCTGGGGTAGCCGCTCTCGCCCATCTTGATGGCGATGCGCCCCTGATCGGAGGCGCGTTTGTACGCATCGAGGGCATCCCTGATCTGGATCAGCGCGCTACGCAATTCGCGCTCCTTCTCCCGCTGCACCGCCACCTGTGCCATCGGCACGGCGACCATGACCAGCACGGCCATGATGGCGAGCGTCATCATCAGTTCGATGAAGCTGAAGCCGTGCTGCCCGGGCCGGCGTTTCTTGACCAACGCCGGCCCAGGCAAGGGCGCGTTCGAGGTTTCCGGAATCACGGCTCAATCCGGATCGACTTCTCGACCGGCAGCTTCACCGGAGCCGCGGGGGCCGGTTCGGGCGACACCGACAACACCTGGACGTTGGCAGCGGGGACCGCCTTCAACGCCTTGAAGGTCACCGTGGCCACACCGCCCGATCCGTTGACACCGCCGCTGCTACCCGACGAATTCAAGCGGATGCCCGTGACGAACACGTTCCCCTGCGCCGGATCGATCCGCTGGGTGAAGTTGGTCTGCCCCCCACCCTGCTTGAGAAAATCGCCTTCCTGCACATTGACGACCTGCAACACCTGCGGATCGAAACCGAGCAGCAGCGGCAAGCCGCTGACCGGCGAGGGGCTCGTGACGCGCAGAACGGCGCTGAACTGCTCGCCGACCCGGACTTTCTCCGGCGCCTGCCAGGAAAAGACCGGAGTACCGGCCGAAGAAGAGACGGCTGTCGCTGCGTTGCCGGCCTTTTTGCCGGTCGCGTCGACTGTCGGGATGGCTCCCGGGTTCGCTGCGGCAGAAGCGTTGGCATGGGCCTTCGCCTCGGCGCCGGCTTCCGGCGTCTTCGCGGTCTTGGCCGAGCCGTCGACGGTTGCCAGGCGCAGCGGGCGGCCGCCGATGCTGGTA
>Ga0316604_10002920_pt1 | contig 12505 bp, 11 predicted proteins | sample OWC_soil_day20_C_FD_207650 | JGI IMG/M metagenome (GOLD analysis project Ga0316604, IMG submission 207650) | Wetland soil microbial communities from Old Woman Creek delta, Ohio, United States - OWC_soil_day20_CT | ecosystem: Environmental > Terrestrial > Soil > Wetlands | place: USA: Ohio... | reverse complement strand
CTGCCGTCTTAAGCAAGTACTGCGCTCCGCTACCTGAAATGCAATATCCAAAAAATATAAATCCCAGTTCTTCCGCATACATGTCCCCTCTAATTAACTATTCATCATAAATGCTATACATACTTCTTTCCAATTATACTATAAAAAAGAGGAAAAAAGAATTAGCGAATACGAAAATGCTAACGCATTCTTTAAAACAAATAAAAAGAATTGAACCACAAAGACGCAAAGGACACAAAGTTTTTTTATATTTTTTGTGTTATCTTGGATTCTGACACGTCCTTTTAAGAATAAACATAATTATTCCTTCGCGTTCTTTGTATTTCTTCGTGGCCTTCGCGGTTCATTGTTTTTTTCATAAATAAGCGCATTGTTTTCAAGAATCATCATATTATTTTTGTAAATACATGTACTTTTTTTCAGCATATGTGGTATTCTAAAAAATACAGTGTTCTTTAAAATAGCAAGGAGGAAACATTTCGATGAAAGAACTTTTAGAATGTCTAGAAAAAGACCATACCCAAACCCCGGAGCAATTGGCAATTATGCTAAATAAACCTGTAGAGGAAATTTCCGCACTGATAAAAAAATATCAAGATGAAAAAATCATTGTAAAGTACCAAACCATCATTGATTGGGAAAAGGCGGGCGTGGATAATGTCACCGCTGTAATTGAAGTAAGAATTACCCCTCAGCGTGAAGTAGGCTTTGATGCCATCGCTGAACGCATCTATCGTTATTCGGAAGTACGCAGCTTGTATTTAATGTCAGGGGGTTATGATTTATCGGTTACCGTAGAAGGGACCAGCCTAAAAGAAGTCGCCGATTTTGTTTCTACTAAATTATCTACAATTGACGGAGTTGTCAGTACTACAACTCACTTTATGTTGAAAAAATATAAATTTGCCGGCGTTATCATTAAGGATGAAGAAGAAGAACATAGGCTGGTGGTATCACCATGAATTGGTCAGATCGCATAGCGCCAACCGTTAAAGCCATTCCGCCTTCAGGCATCCGCCGCTTCTTTGACATCGCTGCGGAAATGAAAGGTGTAATCTCCTTGGGTGTTGGTGAGCCAGATTTTATCACGCCATGGCATATACGGGAAAGCTGTATTCACGGCTTGCACCGCGGCTATACTTCCTACACTTCCAATTATGGACTTCTCGAGCTTCGTGAAGAAATTGCCAAATCCCTACATAAGGATTATCAGGTGACCTATGATCCCCGCCAAGAAGTCCTTGTAACCGTCGGGGTTAGCGAAGGTCTTGATTTGGCCATGCGAGCCCTGCTAGGTCCTGGTGATGAAGTCCTTGTTCCCGAGCCCTGCTATGTATCTTATAAATCCTGCGTCACATTAGCAGGCGGCACTCCCATTACTATACCAACCAATGTAGAAAATGAATTTCGGATTACGGCAGAGCAATTAGAAGAATATGTGACGCCTCGTACCAAAATATTACTCATCGGTTATCCCAATAATCCCACCGGTGCGATTATGAGCAGAGAGGACTTAGAAGGCATTGCTGCTTTTGCACTAAAACATGATCTCATTGTTATTTCTGATGAGATCTACGCCAAATTAACTTATGATGGCACTCATACTTGTTTCTCCAGTTTACCGGGCATGCGAGATCGCACCATCGTGTTAAATGGTTTTTCCAAAGCCTATGCCATGACAGGCTGGCGTATTGGTTATGCAGTTTCCAATGTTGAGTTCATTGCTGCCATGACGAAAATTCATCAGTATACGATGTTATGTACTCCTATTACAGCGCAAATTGCAGCGATTGAAGCCCTAAAGAGCGGCGAAAAGAACGTAGAACATATGGTATCAGAATACAATTATCGCCGTCGTTTAATTTTCAATGGATTTCGCCAAATGGGCCTGGATTGTTTTGAACCCAAGGGAGCATTTTATATATTCCCTTCTATTAAGAAGACAGGTCTAACGTCTTTAGAATTTGCCGAACAACTTCTCATGACTGAAAAAGTAGCCTTAGTGCCAGGCGATGCCTTTGGTGAAAGCGGCGAAGGCTTTGTCCGCTGTTCCTATGCTACCTCTACCAAAAATATTACAGAAGCCCTCGAACGCATCGGACGATTTATTGAAAGTATAAAAAAATAAGAGAATAAAAGCCTAATAGAGACCTAGTGAATTGATCACTGGGTCCCTATTTTTTTGTCCTCAACACACGAAGGTAGTTATCTCTTAAATACAGCAATTTGCAAAAATCGATTAAATTTGAAATTTCTTTGAAAAATTTGGAAAACTATACCTTTTGGTAGATGCATTTTCCAAAAAAAGACATTAGAATGGAAATATATTACATTTGGTGAAACATTTAAAATTACAAAGAAGGAGCATTCACGATGCAGTCCTACATACATTATCAGCAATCCATTTTCAAGATACTTATCATCATTATCGTGTTTGGACTTTCATCCTTGCCAAGCTCAATCGTTGAAGCAGTAGCCAGCAATATGATTCAACTTCAATTGCTAGACCTAAATGCAACTCCTATACCTCACATGCGCCTTACAGCTTGGCGAATCAATACCTCTCATCCCCAAAATTCAGGGTACACTGGAACAAGCGGCACCGCCTTACTTCATCTGCCGCCAGGGCAGTATTACGTTACTGGCGATATTACAGCACTAAAGAACCGAACCACTTATGCTGCTGGATTAAAAAACAACCATACAACAACATTATATTTTATTTCTACGATCTTTTCCGTTGACGAAAACACTGGAACGATGGCTCTTACCATTGATAATACAAGCTATATTGATATCGCTGACATTTCAGGAGTGAAGGGGTTCCAAATACACCTTAGCCAGAGAAACCTAGGGATTGAAACAAATGTTAGCACCGCTGGGAATCACAACTGGCTGCGGCTCTATCTTCCAACACGAATGCAGTACACAATCCAGCAAGTAGAAGGAATTCTGCATCTGCAATGGCCGATTTACGCAGCACCCGGTTTGCAATTCATCCTTTCTTCCGGACTGAAATAGCCTTACACAGTAGCAAGGACCATAAAAAAATACAAGGAGCTCGTTATGTGAAAAATAATGCACTTCCATTTATCTTCCGATTTCTTTTAGCCTTTTATCTGTTTTTATCTCTCTTCACCACCACAATTCATGCTGAAACTCCATTGAGCAGCCTAAATTACGATCTAAGCTCCGATGGAACGGTTGCAATCATACCGATAAATCTCAATATGGTAACGGCAGCCAAGGACTTGGTTCAACAAATGCAGACCACTAATATCATTCCAGTTTCCAGTATGGTATATGCCCCGCCCGGTTTACCTCCTTATATGGTTTTGTCTGGTAACTCAGAGTCTTTGCAACAGGCACTTAATCTATTACAACGGCTTTTTGCAGATCACAATTCTACCCATCTTATCATCATCGCAGCGAGCCTAAGAGAGCTAACCCAGTCCAATTCCCGCTACATCGGCATCAACCCCATTCCTACTTTCACGGGCAGGGCAACGATCGATTGGAACAAAAGTACGGATATTACCAGCACTCGCACCGACACCAAACATTTGGAAGCCAGTTCCTCGGATATTGCATCGCTAAACGAAGCACTTAACAACAGTAAAGTCTTAGTATCCAGCGAAGTCTACACTCCCAATGGCATAAAGTCACAAATCTCTAATATAAAAAGCGTTCCTATTTTCAGCACCGATAACCAGGGCAATGTCCAGACACAATTCCAAAACCTTGAAACCAGCATTTCTGTCATTCCCACCGTTATAGAATACAACGAGGACAAGCCCGAAGACAGCATCATACGTGTCGATGTGGATATCAAGGTCAGCATCATTTCTGGCAGTTCTGTATTGAAAGGCGTATCTGCTCCAGAATCCAGTGTGAAAACCATGACCACCACGCGAATGCTTCCCGCCGACAACCACAGCTATGTAATTGGCACTTTTATTACGGACAATGATACGAAAAGCACTTCCGGCGTTCCCATCTTAGGCAAGATACCCCTGCTCAAATATCTATTCTCCCAGGAGCACACGGAAAAACAGCGCAATACCGCCGTTCTAACCCTCGCCGTACGCTTGCTACCCTTACCATCAACCGAACCTTAGCACTAACATAGTGCCGATAGCAGGCACAAAACATGCCTGCTATCGGCACTGGGCTAGTACACACAGTAGGCGCCTGCTGTAACTACTGACTTAGTAAAAAAATATGTTACGAGGAGTGTTTATCATGATCAAAACTACGATACTAAAGAAATTTGCAATTCCCCTAGTATGCCTAACGATGTTAATAGGATTATCAGCCCCTGCTTTGGCATACGATGCTATTGTTAATGAACTTGAGGATAACGGTCTCCCCTCCTATTCCAACAATACGATAGCTACTGCACAAAGCGCTCTGAATCTTATACCTAACAATACATCAAATACTTGTTATGTAAAAGGAACGATAAAAGATACAACAGACATTGATTACTACCAATTTTTATACCAGAAGAACAATAGTTCAAATGGTAGATTTGCCATTAAACTAGAAAACGTCAAATCTGGTAACAGCTATTCCCTTAGCTTAGTAGATAAAAATGATAAAATTATCCTTTCTTCTGTGAGGAGTGGTAATCAGAATCAAATTATAAGAGTCCCTGCTAATACTCTTACTGACAAGACCACCTACTATATTAAAATAGTGCCAATAACCGTTGGTACCCCTGGTGCAGGCTATACACTTTTCTTCGAAGATAACTTCAAAACCGTTACCGGGGCAACCTACGGCTTATTACCTAGCAACTTGAACTCTTATAATGGACAACGCTCTGTTCCTGCGTTAGTTGACCTGAAAAATATAAACAAAGACCCTAATGCGACAGTTTTATCCGCTTCCGTTTCTGCCGTTAAAGGGAGTGCTAATAACGGCATGAACTATATAATGTCTGTCGCTCCTGGCACGAAGTATCAACAAAACCAATGGTATACCGCCAATTGGAATAGTGAAGTTACGGGTCTTAAAAACGCAGGTGTCTTATTAAAGGATTCCTGGTATGTTGCCTTTCAAGCTACCAGCATCATCAGCGGTGTAAATGTAGTATCCATCACCTCACCCAAACTTACCTTCACCTATGAATATGATTCAACATATGGTTATTAAGTATCTCTCCTAATATCAAATCCCAATACTCTAAAGCTCTGCTTTAGGGTATTGGGATTTAATTTCCAATGGACCGGGAACATAATAAAACAGCATAAATCATTTACACGACATGCCATATAGAAAAAAATGTAACAACAGCACTTAACCATATAATGGAATTCAACGATATATAAACCAGAGATATATCTATAATCATATTGGGAGGAATACAATGAATATTACTCGGACAGACCCGTCAATCGTTTCTAAATTACTAATGTCCCTTGCAACTACCAAAACAAAAGGCACTACAAATAACAACGCTATTATAAAACCAATCACACAGACGACCCTCGCCCAAGAGCTGATGCACATTGGTTATAACAACCAAGGCAACGAGGTTGTAGCTAATACCTCTACCAATCAGACAGAGGTCGTAGGATCAAATAACCAGGCACAATACTCGACAAGCACTACTAGTGAAGACACCATTGATGGAATAGCTGCTAAATACAAGGGATCATTGACTGCCAATGAAATTGCCGAGAAATATGCAAATGGCGATGATGTTAGTATTGAAGAATATTGCTTTATGACTAAAGAAATTCGTGGCGACAAATTTAATACTGCATTATGCCAAAGGTCCAAATCACTTGAAGAGCAAAAAATTTCCCGCATATTGGCCAGCAACAATATTCAACTTAACTCTGACGAAGAACTAAATATCAGTGTTGACTGCCAAGATAACGTTACCGTAAGTGGTCTTAACGATACTGCAAAACTCCAGAAAATTCAAGACGCTTTAACTAATGAAGGGTTTCAGCTCAACTGTATATACCAAGGCAATTCAGAAACCTATAAAAATTTATCTCCACGTTTTTTGGGAATCGCACAACGTTTAGGCACCATTGAACAATACCTCAATAAGCAAACACAAGGAGCCATCTCCCTTACAGACTTGGACTTACAAGACGGTAAAATTGTGGGTCTTACACCCGAATTAGACAAATTGCTCAATAAAGATAAGAATACATATGACATTCTAAACTCAGAAGAAGATTTTCAAGCTTATAGAATGAAATACAAAATGACATCCACGCTTGCATATATTAAGGCCAATGGAACTGAAAACTTACCCCAAATGAATAGCACTTTTACTTACAAGAATGGCAAGCTCACCTGCATAGAACAGCCGGATTTGGTAAAACAGTATCCTCAAACCATGAGCAACGCTGAATATCAACAACAAGCAACGCTGGAAATGAATGATCCCGCAGGTTACTGGACTGCAGAATCAGCAAATAAGAGGTAATAGCAGCAACAGTCTACCTTCAACAATGCAGGAGGAAGTACAATGAATATTGCCAATTCAAACGTCCAACAGCTGTTAAACATATTATGTCGTTCAAAGAACAAAGGTACTGCCAGTAGAAAATCCGTTGCACAAGCACCAATACCGCCAGTCTACGGAGCAGATACAAGCAATACGATAAATAACATAATTGCCGCAAAATTCCCACCAGGAACTTCAATTGTTGTGGGCTATTGTAAAGACGGTGAGATTATATATAATACCACAACAAAACAAACAGAAGTAGCGACACCGGAAATACCCGATTACAACGATTCTCAAAAGAAATATACCGGTTCTTTAGCGGCTAGTCAACTCGGTGAAAAATTTGCTAATGGTGATGAGCTAAGTGATGATGAATACTATTTTATGCTTAAAGAGCTTGATGGAAACATATTTGATGTTGCTTTTCACAAAAGAAATACAGTATTAGAGGAAAAAAACATATCTACAGTGTTGACTAAAAACAATATTCAGCTCAACAGTGACCAAGAGCTACGTATCAGTATTGACTGCCAAAATAGAATTACCGTAAGCGGTATTGATGATCCCGAGAAGTGTCAACAGATTGCAAGTGATTTGAGCAGCGAAGCAAGTATGCTCGCTAGTTTATTTCAGCATAATTCTGAAACATATACGAAAGTATCGGGTGATTTTGCCGGAACCGCACAAGCCTTAGGAACAATTGAAAAATATCTGAATGAGAAAACGAATGGAAAGATATCCATTACAGACTTAACAGTGCAAGATGGTAAAATAGTTGGGCTAACTCCTGAACTAGATCGTCTGTTAAATAGAAATATCACTCCAGAGGACCGTTTTAAATTTGATGAAGCAGAAAATTATACAATGAAATATGGAATAATAGGCGCAATTACGTATATAAACATTAATGGCGCTGAAGACTTGCCCCAAATGACCTTCACATTGAGCTACAAAAACGGGAAACTTTCCTGCATTGAACAGCCGGATTTAATTGCAAGTCACCCTGAAACTAGAACCCGTGAACAATATATAGACCAAGCAAACTTAATACAACAAGATCCAATGGCTTATTTTAACAACTTATTAAAACAGCAAATAAAAGGACAATGGTAGTTAACAGGACAACAGGTATAAACGGCTAATTCTCAGACGGCTCTTTTCAATCACGAAATCAATCACAGACTACGTAGATATTTTCCACACTGCCATAATGAAGTGTTTTTATAGCCCTTTATTCAGCAGAGTATAAGCAGAACTTTTCCTAATTGATAAGAATATCAACAAGGGGCGGGTTTATTGACAACCGCCTTTAATCCAAGGTCAAGGCTCATATCAAAAAATGCTTTTAAAGAGTATACCAAATAAGCCCTTTCCTGATTATCTCAATAATTATATTGCAGCTTCTATATCTCTGGGCAAACTGCCCCTCTCCATTGGTACCATTTATTCTTTATTAAAACAATATCTCTATCCTTATATTTTTTTAATGAAGTAGGAGGAATCACAATGAATGTTACAAGAATACCCTCATCAAAAGTTTACGAATTAATGGCAGCGTCAAAAACAGAGAAAAAAGTTGGCAACAAAACCATCGAAGTACCAACACTTACAACCCTCGCAGAAGAACTAGTGCGTTTTAGTGATAACAAATATGGTTATAACCAAAATGGTAATGAGACTATGATGAATACTTCTACCAATCAAACAGAGGTTGTAGGATCAAATACTCAAGGGCAATACTCAGCAAGCACTGCTAACGAGGATACCATTGATGGAACAGCCGCCAAATATACTGGACCAATGACCGCTGATGAAATTGCAAAAAAATACGCAAAAGGCGATGATGTAAGCGATGAAGAATACTGCTTTATGATTAAAGGAATCGGCCTTGCTAATGTTGATGCCGCACGATGCGAAAGATTCAAGGTATTAGAAGAACTAAACATATCTACAATTTTAGCGAAACACAACATTCAACTCAATTCTGACGAAGAATTAAACATCAGTGTCGACTGCCAAAATAAAGTAACCGTAAGCGGTCTCAACGATACCGTAAAACTTCAAAAGATTCAAGATGCTTTAAATAACGAAGGTTTTCAGCTCAACAGTGTATACCAGACCAGTTCAGAAACATATAAAAAATTATCTCCAACTGCTTTTGTAATCTCATATAGTTTAGGTGATGTTGAGCAATACCTAAACAAGCAAACCAATGGGACTATCTCCCTTACGGACTTGGACTTACAAGACGGTAAAATTGTGGGTCTTACACCTGAATTAGACAGATTGCTAAATAAAGATAAGAATGCATATGACATTCTAAACTCAGAAGAAGATTTTCAAGCTGATAGAATGAAATACAAAATGACATCCGTGCTTGCGTATATTAAGGCTAATGGAACTGAAAACTTACCCCAAATGAATAGCACTTTTACTTACAAGAATGGCAAGCTCACCTGCGTAGAACAGCCGGATTTGGTAAAACAGTATCCTCAAACCATGAGCAATGCTGAATACCAACAGCAAGCAACGCTCGAAATGAATGATCCCGCAGGTTACTGGGCTGCAGAATCAGCAAACAAAAAGTAAGGACAGGGTTGTTGACAATCCTCTTCACTCAAAGGCAAGCACCATATCGCAAAGTGTCTTGTAAAAGAATATACCAAATAAGTCCTTCCTGATTATCTCAATAACTATATTGAACAACCATAAGGACATTGAAAATGCAGCAATAATTTAAAAGCAGGAGCTCGGTTTTTTGACCAGGCTCCTGCTTTTTTATGTTAGATATCCATAAACATATCCAATGGTGAATTAGGTTTCAACATTGGAGTTACCAGCTGCTCCGTAGGGATTTTGACAATAATCACCCGTGGACAGTTGCTTTCCACTGCAGCGGAAAATGCCGCTAAAAATTCTTCTTGCGTCGTAGTCAATGTACCTTCAATGCCAAAGGCTTTTGCAAAACAGACAAAATCCATAGGCACCGGCAATAAAGACTCCGAGTACCGCTGTTTATAAAACAATTGTTGTAATTGGCGCACCATTCCCAACGAACTGTTATCCACAATAATCGTAATCAAAGGCAATCCCTGACTCGCTGCGGTAAAGAGTTCACAGCCTGTCATTTTTATGCCCCCATCACCGACAATGGCGATCACCCGCTTCGTCGGCATGGCTACCTGAGCACCAATGGCAGCAGGAAGACCAAATCCCATCGTACCTAAGCCGCCTGAAGTAATCCAAGAACGAGGGGTCTCGATGTGGAGATTCTGAGCCGCCCACATTTGATGCTGCCCTACATCTGTCGCAAAAATGAATGGTTTTCCCTTTGTTCTTTCAGCTACTTGCTTTAGCATCCACGTGGCTGAAAGATCATTTCCATCCGGTTTTGCTGCAAATTCTTGTTTCCATTCCTGGATCACATTCCACCATAGACAGGAATTAAGAGGCTTCATCCGCTGGTGCAGTGTCGTTACCAATTGCTTCACATCTCCCGCCAGAGGAATATGGGTGGAAACATTCTTATCCAATTCGGCAGGATCTACATCAATGTGAATTAGCGTTTTTCCTTCTGCATATTTGAACTTATTACCTGTTACCCGATCATTGAAGCGGCTGCCGATGGCGATTACCACATCAGCACCATGAACAGCAAGATTGGCTCTTTTATGTCCGTGCATCCCTGTTAATCCTAAGAATAATGGATGTTCAGAAGAAAATGATCCCAGCCCCATCAGAGTGCTCACAACAGGAGCATTCATCTTTTCAGCTAAGGCAACAACCTGTTCATAAGCACCAGATGAAACTACACCGCCGCCAACGATCATTACAGGCTGTTTTGCTGATTCCAGCACTGCTACCGCCTTATCGATCAGCGAACTTCCCAGTTCTGATAATTCCCATTGAATTTTAGGTTTATTTTTTTCCTGATCTTCTTCTTTGGTGAAGGTAAACAGGTTTGTTTGAATATCACTGGGTATATCAATCAGTACAGGACCCGGACGTCCTGAAGAGGCAATCCGAAAAGCAAAACGCATGATTTCCGGTAAGGTTGCAGCATCTTTAACTAGAAAATTATGCTTCGTTATCGGCATCGTAATCCCAGTGATGTCCACTTCTTGAAATGCATCAGCACCAATTAGATCTGTAGAAACTTGGCCCGTGATAACGACTAAGGGCACTGAATCCAAGTAGGCATTTGCAAGGCCAGTTACCAAGTTGGTAGCTCCCGGACCGCTGGTGGCGATACAAACCCCTACCTTGCCGCTAGCGCGGGCATAACCATCTGCCGCATGGATAGCCCCTTGTTCATGCACCGTAAGGATGTGGCGTATCTTTCCTTCATATATCACATCATACAAGGGCAAAATACGTCCTCCAGGATAACCAAAAACCGTATCGACTCCTTGCTCTAATAAACATTCTATGATCCCCTGGGCACCAGATATCTTCATACAAGTCACCTCCTAACGAAGATGTTAACCAAGTTGTTTCTCAATCAAACTCGTCATTTCTTCCGTTGAAACTTTAGTTGAACCAGGTTTATACAAATCGGCTGTACGATATCCTTGAACCAAGACTTGATCTACGGCTTTTTCAATTGCTGCCGCTGCTTCTTCGGCACCTAATGAGTAACGAAGAAGCATAGCGGCGGATAAGATGGTCCCCACCGGATTGGCTAATCCCTTACCTGCGATGTCAGGAGCCGAACCATGGATCGGTTCATATAAACCGGTGCCATCGCCCAGACTGGCCGACGGCAGCATGCCAATGGATCCTGTAAGGACAGCAGCTTCATCACTTAATATATCCCCGAACAGATTGTTAGTTACAATTACGTCAAACTGCTTTGGTGCCAAAATTAACTGCATAGCACAATTATCAACATAAAGGTGACTCAAATTGACATCGGGATACTGTGCGGCAGTCTTTTGGGCTGTTTTACGCCACAAACGCGAGGAGGCCAAGACATTGGCTTTATCGACAGATACGACCTGTTTGCGCCGTAATTGAGCTGCCTGGCAGGCTAGCTTTACAATCCGCTCCACTTCAGGAGCGCTATAGATCTCTAAATCAGATGCTTGCTCTACACCGTTTACCACTGCCGCTTCATTTTTCGCGCCATAATAAATACCGCCATTTAATTCTCGTACTAATAAAATATCCACACCAGAAATTGCCTCTGGTTTTAAGGGGGAAAATTCAATTAATGCTTCTGCTACACGGATGGGCCGCAGGTTCGCATATAGCCCCAACTCTTTGCGCAATCCTAAAATCGCTTTTTCCGCTCGAATCTCCGGAGCAACCCCATCCCATTTAGGACCGCCAACCGCTCCAAGCAGTATGGCATCTGCCTTTTTGGCAGCCTGGATGGTACTATCCGGCAGAGGAAGACCATATGCATCAATGGCCGCACCGCCAGCCAAATGGCGCTCAACATGCAGTTGTATTCCACTCTTTCCTGCTGCTTTTTTCAGTATACAGACAGCTGCTGCTGTTATTTCTTCCCCAATACCATCACCAGGGATCACAACAATTCGTTTCTCGCTCATACCAACACCTCTGTCTTACTATTTTTTCTTCAGCCAGCTCATCATACCGCGCAGTTCTTTACCCACTGTTTCAATTTGATGTTCTGCTTCACGGCGTCTGGTTGCAGAAAATTCAGGACGGTTGGCTTGATTTTCCAAAATCCAGTTTTTCGCAAATACACCCGTTTGAATTTCTGTTAAAACCTTTTTCATTTCTACTTTTGTTGCATCGGTTACAATTCGATTACCAATCATATAATCACCATATTCAGCCGTATCACTGATAGAATAACGCATGGCTGCCATGCCGCCTTCATACATAAGATCTACAATCAATTTCAATTCATGCAAACATTCAAAATAAGCAATCTCAGGCTGATAACCAGCTTCTACTAACGTTTCAAAACCGGCCTTTACTAAAGCAGTAGTACCACCGCACAAGACAGTTTGCTCACCAAATAGATCTGTTTCTGTTTCTTCTTTGAAAGTAGTTGTC
>Ga0316604_10002919_pt1 | contig 12505 bp, 10 predicted proteins | sample OWC_soil_day20_C_FD_207650 | JGI IMG/M metagenome (GOLD analysis project Ga0316604, IMG submission 207650) | Wetland soil microbial communities from Old Woman Creek delta, Ohio, United States - OWC_soil_day20_CT | ecosystem: Environmental > Terrestrial > Soil > Wetlands | place: USA: Ohio... | reverse complement strand
AGTGGGGGGTACGGGAGCTTGCCAAGGCAATAGGTATGAACCATTCTGTCGTATATCGCACACTGGCAACCTTTGAACAGCATGGCTTTCTTACCCAGGACAAAACCACACAGAAGTATGGTCTGGGGTTTCGGATGCTGGAGTATGGCTCCATTATCCGCGATAGTTTGAAGGTTACCGCCGTCATTTATCCAATTATGAAGCAGATGGCTGAAAAGTCAGGCGAAACATCGTTTCTCCTCTTGCGCGACGGGCTGCAAGGGCTGTTGATTGAATGTGCCGAGTCGCCCAATCCTGTTAAATTCACCAACACTGTCGGAGCGAGAATGCCTCTGTATGCTGGCGCGTCGAGCAAGGTAATTATGGCGTACCTGTCGCAGGGAGAGCAGGAACTGATCATGGCCGAGGGGCTCAAACCGATCACCGACAAACTCATTACGAGAGAAAAGTTGTTGGAGGATCTGGAAAAAATTAAACAAAACGGCTGGGCCTATTCGAAGGGAGAGGTTACGGAAGCGACGTTTGGCATAGCCGCGCCGCTGTTCAATGCAAATAAACAGGTAATTGCCGCTGTATCAGTTTCCGGGCCGGAATACAGGATGCCGGAAGAAAATTTTGAAAAGGCATTGGCAGTTTTATTGCAGGGTCGTGATCAGATCCAGGATTTTTTGAGTCGGCACCAAGTTGATATTTTGCTGCATATTTGATTCATTGCAGTGAGCGAAAATAAAATGGAGCGAAGGTGGAGCAAGATGGCGTTTAAACAGGTTATCGATGTTTATGAATTGCTAGACAGTGCATACGTTACGGGAGAGCAGGCAGCTGCAATGCTGCGCGATGCCGGCGTTAGCGCCGTTACTGTGACAAAAGTGTCAAATTCGACGGGATCTACGGATTTTGTCAAAACGATGATCAGCGGAACCAATGGCAAAAGCAAGGGTGGCACGGCGCCCACTCTTGGTATTATAGGCAGGCTTGGGGGGGTAGGCGCGAGGCCGGAACGTATCGGATTTGTGTCTGATGGCGACGGCGCGCTTGCGGCGCTAGCTGCCGCGGTCAAACTGGGATCGATGCAGCAAAAAGGCGACACACTGCCCGGCGATGTAATTATCTCAACCCATATTTGCCCAAATGCACCGACAAGACCCCATGACCCGGTGCCGTTCATGTCTTCGCCTATCGATATGGAAACCAAGAACGCTTACGAAGTGGATCCGCAGATGGACGCCATTTTGTCAGTGGACACGACCAAAGGCAACAGAATCATAAATTGCCGGGGTTTCGCCATTTCACCGACTGTCAAGGAAGGCTATATTTTAAGAGTCAGTGAAGATCTGCTTGGTCTGATGCAGAATGTTAGCGGCAGGCTACCTACCGTCTTTCCGCTCACAATTCAGGATATTACGCCGTACGGCAATGACCTGTATCACCTCAACAGCATAATGCAGCCTTGTACTGCCACAACCGCGCCGGTAGTCGGAGTGGCGATCACCACAGAGGTGGCTGTTCCCGGATGCGCAACCGGCGCAACAAACTTGGCGGACGTGGACGCTGTGGTTCGGTTCATGGTCGAGGTAGCCAAAGAATTTAGCCAAGGAAATTGCCGGTTCTATGATTCCAACGAGTATGCTTTGTTAACCGAACTCTACGGTTCGATGAGCCATTTTCAGAAAAACCGCAAAAGCTAAGGCCCGTTCTTTGCCATAGCGATTTGAGTAAAGGAGGAATTAAGCGTGCCCAAAAAAATAGGGGTGGTTACCATCGGTCAATCTCCGCGGGTGGATGTTGTGCCGGAGATGTGCTCTATATTGGGATCAGGCGTGGAAATCATGGAAGGCGGCGCATTGGACGGATTGTCCTATGAGGAAATTCTGGCCTTTGCCCCCCGGAACGGTGATTACGTACTGGTGACCACATTGAACGACGGGCGTTCGGTTACGATCGGCAAGCCGTTTATCATTTCCCGGATGCAGGCGCAGATCGATCGACTTATTCACGAAGGCGCGGAAGGCATATTACTGTTGTGCACAGGTAATCTGCCTAAGTTTTCCTGCCCGAAACTGGTACTGTCGCCGCAGGTTATGCTCCAGCATTTTGTCGCTGGTGTCGCTGCCGGACTTCGGCTTGGGGTAATCATTCCCGACCCGGCCCAGGTGGCACGTTCGCTCGAACGCTGGACCGCCGGTCATGACGGGCCGATTTGTGTGAAACCGGCATCGCCCTACGGTCAGGAGGATAATATCGAAGAGACGGCGCTTGCCTTGAAGGCGTGGGGGCCTGACCTGATTGTGCTTGACTGTATCGGTTTTAACCAGGCCATGAAACAAGAGGTTGAACGCTTGACCGGGGTTCCGGTAGTTTTGCCAAGAAATGTCGTGGCTAGGACCATGGCCGAATTATTTTCTTAAGAAGGCATCAAAGATAATGACTGATCAATGTAAAGTAAGAACAAGTAAATAAGCTGACTTTCGTTATACATCTACGCCTTCGAAAGTTGTAAAAAATTAGTCAAAGTCGATTTTATAGATTCGCATTATAGTGGTCGTCAATTTGATTCCAAGCGAGCAACTGATATTCATGGCTATACAGGTAGCAGTAGTCGTTATAATTGGGTGGATTCTATGGAATAGATTGATTTTCACAAATGATGAAACCCCTTATTTGATGGAATTTTTAATACTTCGTGAAATTTATCAAAGTGCTTTTTACAAACTTCTAATCCGTTAGTTGTGTGAAGAAATGTCAAAATCCATGGGTGCAACATGTGAAAAAAGAGGGGGCAATGCCATACTTTTGGGCATAATCGAAATTGTGCTTAAATTTAATAAACCGCTGGTTTATTAGGAATTATGAATACACCAAATGGAAATAATGATTTCTTTGGATTCCCAAACCATGAGTTATATGATCTATGCGCTAAGAATTGTCCCCTAAAATGCGATTTTGAGAGAAAAAATGAGGTTGAATCTGCTGAATAAATAGAAAACTGTAATATTGAGTAAATGCTTAAATCCAGTTGGTTATAAAAATCTTTTGGTGTTGGGATAATGCTGGATGGGTTTCGCTGTCAGGATGGCATTCAAGAGGTCGCCGGTTCGATTCCGACTCTCCACCACTTTAAAGACTAGACGCTGCAGGTACTGCGGCGTTTTTCTTTTTGTCTGGGTGGCGCTGTTCAAGCGGTCATTTGACTACCTCCGTTTTTGCGTCTTCTTTTTCCTCTGACATAATTGACTCGTCCATCGTGCATGAGTCAGTAAAGCCAGGGCATAAAAAGCGCGATCGTGAATATTCAGGCGATTAAATGATTTTCAGGCTGAGGTGAATAGTTCTGGAATAATATCCCCGAGTACTGTCTATTTTGTATTTACAATGTAATTACAATTGCGTTATAGTGTGTTTAAGAAACGGAAAGGGGGGACACGTCTATGGCGCAGTCAAATCTTAATATTCGCATCGACGAAGATGTTAAAAAGCAGGGTGAAAAACTTTTTGCAGGCCTAGGCATGAACATGACCACTGCGATTAATATCTTTCTTCGCCAAGCTATTCGAAAACGCGGAATTCCGTTTGAAATTACCATGCCTGACGACGGACTGCCTAAAGATTTTGACCGCTCACGGCTGCGCCGTTCTATTGCCGACCTCAGGGCCGGAAAACACTTGACGAGAATACTGGCATTGGCAATCCAGCGCCGCTGAAACATGAATGGGTCAGATACTGGAGCCGTGAAATCGACGCTAAAAATCGGCTGATCTATTGTATCTCCGACGATACGATAGAAATTGCTATTTACGGCGGGCACTACGGAGATAAATAGGACTTTGATAAGTGATAACAGCAAAAAAAACGCCACTGTGGCGTTTTTTTTGCACCTAAATGCGTATTTCGGCAACATCCGGACACCCATTTCGGTAGTATCCGGACAGCATAACGGCAACATCCGGACACTGTAACGGAATAATCCGGACAGCGTTTCGGCGCATCCGGACACCTTGTCGGGCATCCCAGCAACTGGTACCCTTACCTCAGAATGAGGTAAGGGGGAGCCAAAGATGAGGAGGCTTGACATGCTGAAAACGCGAGAAATATTGCGGCTCAAACATGAAGTCGGATTATCGCTGCGAGAAATCGGCCAATCCTGCAATTGTGGTAAAAGCACCGTGTCGGAAATACTGGAACGGATCGAAAAAGCAGGCATTAGCTGGCCAATTGACTTGAGCGATAAACAGCTCGTGTCCTTGCTTCATCCCCCGACCGGTCAGAAGCAAACGCCTCCTGAACCAGACCTCGAAACCATTTTTTATGAGATGAAGAAAAAAAGCGTTACATTGATGCTCCTATGGGAAGAATATAAAGCACAACATCCAGGCGGCATCATGTATACTCAGTTTTGCGAGCGGTATCGCAGTTTCAAGAAGCAAAACCAGCTCACGATCCATATCGAACACAAGGGCGGCGAGGAAGTCCAGGTTGACTGGGCAGGTCAAACCCTCCGCTATACAGACCCGGAAACAGGAGAAATCAAAGAGGTCAATATATTTGTTGCCGTTCTCCCGGCCAGCGCTTATCCCTTTGTTCAGGCTTATGAGGATATGAAGCTGGCAAACTGGCTCGACGCCCACGCTAGTGCCTATGAATACTTTGGCGGAGTTCCCAAAGTAACCATTCTCGACAATACCAAAACCGCCGTGACCACCGCGGATCGGGTTGACCCTGTACTGAATAAAAATTACAGTGAACTGGCGCGGCATTACCGGACAACCCTGGTTCCCGCCCGAGCCGGCAAGCCAAAAGATAAAGCCGCCGATGAGAATATGGTGGGCAATGTTTCCCGCAGAATTCTTGCAGCCCTACAGAATCATCAATTCTTCAGCTTGTTAGAAATCAACCAGGCGATTGCCGAAGAAGTGGAAAAATTCACCAATCGTCCCTTTCAAAAACTGGAAGGCAATCGAAAGACCGCCTTTGAAAAGATAGATAAGCCGTTCTTGCAGGCACTGCCTGCAAGAAGATACGAACACGCCGACTGGAAAGAAGCCAAAATAGGGTTCAACTACCATGTCGAATATGAAGGTTTCTTCTACAGCGTTCACTATTCCCATGCCGGGCAGCGTTGCTCCGTCCGTGCGACCTCAAACGTCATTGAAATATACCGGGGAAGTGAACGAATCGGCGCTTGTGCGCGGAACTATAATAAGTTCAACCGTTACACCACCTTGCCCGATCACATGCCGGAGCAACACAAAGCCGTTTTTGGCTGGAACGAGGACCGCTTTCTGTCCTGGGCGGAAAAAATAGGACCAAACACCAAGGACCTCATCGGACATGTTCTGCAAAGCCGTGAGTATCCGGTACAAACCTATCGCGCCTGGATGGGAGTGATGCGACTGGCCAAACTCTATCCGGTGCACGTCATGGAAAACGCCAGCCGGGAAGCATTGGACAACAAAACTTGTTCTTACAAGTATCTCGCGCTCATAGCCAAACAGCACTCGGTCAAAATGCCCCGACAGAATCCCGAAGTCATCGTCAAACATGATAATGTTCGCGGAATCAGCGCCTATGCAGGAGGTGGCATCCGTGTTTAAGAACCCCACCATCGACAAACTGCGAGACTTGAAGCTGAAAGTGATGGCGCAAATGATGAACGATCCGGATTCGGACCTTCAGGAGCTGGGCTTTGAAGAACGGTTCGGGATGATGGTTGAAAAAGAATGGCTGGCCAGGAAAAACTCCCGGATCAAAAGGCTTTTGAATAGCGCCGCACTGGGCATCAATGCGTTTGTCGAAGATATTGACTACTCCATCGAACGCTCCATCGATAAAAAATTGATCCAGAAACTCGCCACCTGCACTTTTATCGAGCAAAAGCTCAATATTGTGGTTTCCGGCAAAACCGGCAGCGGCAAAACCTATATCATCTGCGCCGTAGGCAATGTTGCCTGCCGACACGATTACGCCACCCGCTACTTTCGAATTCCAGAACTGCTGCTTGAAATTCAGGCGGCAAAAAGCGAAAATCAATATTCCAAGTTCATGACGAATCTCCAAAAGATCAAGCTGCTCATTCTGGACGACATCGGCCTGAAATCCTATACACTGGAAGAAAGCCGGGATATTCTTGAAATCGTAGAGAGCCGGTACAATAAGTCCTCTACCATTCTAGCCGGTCAGATTGCTCACACGAAGTGGTATGAACTATTTCCGGATCCGACAATCGCCGATGCCATTATGGACAGGATCAGCCACAACGCCTATATCCTGGCTCTGGACTCTAAAAGATCCTGATGGCCGAGAAAATCGTCGGCACTACCTGACGGATTTTGCACTCAAAAGATTGAAGTGGGTTGCTAAATCAGAGTACAATCAAATCGCCCGACAAGTGTCTGGATGCCTCCGGATTACTGTCCGGATACGCCGGAATATGCACCTAAAACTAGGAGGAGAAACATTGAACGATAGTAGCTTTACGTTGACGAGCGACCAGCTAATCTCCAGGACAAACACGCTAGTCAGAGAGTGCTCGTGAGAAAGCGAAGTTGGTTATAGAAAAACTCAAAGGGATGAAATTGCCGGAGGCAGCCAGTCGACTCGAAAAAGGAATTGAAGATACCATCACGTACATGAGCTTTCCGCAGGAACACGGGGTCAAGATCCGGACCAACAATGGATTGGAGCGAATCATGCGAGAAACCCGTCGCAGAACGAGAGTGGTGGGAAGTTTTCCGGATGGGAAATCGTCGCTGATGCTGAGAGGAGCCAGGCTTAGACATATAACGACAACCAGTTGGGGAACTAAGCGATATTTGAATATGGCGTTGATCCAGGAGAATCAGGCAGAGACCGTAGCCGAAGCTATCTGAGACCTACATGGGAGCCCATCCACAAATGTGCGCAACACTCTTGACACTACCGACACTACCGTCGCGTGGGACGGGACGCTTGAGGGCGAGACCATCGAGCTGAAGGAAGACGAAGAAGAATAGAAGGACTTAAGAGAAATACGAAGAAGAGCGCCAGAAATAAAGGTCTTCTTCGTATTTTTTCCGTTACAACGATCAAGAAGTAGTGTAAAATACTGTTCAAGATTCATAACACAAATACAACGGAGGGGATTTCTTTTGAACGAATGGTCTGCAGTTTTGAAAGCAATTACTGATAGAATTGCGGAATTTCTAAATGTTTTTGACTTGTCATTTTTAGTGTCTGGTGCCACTTGTCTATCCGCATTCTGCTTTTACTATTATTGTTTTGTTGACTCGACAATTACTTTAAATATACCAACTCTAATCTTCGCATCTTATATCACGGGGCTAATATGTTTTACGTTAGGTCGCTGGTTGCGCAAAGAATTGCGGCACTCGTCATTTGACCAAGCGTTTGAGGCACATTTGAAACACAATATAGAAAACCATGGCCTTTCAACATTGCCCGAATATGCTTCTTATTTTTCAAAAGCAGAGCATACGCTCACGGATCCCAAACAACTATATGCGCGATTATGGGCTGATATACGGGAGTTAAATAAACAAACAAGTTCTTTGCCTTTGCTGAATCGATATTGGGTAATGGCAGCTACCTATGATGGCTTATGTGTAGCCTCGATAGTCTGGTTAATTGTTTTGGAATTAACTTGGGTAAAAGTGGGAACTAACCTACTAAAGCTTATAGCTTCAAATGTCACATGGATTACCAACGATTTCATTTTTTATTGTGTTTTGGTTAATGTAGCTATGATTTTTGTATTTATTAGCATCCGCTGTTCAGCAGAAGCAGGACGATACACAAAAAACCAGGTAAATGAATTGGCTGCAACCATTGCATCGATAAAATTCAAAAATAGGGGTTAAAGCCAAAATTCAACTAAATCGTGTATTGCAAAAGAATTTTCGGCAAAAGTTATTTCTTGCGCTACATAACCCTTTGTTCTGCATTTTCGATTTAATTCTTGTATTTTGACAGAGAGACTGTCGATTTGCTTTCGTGATGCTAGGTATAATTCTGATCTTGAGTAAAAGCTGTTTAAAATAATGTTCAAATCTTTATTTAGAATAATATCCTTGCTAGATCGGACGGCTTTCACTAATGAGCCCCACGGGTGATTTTGGTTATAAACGAGTAATGAGCCAATAAGTGTCATTGCTATATTATCATTTGGCTGCCCATCGAAATAAAAAGGCAACTGCAGTATATTATCCCAACGACCCGAATGGGGCTGTCTAACACATCTTAAAGTTGAATACCCATATGAACTAATGTTGATTTGTTCGGGTACGAATTCATATGGCAAAAAATCTAATGCGTCTTTAAAATTTGACATATAAACGGTATTGGTCCCATGTAAATCTCGTATTTCTTTGCATTTTACGAGAGCGAGATCATAGCCTTGCGCTGGAACAAGCGAAGGATATGATTTTACATGTACTTCCGGTAAAAGTTCAATTCCGTCTTGACTGAGATCAAATAAGGTATTCCATCCTTGCGTGCGGTGTTTGGCCCATTTTAACCTAGACATTAGAAAGCTGGCCATTTCTGGCGATGGTCGATTTTTTTGAAACTGCCCAAAATTAATAAAGTTACCTAAGAATTGTTGGCTTTTTTTTGATTCAATACATTCGAGTTGTTCTGCAATTGAAAAAAGCTTTGGTATTAGTACTTTTTCTACTTCTCTACATATGTTTTGCCAGTCATCATTTCTAATTACCCCTTCGCGATTCAGCATTGGGATTAATTCGCATTTACTACGACTTATGTTGATATCGTGCATAAAACAAGAAGCATATAAATAAGTTGGTACAGGCATTGCCGTTGTTACCAACACTCCATCGCTATTGGTGCATCTGACAAAGTCATTCATTTCAATATTGTCATCGCCGGAAAGGCGATCAACATTGACAAATTCTGAATCAGCCAGGAAAACCCATACAGCTCCATTAAAACCAGGCCCTTCAATGGGTATTTTCTTTTGTTCTATTGGAAGTTTAGCTTCGGTATAATAAGTGCACTCCAAGTTGAAATCAAATTTATTGTCTGTTACTATTGTTTTTGATCCGTCAATGGTGAGTTTTACATCAAATTCCAAATGATGCACCCAGTATTTAATAATTTCTTCGAGTCGCAATAAGGGCTGTTTGAGGTGCAATTTTATTGTTGTTCCAGCTACAGGCAGAGCCGTGACGTTTCTTACAACGACATATTGGTTTACGTCGCGAATTTCTAAGTGCGTTTGAGGATTATCTTCATTTTTATAATAACGGGTTGTAACTTCCACCTTATTGGCTATTAAAAAGCTCGATAAAAAACCAATACCAAATCGGCTCATTGGCCTATGAGTACTTGCTATTTCTGCGAAGTCGTCGGAAGAATAAAAGGACCTTCCAACTTTCAATAAAAAATTTTCAATAATATATCTATTCATTCCAGTGCCGTTATCTTTTATAATACAAGTTTTTTGATCGGAATCTAAGATGATTTCGATTTCAGGTTGATAATTGCAAGGATTTTCCTGAGATGCCCTTAATCGGCAGGCGTCGATAGCATTGAGAAGCAATTCTCTGATAGCGGCTGATTCGCTGTCTATATATATATTATTTCCCATAAAGAGGTTAACAATACGTTCTTTATCAATAGATATTTCCATTTTTACTGGTTCGAAATTTACGGCGCGAATTTTTTCAAGACTAACTTTTTCTATATTGAGAAAATATCGAGCTGCAAGAGCGGGATCGTAGCTCAATAAAATACCTCTGACGTATTCAATTTCCGCCATTATTCTTTGTTGGTATTGTTCAAGGTCAAAATAAATGTCTGGACAAGTTGTCTCGCCCGCAATATCTATAATGTGGGGTTCTGATCTGCGCGGTGCAACGCTGAAAACGCTCATTTGTCGTTCCCATTCGTGCAAGGATTGTTCACTTTTAGGACTGATCCAGGTGAATAAAATTTCTGGCGTTCTCATGTTTGTTGTATCTAAAATGTCTGATAAACGCAAAAGTATAGCGATAAATTGCAGGTTCACATAGTTAATTTCCCCACTCTCATTAAATGGCCAATCCACTGGAAATTGTTTCGTTATTTGGCGTTCACAGTGGCTGCAACATAAGTCAGCAACAGTTTGTATTAATCGAGGATCAACACCCAGAGATCGCCCATTTTTCAAGACATAGCGGGCTGATCGAAGGTGGTGGGTTTCTCTGATATACTCCTGCAAGATTTCGTCTCGAAGGGCTATCGGGTGCTTTTTTTTATATGTCGCTTCAAATGAGGAATATGTCTCCGAATAGAAGGAGCTGGAGACCTCAAGTTCGTGACATTGTTCGATAGTAGATTTTTCGTCACTACATATCACCATGCCAATGTCATGAAAATATACTGACAGCACTAATAAATATTTTTCAATGGGATTTAATATTATTGCACTCGGGATTATCCATTGACAAATTTGCAACATCTCTTTTGCATGATTAATATCGTGCTCTGTATATTCGCCAAATAATCCGGAGGCTCGCAACTGTCCTAATATCGTTGCAGCTTCCTCTCTTATTTTGGGCAAAGCTGCACCGAGAGAGGTTTTCGCTACGTCTCGTTCGATTTCAGTAAATTCGCTGCACAAAAAAAACGCCTCCAATTTGCTATCCATATTTTCCATTAGTTTCATTAAAACAGATTTTTGTAGTGCTGTACATGATAAAGCAATACAAATAGAATTAAATTATTTTTACTTGCAAAATACGCTGCCTATTTTCGCCACCCGCGTCCCTGCGGTCCGGGCTGCGATCCGCTAACGCGGCTCTCCGCTTCCGGTCCTCGGGCCGCTCTCGTTATCGCTCCCGCCACCAGTTTCTTGCTTTCAAACAATCCTGCCCGCGTCCGGGAGTGCGCCGACATAGTGCCAATCTCATCAGTCCGCCGTCACCGCAGCCGAAATGTCGGCCACGGTCACGGCTTTTGCATTTTCACCGCTCCGTCTTCGCCTGCGCTTTGGTAGCTCCCTTCGGGGGAAGGCGTCGTGGCTGCACTACCACGCCCGCGCCACAGCAGTGGTCTGCTTTATCCGTCGGCGTCATCCTCCCCGGCGCGTCCCGCCCCGGTCCGGATCACGCCTCGTCACTTCTAATCGTCGGATACTGCAAAGAGAAGCAGCCACCGCACCCGATTCGTCGGGCCCGGTAGCTGCCGGGTCGCCTCGCGTTCGTTATCGCCAACATCATCGCCGACCCACCCGATAATGCTTTAGGTTTTATGCACAGTTGAGCAGTGAAAAGAGAGTCTGCCGCACCGGCAGACTCTCCATATAGAACCCATCTTTTCAATTGTGCATAAAAACCTGTTGAACGAAGCCGCGGTATTACCGCAACGCGCGTTTCTTCTATGGGCTTTTAATCTTTTCCCTCTTCGTTTTTCTCATAAAGAAGCGGTGTTGTATGCAAAATCGGTCGTTGTCAGCAGAAAAATGAGTAGGTCATCAAGACCAAACTGATGATTGGGCATAAATTCCCCCTCCCCAAGACGGGCCCTGCGCCTTCTCCGATGAAATTTTGTTTTTTTTACTCAACCATACGTCGCGCATTATAATCGAACCTTCGCTTGAGGGTCATCTTGCCCTGGCCGCAGCAGGGACATTTTGCAATGTCTACGCCGAAGAGTTTCAATATAAGCTCTTGAGTGTTTGATTGACCCGGTGCAGCCAAGAGGCGTCCACTCTTTAACAACAACTGGCACGTTTTCACCTTGGCCCGGTTCCGGTTGCCGAGTAGGCCGTAATGCCGGATCTTCATGAACCGGCCCGGTAGTATGTGCAGCAAAAACCGGCGGAGAAATTCCAGTGCATCCAACGTCATTATTTTCGTCTTGTTTCCATCCCTGCGATCTTTCCATTCAAACGAAACCTTTCGGTGGGCAATGCTTTTGATGCGGCTGTTCGAAATGGCGACCCGGTGAGTATAACGACCGAGGTATTCGAGGACCGAGTCCGGGCTTTTAAAGGATTTCTTGCAGAAAACAACCCATTCTGCTGCATAGAGCTGATGCAGCAGGGAATTGAAAGTGCGGGGCTCCTGGAGCTGCGCAATAGTTCCGCCAAACTTCAGCCCGCCTGATTCATAGGTGGTTCGGAGAAAAGCGAGAAACTTGCCGCGAAATTTTCGTGCAAGCACCTTTACCGGGATAAAGAAATCCGCTCTGGCGTGGATCCAGTTTCCGCCCGTGGAGAGTCCGCCGCCGGGCACTATGCAGTGCAGATGCGGATGATCCACCAAATTTTGACCCCACGTATGCAAAACAGCGGTAAATCATATTTCAGCACCCAAATATTTCGTATCGCCGGATAGTTCCAGCAGCGCCTCGGAAGCCGCTTTAAACAGCATTCCATAGAGTTCTTTCTGGTTAAAGCGGGTGAGCGGATTCAGCAAGTCCGGCAATGTAAATACCGTATGAAAATACTGTACGGGCAGAAGCTGCTCTTTTCTTCGCTGAATCCAGCGCTCGCTTTTCAGTTTCTGAC
>Ga0316604_10002918_pt1 | contig 12510 bp, 10 predicted proteins | sample OWC_soil_day20_C_FD_207650 | JGI IMG/M metagenome (GOLD analysis project Ga0316604, IMG submission 207650) | Wetland soil microbial communities from Old Woman Creek delta, Ohio, United States - OWC_soil_day20_CT | ecosystem: Environmental > Terrestrial > Soil > Wetlands | place: USA: Ohio... | reverse complement strand
TTCGTCACCATCCTGCCGAACTGCATGGGGCCCCTGATCGTGCAGACCACGCTGAGCTTCGCCTCCGCCATCCTGGACGCCGCGGCCTTGAGCTTCCTCGGCCTGGGCGCCCAGCCGCCGACCCCCGAGTGGGGGGCCGACATCGCCCGCAGCCGGGCGCTGATCCTGCGGGCCTCCTGGGTCATGACCTTCCCGGGGCTGGCCATCCTCGGCGCGGTGCTCGGGTTCAACCTGCTGGGCGACGGGCTGCGGGACGCGCTCGACCCGCGGCTGAGGGACTGAGGTCATGGCCCCCGCCCCGCTGCTCGAGATCAAAAACCTGCGGACGTACTTCTCGGTGCGCGGCCGCACCGCCAAGGCGGTCGACGACGTGAGCCTGTCCATCCTGCCCGGACAGACCCTGGGCCTGGTGGGCGAGTCCGGCTGCGGCAAGAGCGTCACCGCCCACTCCATCATGCGCCTGATCCCCACCCCCCCGGGCCGGATCGCAGGGGGCGAGATCCTCTTCGAGGGCCAGGACCTGGTGAAGCTGTCCGAGGCCCGCATGCGCCGCATCCGCGGCAACCGCATCTCCATGATCTTTCAGGAGCCCATGACCTCCCTCAACCCGACCTACCCGGTGGGCGACCAGGTCGAGGAGGTGATCCGCCTGCACGCGAAGCTCTCGCGCGCGGCGGCGCGGGCTCGCTCGGTCGACATGTTCAAACTGGTCGGCATCCCGGCGCCCGAGAAGCGCATCGACGACTACCCGCACCAGATGAGCGGCGGCATGCGCCAGCGCGTGATGATCGCCATGGCGCTCGCCTGCAACCCGCAGCTGATGATCGCCGACGAGCCCACCACGGCGCTCGACGTCACCATCCAGGCCCAGATCCTGGATCTCATGAACAAGCTCAAGCAGGAGACCGGGGCCGCGATTCTCTTCATCACCCACGACCTCGGGGTCATCGCCGAGATGTCCCAGCACGTCGCCGTCATGTACGCCGGGCGGATGATGGAGTACGCCGACGCCAGGACCCTTTACGCCGACCCCAAGAATCCGTACACCGTGGGGCTGCTGGGCTCGATCCCGGTCCTGGGGAAAAACAGCGGCGGCGGCCGGCTGAAGACGATCCCCGGGGTGGTGCCCTCCCTGCTGCAGCTGCCGGAGGGCTGCCTCTTCAGCGACCGCTGCCCGGATGTGTTCGACGACTGCCGCCGGGTGGCCCCCGCCATGGTGCCGGTGGGGGCGAACCACTTCGCGAGGTGCCTGAAGTATGCCTGAGCGCAGCCCCTGTGGGAGCGGCTTTCCAGCCGCGATAACGAGGTGCACGGCCCATGAGTGACCGCAGCCCGGCAACCCCGCTCATTGATGCCCGCGACATCGTCAAGCACTACCCGATCCTGGGGGGCGTCTGGATGAAACAGACCGGGGCGGTGAAGGCGGTGGACGGGGTCAGCCTGACCATCGGCGAGGGGGAGACCGTCGGCCTGGTGGGAGAGTCCGGCTGCGGCAAGACCACCTTGGGCCGCGTCATCCTGCGGCTGGAGGAGCCGACCTCCGGGGAGATTTTTTTCCAGGGCCGGAGCATCCTGGGATATTCCCGGAACGAGATGCAGGCCCTGCGCCGGGAGATGCAGATCATCTTCCAGGACCCCTTCTCCTCCCTCAACCCCCGCAAGACCGTGGGCCAGATCATCGGCGAGCCGCTGCTCGTGCACGGCGTGGGAAGCCGACAGGAGAGGGACCGGCGGGTCCTGGAGCTCATGGAGGTGGTGGGGCTGCGCAGGGAGCACATGCGCCGCTACCCGCACCAGTTCTCCGGCGGGCAGCGCCAGCGCATCGGGGTGGCGCGGGCCCTCGCCTTGAACCCCAAGCTCGTGGTGTGCGATGAGGCGGTGTCGGCCCTGGACGTCTCGATCCAGGCCCAGGTGATCAACCTGCTCAAGGACCTCCAGCAGGAGTTCGGGCTGACCTATCTCTTCATCTCCCACGACCTGGGGGTCGTGGAGCACGTGAGCGACCGGGTGGCCGTGATGTACCTGGGCAAGGTCGTCGAGATCGCCCCCAGCAAGGACCTTTACCTGGCGCCGCTGCACCCCTACACCCAGGCCCTGCTCTCGGCCGTCCCGATCCCGGACCCGTCGCTGCAGCGGCCCGGCCGCATCATCCTGAAAGGCGATGTGCCCAGCCCCATCGACCCGCCCCCGGGGTGCCGCTTCCACCCGCGCTGCCACTACGCCGAGGGCCTGTGTTCGGAAAAGGGCCCACCGCTTTCCGAGGTCCGCGAACGCCACTGGGCGGCGTGCCACTTCGCCGGCCGCGTCGGGATCTGAGCCGCGCTCAGCTGCCGCGGCCGGCCTCCCGGATCGCCTTCTTGACGAAATAGTAGCCCAGCGCCAGCGCCAGGATGATGCTCGCGATCCCCACCAGCTGCAGCGGATCGAGGTCCTTGACCTCCAGGATGATCACCTTGCGGGCGATGGCGATCATGGCCACCAGGAAGACCACCTCGACGTGCAGCAGGTCGTCCGAGAGATAGGTGCGGATGGACTCCAGCAGCTCCAGGCCGATCAGAATCATCATGAAGAAGCCGAAAATCTCGAACAGGTTGTCGATCCCCAGAAGGTATTTGGGGGGTTTGAGAATTTCGGCAATGAGGATGATGAGAAGCTCGATCGTCGAGAGCAGCACCGCCAGCATCATCATGGCGATCAGGCACAGAATGATGCCCCGGGTGAAAATGTGCAGCACTTCCTTAACGGGTTTCATGATTCAGCCTCGTAGCGTCAAGTGCACAATGCCGCTGACGTAAACCCTCGACCCCTGGAACCCTCGGACCCTTTCCACCTTTACGGCACCAGCCACAGGGCGGCATCGGCGAGCTTGTGGCTGACGGTGTAGGACACCTTCCCCCCGAAAAACGACTTGTTGATCCCGCGGCGGCCCATGACGATGGCGCCGAAGCCCCCCTCCCGCGCGGCCGTGAGGATCGTCTCGCCGACGCTGACGAGCGTGGTGGCGGTCCGGGTTTCGATCTGGTCGTCCCGGAAGCCCGCCTCGCGGAGTTTCGCCAGCGCCGAGGGGAAAAATCCATCCATGCAGCGCCGGTCCCCCTGGGTGACGAGCGCCTCAAGACCGGCGCCCGCGTCCGCACCGAAATCGATTTCGCAGAAATCCTTGAGCCGGGGCGCCACGTGGAAAAAGCAGATCCGGACCTCGGGGTTGCCCGAAAGCATGAAGGATAGGTGGTCCACGGCCCGCAGGGAGCTCTCGGAGCCGTCGACCGCCGCTATCACGCGCGTCGAGCGCACATCCCCGTCCACCAGCCACACCGGGATGACCGGCGAGTTTTCAACCAGGTGGGCGGACACGCTGCCCATGAACATCTGCTGCACGGCGGAGATGCCCCGGCGCCCGACCAGGATGGCATCGAAGAGACCGTTCTGGGCGTAGTCGAGAATGTCCTTGGCCGGGCCCTGGTGGCGCGGCTGGGTGGCCAGTTCGACCGCCGCCTCCGTCAGGCCGGACCGGACCAGCATCTCCCGGTAACGGGCGAGCAATCCGCGCGCGGCTTCGGCGTTGCGGGCCGTGACCTTGTTCAACTCGGCCTGGGACCGGCTGCTGCCCTTGGCCTCGTCCACCAGGAACTGGGAAATCGGCGGTTGGACGTGAAACAGGGTGACGCCCAGCCCCTGGATGAAACCGTTCATCCGGCCGGCATATTCCACGGCCTGGCGCGAGGGGGTGGAATCGTCGACGGCCAGCAGGATTTTTTTCTGCATGTGAAAACGCCTCCCATGCGTGCGGTTTTGGCTTTATTTTCGCCCACGAGTGTGTTAGCCCTTTGCTATCATCAACCATGCGGCTTGACAAGACGGGAGACGGCCCGGCCGCGCCGCGGCCGGATTTCGATCCCGTGGGCGTATCGACATGACCCCTGAAACTTCGAAACCTTCCAGGGTTTATTTCTTCGGCACCTGCCTGATCGACGCCGTCTATCCCGACGCCGGGCTGGCGGCGATCCGCCTGATCGAGCGCGAGGGCGTCCGGGTGGTCCTCCCGGCGGGCCAGTCCTGCTGCGGCCAGCCGGCCTACAACTCCGGCTTTCCGGCCGAGGCCCGGGCCGTGGCCCGCCGGCAGCTCCAGGCGTTCCCCGAGGAGATCCCGGTCGTGGTGCCCTCGGGGTCCTGCGCCGGGATGATGAAGCACCATTACCCCGCCCTCTTTGCCGGGGACCCGGACCTGTCGTCGGCCCAGGCCTTTTCAGGACGCGTGTTCGAGTGGTCCGAGTTCATGGTGCGGGTGCTCGGCGCGCGGTACGAAGACCGCGGCGGCCCCCTCCGCGTGACCTGGCACTCCTCCTGCCACGCGCTGCGCGAGATGCGGGTGATCGAGCACTCCAAGCACCTGCTGCGCCAGTTGCAGAACGTCGAGCTCGTGGAGCTGCCCGGCGAGCGCGAGTGCTGCGGCTTCGGCGGCACCTTTTCCGTCAAGCACCCGGCCATCTCGGGCGCCATGGTCAACGACAAGGTCGACGACATCCAGCGCACCGGCGCGGCGCGGGTGATCGCCGGCGACTGCGGCTGTCTCATGAACATCACCGGCGCAGCCGACCGGCGCGGGCTGCCGTTTGCGGGACAGCACCTGGCCGAGTTCATCTGGGAGAGAATCCATGGCGGTTGAGTCCTTCGAAAAAAGCGTCGACCGCGCGCTCGCCGACGCCCAGCTGCGCAAAAACTTCGCCTTCGCCATGGGCAACTTCATCCTCAAGCGCAGGGCCGTGTTCAGCGACGCGGAGGAGACCGAGCGCCTGCGCGCGCTCGGCAACGCGATCAAGCAGCGCGCCCTCAGCCGCCTGCCCGATCTTCTCGAGCAGCTCGAGGCCGCCTGCACCCGCAACGGCATCCGGGTCCACTGGGCCGAGACCACGGCCGTGGCCAACCGCATCGTGCTGGAGGTCATCGAATCCCATGCCGCCGGCCGGGTGGTCAAGGGCAAGTCCATGGTGTCCGAGGAGATGCACCTGAACGCCTTCCTCGGCGCCCACGGCATCGAGGCCATCGAGACCGACCTCGGGGAGTTCATCATTCAGCTCGCCGGCGAAACCCCCTCCCACATCATCGTCCCCGCCATCCACAAGAACAAGGCGCAAATCGCCAAGATCTTCCACGACAAGGTGCCCGGTGCGCCCTACACCGAGGAGGTGGCCGAGCTCAACGCCATCGCCCGCCGCACCCTGCGCCGCAAGTTCTACGAGGCGGGCATCGGCCTGAGCGGCGTCAACTTCGCCGTGGCGGAGACCGGGACGCTGTGCCTGGTGGAAAACGAGGGCAACGGCCGCATGTGCACCACCGTGCCCCCCGTGCACATCGCGGTCATGGGCCTCGAGAAGGTGGTGGAGAAACTCGCCGACCTGCCGCCCCTGCTGCGGCTGCTCACGGGATCGGCCACCGGCCAGCTCGTGACCACCTACGTGAACCTGATCACCTCCCCCCGGCGGGCGGGCGAAAAGGACGGCCCCACCGAGGTCCACCTGGTGATCCTCGACAACGGGCGCTCGCGGATCTACCAGGACCCGGAGCTGCGCCAGACCCTGCAGTGCGTGCGCTGCGGCACGTGCCTGAATCACTGCCCGGTCTACACCCGCATCGGCGGCCATGCCTACGGCTTCGTCTACCCCGGTCCGATCGGAAAAATCCTGACCCCGCAGGTCGAAGGGCTGGAGAAAGCCGGGGGGCTGGCGTTTGCCTCCAGCCTCTGCGGGGCCTGCGAGGAGGTCTGCCCGGTCAAGATCCCGATCACCTCGCTCCTGCGCCGCCTGCGGGACGAAAGCTATTCCAGAGAGCCCCAGGGCACCGTCCCCGGCCGCGGGTGCAGGCAAAACCTGACCGAACGCCTGGCCTGGGGCGGCTGGGCCTTCCTGAACACGCACCCGCGCCTGAACCGAATGGTGACCGCCCTCCTCGGGATGGCGGGCGACTACCTGCCGCCCGCCGGGCCTCTGGAGCGCTGGATGCGCTACCGCACGGAGCCGCAGTTCGCAGGGAAGGGCCTGCACCGCCGCGCCAAGGAGGAGGGGATCGCCGATGAGTGAAACCGCCCGCGACCGCATCCTGGCGCGCCTGCGGGGCGCCCCCCGGCAGGAGGCACCGAGCCCCGACGTCCCGGCGCCCGCGGCGGCCGCTCCGGACCGCGCCGCACGGGTCGCCCGGCTGAAGTCGTTGATGGAGACCGTGCGCGCGGAGGTCCACGTGCTGCCGGCCGCCGAATGGATCGCCCGGCTGAAGGAGGTGCTCGGGGCGCGGGCGATCAAGACCCTGCTCTATGCGCCCGGCACCGACCTCGGCTCCGCCGTGGCGGCGGCCTGGCAGCCGGATGCCGCCGGGCTGCCGGAGCTGGTGGCCTACGCCGAGCCGGTCGAATCTTTCAAGGAACGGCTCTTCGGCGTGGAGGCCGCCCTCACGACCGCGGCCGGCGCCGTGGCGGACACGGGCGCGCTGATCCTGCGGCCGACCGGCGCCGAGCCCCGCCTGATGTCGCTCGTGCCGCCGGTGCACATCGCCGTTCTCAGGGCCGACACCGTTTACCCCTCGCTCGAGGATGCCATGCGCGAGGGGCGCTGGGCGGAGGGCATGCCCTCCAACCTGCTTCTCATCTCCGGCCCGTCCAAAACCGCCGACATCGAACTGATATTGGCCTTCGGCGTGCACGGGCCGAAGGAGCTGATCGTATTGATAGTGGAGTAAAAGCGAGGGGGCAGGATTGAAAAATTTCGGACTCCCGCCATCGGCTTTTTCATTTATCCCCCCTGAACCCTGAATTCCGGACCTCAAACCCATTCTTTTGGATTGCCCATGCTGCCCGATCGCTATCAACGTTTCCTGACGGATATATCCGCCCTTGTCCCCAAAGGGCGGATTTACACGGACCCTCTGCGCACCCTGGCCTACGGCACGGACGCGAGCTTCTACCGGCTGATCCCCAAGATCGTCGTGCGCGCCGACTCGGAGGCCGAAGTCGCCGGGCTGCTGAAGGCCGCCGACCGCCACGATGTCCCGGTGACCTTCCGGGCCGCCGGCACGAGCCTCTCGGGCCAGGCGGTGTCCGACTCGGTCCTCATCGTGGCCGGCGGCAGTTGGAACCGCTGCGAGATCATCGACAACGGCGAGGGCATCCGCCTGCAGCCCGGGGTGATCGGCGGCCACGCCAACCGCTCTCTCGCCCCCTACGGCCGCAAGATCGGGCCCGACCCGGCCTCCATCAACGCGGCCATGATCGGCGGCATCGCCGCCAACAACGCCAGCGGCATGTGCTGCGGCACCTCGCAGAACAGCTACCGCACCGTGGCCGGCATGCGCATCCTTTTCCAGGACGGCACCCGGCTCGACACCGCCGACCCCAAAAGCCGGGACGAGTTCCGCCATGCCCGCAGGGAGCTGCTCGACGCGGTTGACGCCCTCGGCAGGGAGGTGCGCGCCGACACGGTCCTGGCGGAGCGCATCCGCCGCAAGTACCAGATCAAGAACACCACCGGCTTCAGCCTCAACGCCCTGGTGGACTTCGAGGACCCCTTCGATATCCTGCTGCACCTGATGATCGGCTCCGAGGGCACGCTAGGGTTTATCGCCGAGATCACTTATCACACGGTGGTCGAGCACCCCTGCAAGGCCAGCGCCCTCATGATCTTTCCGCAAATCGAACACGCCGCGGCGGCCGCGGCCATTCTCCGCGAGCAGCCGGTGGCGGCGGTCGAACTGATGGACCGCGCCTCCCTGCGCTCGGTCGAAAACAAGGCCGGGATGCCGGACTACCTGAAGGCGCTCTCTCCCCAGACCGCCGCCCTGCTGGTGGAAACCCGGGCGTACGCGACCGAGGAGCTGAACGGACAGATCCGCGCGGTGACCGACTCTCTGAAGGGCGTGTCCATCGAGCGGCCCTTCGCCTTCACCGACCGGGTCGCGGAGTACACCGCCCTGTGGAACATCCGCAAGGGGCTTTTCCCGGCGGTGGGCGCCGTGCGCGAAACCGGGACCACGGTGATCATCGAGGACGTGGCCTTCCCCATCGACCGCCTGGCCCGAGGCACGCTCCACCTTCAAGAGATCATGCGCCGGTTCCGCTACGACGAGGCCATCATCTTCGGCCACGCCCTGGAGGGCAACCTGCATTTCTGCTTCACTCAGGATTTCGGCCCCCCCGAAGAGGTCGAGCGCTACCGCGGCTTCATGCACGAAGTCTGCGACATGGTGGTCAACGCCTACGACGGCTCGCTCAAGGCCGAGCACGGCACCGGCCGCAACATGGCGCCCTATGTCGAGATGGAGTGGGGCCGCGAAGCCTACGCCGTCATGCAGCGCATCAAGGAGATCTTCGACCCCAAGAACCTCCTCAACCCGGGGGTCATCCTCAACGCGAACCCGCGCGCCCACATCGAGAACCTGAAGCCCCTGCCCCGGGCCAACCCGCTGGTCGACAAGTGCATCGAGTGCGGCTTCTGCGAGGTGAACTGCCCCTCCAAGAACCTCACCCTCACGCCGCGGCAGCGCATTGCAGTCCAGCGCGAAATCGCCCGGCTGAGAGCCGCCTGCGAGAACCCGGCCCGGCTCGCGGAGCTCGAGCGCGCCTACCGCTACCAGGGGGAGCAGACCTGCGCCGCCGACGGCCTGTGCGCGACGGCCTGCCCAGTGGACATCAACACCGGCGATCTCACCAAGGAGCTGCGCAGCCGGAGCGTGAGCCCCGCGGCCCGGCGGATGGCCGCCTATGCCGCAGATCATTTCGGCGGGGTTGCCGCCGCGGCGCGGGCGGGTCTCAAGTTCGCCGACGCCGCCCACGGGCTGCTCGGCGCGCGCCTCATGGAGTTCCTGGCCGCCGGCGCGCGCCGTTTGAGCGGCAACCGTCTCCCCCACTGGACGCGCTACATGCCGGCCGGCATCGACGGCCCCCGGCCGCGGCCGGTCAGAAGAACGGGCGCGCCCCAGGCGGTCTATTTCCCGAGCTGCATCAGCCGCACGATGGGGCCGGCCCGGAGCGACCCGGACCGCGACCCGCTGCATGCGGTCGTTCTGAGGCTGCTCGAGAAGGCCGGCTACGAGACCCTCTTTCCGCCGGCGATGGGCGCGCTCTGCTGCGGAACGCCCTTCGAGAGCAAGGGATTCATGGACCAGGCCGACGCAAAAGCCCGGGAGCTCGAGGCCGCCCTGATGGATGCGACCGACGGCGGCCGCCGGCCGGTGCTCGTCGACACCAGCCCCTGCCTGTACCGCATGAAGAAAGTGATGGACCGGCGGCTGACGCTGCTCGATCCGGTGGAGTTCACCCTGACCTACCTGATGGAACGGCTTCAGGTCACCCCGGTCGACGAAACCATCGCTTACCACCACACGTGCAGCAGCGTGAAGATGGGGCTCGAGGCCAAGGCCCTGGCCCTGGCCAAGGCCTGCGCCCGGAACGTGGTGGTGCCGGATTTCGTCGGCTGCTGCGGGTTTGCCGGCGACCGCGGGTTCAACTACCCCGAGCTCAACGCCTCGGCGCTGCAGCACCTGCGCGCCGGCATCGCGGGCCGATGCACCACGGGCTATTCCACCAGCCGCACCTGCGAGATCGGCCTGTCGGCCCACAGCGGGATCCACTACAAATCGATACTCTACCTGGTCGACCAGTGCTCGCAGCCGAAAAGAGATTGAAGCCTCACGCCGATCACTTTCCCCCCTTGCGCCTCGCCTGGCTCGTCTGGGGCTTGGCATCGCTCTTCTATGTCATCGGCTTCTTTCATCGGCTCGCGCCGGCGGTCATGACCCAGGAGTTGATGCGCGACTTCAACATCAGCGCAGCCGCCCTGGGCAACCTCTCCGGGTTTTACTTCTACAGCTACTGGCTGATGCAGATCCCCACGGGCGTCCTCGCCGACAACTGGGGGCCGCGGCGGCTGCTCACCTTCGGCGCCTTGGGCTCGGCGGCAGGCGCGGTCCTCTTCGCACTCGCGCCGAGCATGGCCTGGGCCTGCTCCGGCCGTCTGCTCATCGGGGGTTGTGTGGCGGTGGCTTACGTGGTGACCCTCAAGCTCGCCGCCAACTGGTTCCCGGCCAGCTACTTCTCCATGATCTCGGGGCTCGGGCTGCTGGCTGGAATCACCGGGGCGGTGACGGCGGGAGTGCCGCTGCGGCTGCTGGTGGATCTCTTCGGGTGGCGTCCGGTCATGCTGGCAGCAGCGGCGGTGGCCGGGCTGCTTGCCGCCGCCACGTGGGTTCTGGTACGGGACGATCCCTCTGAACGGGGATTTAAAAGCTACGCCGTCCGCAGGGCGCTGGCCGGGGTCCCTGCCCGGGTGGACGCTCGGGCCGGCATCCGGGAGGTGCTCCGGTACGCCAACATTCGGCTGCTGTTTTTCATTCCCGCCAGCCTCGTGGGTTCCGTGTTGACGTTCTGCGGTTTGTGGGGCGTCCCCTATTTGACCACCCACTATGGCCTTTCCGCCGCTCAGGCGGCTTCCTTGACCTCGCTGCTGATGATCTGCTGGGCGTCGGCGAGCCCCGTTTTCGGCTGGCTCTCCGACCGAATGGGCCGCCGCAAGCCGCTGATGGTCGCAGGCCATGTCCTGGCCGGCATCGGGTGGGCGTTTATTCTGTTCGCCCCCGGGCTTCCGGTTTGGCTCCTCACGCTTCTGGCGACGGCGACCGGCATCTGCTCGGCAAGCTTCATCATCTGCTGGTCGTTCGCCAAGGAATCCGCCCCCGGGCACCTGGCAGGCACCGTCTCGGGCGTGATGAACATGGGCATCATGCTGGGCGCCACCGTGCTCCAGCCGGCGGTCGGCTGGATGCTCGATCGCCGCTGGGAGGGTGCGGTCCTGGAGGGAGTTCGCATTTACAGCATCGGCGCCTACCAGGCCGGGTTTTGGCTGATGATGGGTTGGATCCTCGCCGCCCTGGTGCTGCTTTGCTTCACTCGCGAGACCGGCTGCCGACAAGCAGAATAAACGGGCCCCGGCCGGCCCGCTGAAACCTCTGTGGAAATTTCTCCGCCTCTGCACGCAATTCGACGAAGGTTTTTTTGCAACCCGACGGGAGCTGCATCCTTTTTCCTAAATTATTGACACCGAAAGATATTTCTACTAATCCCCATAGAATTCGACAGCGCGCGAATTCTTTCGTCAACCATTAATCAGGAGGGAATCCTATGCGTCCAAGGATGATGGCAGTCATCGTCGGCTTGTGTCTCATCGGCTTCGTCGGCGGAGCCACGGCCCAGACCCAGATCAACATCGCCACGGTCACCAACCCGGACTTCGTCCACACCAAGGCGGCCGTCTGGTTCAAGGAATGCGTGGAAAAGGCCGCACCCGGCAAGCTGAGTGTGGTGGTACACCACTCGGCCTCCCTGGGCAGCGAAACCCAGGTGCTGCAGCAGATCCAGCTCGGCACCACCCAGATGTCGGTCTGCACCACCGGCCCCATCGAGGCCTTCGTGCCGGAGATCAAGGCCCTGGAGATGCCTTTCGTGTTCCCCTCCTACGAAGCCGCCGACAAGGTACTCGACGGTGCCATCGGCCAGGATCTTGCCAAGAAATTCGAGAAATCGGGATTTGTGGCGCTGGCCTTCCTGGACAACGGCTTCCGCAACGTCACCAATTCCAAGAAAGCCGCGAAAACACCGGAGGACCTCAAGGGTCTGAAAATCCGGACCATGGAGGCCCCCACGCACCTCGCCATCTGGCGCGCCATCGGGGCGAACCCGACGCCCATGGCCTGGCCGATCTTCACGCAGCTCCAGCAGGGCGTCATCGACGGCCAGGAGAACCCGATCGCCGTGATCCATGCCGCCAAGCTGCCTGAGGCGGGCCAGAAGTACCTGACCCTCACGCGGCACGTTTATTCGGCGCTGGTCTTCGTGGCCAACAAGGCCTTCATCGAGGGCCTGCCCGCGGCGGAGCGCAAGGTGGTCATCGACTGCGCACGCACGGCGTCGCTGCAAGGTCGCTCCTTCATCCGCGACAACGAAGTGAAGCAACTGAACGAGCTCAAGGCCGCCGGCATGCAAGTGGAAGACAAGCCCGACCTGACGGCCTTCCGCAAGGTGACGGCACCCGTGATCGACTCCGCCTCCGGCGACACCAAGAAAATGGTGGAGCAGATCCAACAGGCGGTGAAGTAGTAGAAATGGCGCTTCGCGCCATTTCTTATTGATGGAAGGGAAACGAAATCCCCCCGGCCCCCTTTGCCAAAAGGGGGCCGGGGGGATTTTAGAACCGGCTTCACCGGGAACGTCAAAGCAAAGTTGAGAAACCCGATGCCCGTATTGCAGCGTGTCAGCCAGGTTATCAACGCCGTGGTGGAGAAAATTCTGTTTGTGATCGGCGCGGCCATCTGCATCATCTTGTTCGCGCAGGTGGTCTCCCGGTACGCGGGCGCCTCCCTGGGGTGGTCCGAGGAGGTGAGCCGGCACCTGCTGGTCGCCATCACTTTCATGGGCGGCACGGTCGCCTACAAGCGCGCCAGCTTCATCGGGCTGAAGGGCTTCGGCCACCA
>Ga0316604_10002917_pt1 | contig 12524 bp, 9 predicted proteins | sample OWC_soil_day20_C_FD_207650 | JGI IMG/M metagenome (GOLD analysis project Ga0316604, IMG submission 207650) | Wetland soil microbial communities from Old Woman Creek delta, Ohio, United States - OWC_soil_day20_CT | ecosystem: Environmental > Terrestrial > Soil > Wetlands | place: USA: Ohio... | reverse complement strand
CAACACGGGCACATCCGGCAATGGCGGAACGCTGGGGCTGAATCTGGTCGACGACGATACGATTACTGACACCTACGGCGCCAAGCTGGGCGGATCGGGTACCGGGAACGGGAACTTCACCGGCGCGGTGTATACGATCAGCCAGTCCTGCAAGCAGCCCGCCAACACGCCTTCCGGCCTGACCCTGACCTGTGTCTGCGACAACTTCAGCCGCTCCAGCCTGAACCCCTCGACCATTTTCGATTCCAACTGGATCACGTCGACCAGCGACTCCACCAAGATCGTGCCGGACATTTCCTCGGCCGGCTACCTGCGCCTGACCAACAGCACGGCCAACAACGCCAAAGCGGCGTCTGCGCCGGGCGCCTTCCCCGCGAAAGGCAACTATATCTCGGTCGAATTCCAGCTTTACTCCTACAACGGCGACAGCGCCGACGGGGTCGGCGTGACCCTGTCCGATTACACGGTCACCCCCGTCCCCGGCGCGTTCGGCGGCTCGCTGGGATACGCGCAAAAAACCGGCATCAATGGCTTTGCCGGCGGCTGGATCGGCGTCGGCATCGACGAGTACGGCAATTACCAGAACCCGTCCGAGGGCCGCGTCAAGGGGCCCGGCGCGCGCGCGCAATCGGTGGCCGTGAGAGGGTCGGGGTCCGGGACGACCGGCTATCCCTGGCTGGCGGGTACGGCCGCCAACATCTCGCCCCAGATCGACAGTCCTTCGTCGACCACACCCGCCCCCGGCCATCAGTACCAGGTCATCGTCGACGCCCGCAACGACCCCACCAGCACATCGGTCGCGGTGAACAGGGATACCGGCAGCGGATATGGCAGCCTGATCAGCCTGGCCAACATCTATACGGCCGCCAAGGCGCAAGGCTACACGCAGACATCCGTCCCGACCAACTGGCGGCTCTCGTTCACCGGCTCGACCGGCACCAACATGAACATCCACGAGATCGGCAACGTGCGCATCTGCGCCCAGACGATCATTCCTCCCACAGGTGGGACGGCGACCGGGTTCAGCGCCATCGACGAAGCCTTCGGCACTGCGCCGAACGTGATCGATTTCATCAACGGACAGATCTTCATGAAGGTCGCGGGCGCGCCGTTCAAGCTGAATGTGGCGGCCCTGAACAACAACCAGATAGTGACCACCTATGCGGCCTATAGCGCCAAGAACGTGACGCTCAAGCTGGTCGACAACAGCGATGGGGTCTGCCAGATCAACAGCGCCAAAGCCAACTATTGCAGCAGCGCGTGCACCAGCAAATCGGCGGTGACCGGCGGCAGCCAGACGTTGACCTTCACCGCCGCCGACGCGGGCATGAAAATGTCGGATTATTTCACGATCAACAACGCCTACCAGAACCTGGTCGCCATCATCAGCGACAGCAGCGTCACGGCCTGCGCGGACGACGCCTTTGCGGTCCGCCCATCCGGATTTACCGTCACGACGTCGGCGAACAACCCGGCCTCGACAGGCACGCCCGTATTCAAGGCAGGCAGCACGCCCTTCACCATCACGGCGACGGCCAGCGCCAGCGGCTATACCGGCACACCCAAGAAGAACGACTCCCTGATATCGGCGCTGGACCCGGCCACGGGGCTGGTATCGTCCTCCTGGTCAGTCGGAGCGCTGAACGGAAGCTTCAATCCGGCCATCAGCTCCGTTGCAACGGGAACCAGCTTTACCTATGGCGAAGTGGGCGCATTCCAGATCGCCGCAGGCGGCATCTACGACGATGACTGGGCGTCGGTTGACAGCAATTTCGTCCCGATGCACTGCGTTGCCGGAAGCTATTCGAATACGAAGGATGCATCCGGGATGTACGGCTGCCAGATCGGCTCCGGCGCGGTGTCGTTTGGCCGTTTCATCCCCGATCATTTCACCGTGGCGAGCGGCAGCACGGTCACGCCGGCCTGCGTGGTGGGCGGCTTTACCTATATGGACCAGCCCTTCGCGGAACTCAAGTTCGACATCGAGGCGCGAAATGCGAGCGATGCAAAGACACAGAATTACAAGGGCGTGCTGGCAAAAGGAACGGTTACCGTGGTTGCCGAGAACAGCGATGCCGGCACCAACCTGGGCGGACGGATGAGCCTGCCTTCGGGCGCCGCCTGGAGTGCGGGAACCTATAGCATGGACGCCATCAAGACGGCCTATTTCAGGCGCCGGACGACGGCTGCGGACGGCACCGACGCACCGGACGGGCCGTATGACAGCCTGCAGCTTGGCGTGTTCGTGACCGACCCGGACGGCCCCAAAATGAACCCCGCCAACATGAACGCAGCGGCTGTCGCATGCGGTTCCGCATGCGACAGCCAGAGGATCGGCGATTCCAGTACCGGCGCGGCACAGCCGACCATAGTCCGCTTCGGCCGCCTGAAGCTGTCGAATGCGCATGGCTCCGACAGGCTGAATCTGCCGATCCCGATGCGCGCGGAATACTGGAACGGTACGACATTCGTCACCAACACAGCGGATAACTGCACCGCCATCGCCAAGAGCAATATTGCTCTCCTGAATTACATGGGCGGCATCAACACGACCAACATGCCGTCCGGCAACCTGAGCGTCGGCAACGCATTCGCGAACGGCATCGGCAGCCTGAAACTGCTCAGGCCCAAGGCGACGGTGTCCTCAAAAGGCAGCGTCGACGTCTGCGTCGACCTGGGAACCGACAATCCGGAAGTCTGCAAGGCCACGTCTGCGAACATGCCCTGGCTGCAGGGACGCTGGAACGGAGCAGGGACGGTGTACGACGACGATCCGAAGAGCCGCGCAACCTTCGGCGTATTCAAGAATGCGAACGAATTTATCTATATTCGAGAGATGTATTAGTTTCCCTATAGAAAATAGGCAAAAGATGTGTTGTAAATATGGGCGCGGCGTACTATTTTTTCTGTCAGATTAGCCCTACCCCATCGATTATGGTTACCATAATGAAACATTTTGAAACAACTGAAATTTGCCATATTGGCATGAACGCGGTGCAAGCATAAATGGGTTTATTTTCCAGGGAAAAGACACAACCGGGATGGATGGCGATCAGCTTTCAGGCTGACGGCGTCTACGCCGCCTATGCGCGCCCGGTTACGGGTGGCAAGCCGGCCGTGGAATGGCTTTCGTTTCATCCGTCCGCGATCGACTCGCCGGCTTCGGCTCTCGACAAGCTTGAAAGAGAGCGCAAGACAGCGCAATACCAATGCTCCTGTCTGCTAGGAACCAGGGATTACCAGATGGTGTCGGTCGATGCGCCCGCCGTTCCCGCTGAAGAGATGAAGAGCGCCGTGCGCTGGGTGCTCAAGGACATGCTGGATTTCAGCGTCGAAGAGGCAACCATCGATGTGCTGCGCGTTCCCGCCGACAAGGGCATGGCGGCCCGCAACAGCACGCTCCTGGCCATCGCGGCCCGTAACCAACTGATTCAGCAGCGTCAGGCCTTGTTCGACGAGGTCAAGGCGACCCTGAAGGCAATCGACATCCCTGACATGGCCCAACGCAACATTTCCGCCCTGCTGGAGCAGGAAGAGCGCGCCATCGCACTCCTGTCGGTAAGCGAGGAAGGCACGCTGGTCACGGTAACGTGCGGGGGCGAACTGTACTTTTCGCGGCATATCGACATCGTCGCCGAGCAATTGCAGCATTCCGATCCGGAATCGACATTGGCCCTGCAGGAAAGAATCACGCTCGAGCTGCAGCGGTCGATGGACTATTTCGACCGACAGTACCCCTCCACGCCGCTGGCAAAGCTGGTGATTGCGCCCATGGAAGGGACCGACATCAAATTGAGGGACTATCTGGCCGCCAACCTGTACGTGCCGGTCGAAACGCTGGACCTGTCGTCCATCCTCGACCTTTCCAGGACGCCTGAACTCGGTACCAAAATCATGCAGCAGCGATATTTCAGGGTAATCGGAGCAGCCCTGCGCCAGGAGGAGACGGCGCCATGAGTCAGCAGATCAACCTTTTCAATCCGGCGTTCCAGAAGCAGAAAACCCCCTTGTCCGCTCAGACGATCAGTTATGTGCTCGGCCTGATTCTGGCAGGAAGCATCGTGCTGTTCGCCTATTCGGCCTATCAGGCGTGGACGCTGTCGCAGCAGGCCGCTGGCGTCAGCGCGCAGCTGGAATCGACCCAGCAGCAGTTGAACCAGGTCAATGCGCAGATGGTTCCCCGCAAGAAAAATCAGGCGCTGGAAGACGAGGTCAATCGCGTGCAGACCGAACATGACGCTCTGGAGCGAGCCATGGGCCGCCTGCAGAATGACGAATTCGGCAACCGGAAAGGCTATTCCGCCTATATGCGCGCCTTTGCCCGCCAGCGCGTGGATGGATTATGGCTGACCGGGTTCAGCATCGACGGAGCAGGGAATGCCATCGGCATTCAAGGCCGCACGCTTCAACCCGAACTGGTGCCGGCGTTCATGAAACGCCTTGGTCAGGAACCGGTCATGCAAGGCAAGTCGTTTGCCGTACTGGACATGCATGAGCCGAAACAGGAGGCAGAAGGATCGACTGGCGCGGGCGAAGCCAGAAAGAAAGCTGGCCTGGATTATCTGGAATTCGACCTTCGTTCCGCAGGCGTTGCCGCCCCGCAGGTAAAACCTGACACGCCGCCTGCCAGCGACAAATCACCGGCGCCTGTTCCTGCCACGCCCGCTCCCGTCGCGCCCGTTAACGCGCAAGCGGTAAAAGCGGCTGTGGATGCCGTCATCCCGGCGATCAAGGCACTGCCTGCCGCTGACTCTTTCGGAGCCAAGAAAGAATGAAGCAATATTATCAAAAACTGGCCTCGAAACTGGATGCGCTGAGCCTGCGCGAGCGCGTCCTTGTCTTCGCCGGGATGGTGCTGGTGCTGATCTTTCTGCTGAAGGCTATCTTGCTTGACCCGCAATTCGACCGGCAGAAGAAGCTTTCCCTGCAAATCAAGCAGGACCAGGACAAGATCGCCGCGCTGCAGCTTGAAATCCAGCAAAAGATCCAGGCGCAGGGACTCGATCCTGACAAAATCAACCAGGATAAACTGGAGCTGTTGCGCCAGCAATCGGCACAGCTTCGCAGCGACATGATGGGGGTCCAGAAAAACCTCGTCCCGCCCGCCAAGATGCCGACATTGCTGGAAGACATCCTGAGGCGCAACGGCAGGCTGAAGCTGGTATCGCTCAAGAACCTTCCGCTGGTAAGCCTGGATAGCGTGCCGAATCAGGAGTCCGCTCCCCCGGCAACCGGCAAGGATGCTGCAAAACCCACCGACCCGGCCGCCAAGGCGCAGTCTCCCGCTGCGAACGGGCTGATATTCCGGCATGGCGTCGAGATCGTGGTCAGGGGCAATTATTCGGACATGGTGAACTATCTGAGCGCGCTCGAAGCCATGCCTTGGGAAGTGTACTGGGGCAACGCCAGGCTGAGCGTGGACAAGTACCCGGTATCGACACTGACCCTGACGCTTTACACTCTGAGTCTGGATAAATCATGGCTGAACCTGTAAACCCGTTGATACGCGCCGTGGCCGTGTGCGTCGCCGGATGCGGCCTGCTCCTGGCATCCCTGGCGCATGCCCAGGAATTGCCGGACCCCACGCGTCCGCCGGCATCCCTGAATCCGGCTGCGGCTGGCGGGGCCGCGGCGACTTCCACGCCCGTTTTGCAGTCGGTAAAGATTTCTCCGCGCAGAAAATCGGCAATCATCAGCGGCCGGGAAGTAAAACTGAACGAGAAATTCGGCAATGCCCGCGTCGTCAGGATCACGGAAACGGAAGTGGTGCTGCGAAACGGCCGGAACGTACAGAAATTGAAATTATTCCCGGATGTCGACGTGCACAAGACAAAAGCGCGCCGGACGAACGGAAACGGATGAAACGACAGCAAGAAAAGGCTGGGTAAGCAATGCAAAAAATACTATTGATTCTTCTGGTTTTAAGTCTTGCGGCGTGCGAAGTGACGCCTCATAGGCGGGATACCTATGATCTGATCGGTTCGGAAATGGACAAGGCAATTGCCAGCAAGGCCAAGCCTGCGCAGCCGGATGTTGTCTCCGCCTCCCTCCTGCCGCCGCTTAATATCGAGATTCCCAAGCCGCATCAGCGCCAGGACGAGCGCTTCAACGTAGCGTTCAACAACGCGCCCGCGCAACAGTTCTTCCTGGCTATCGCCTCGGGCACGCGCTACAACATGCTGGTTCATCCCGAGGTTACCGGCACCATCTCCGCCAACCTCAAGGATGTGACGATTTTCGAGGCGCTGGATGCCATCCGGGAAATATACGGCTATGAATACAAGGTCGAAGGCACGCGCATCTATGTCATGGCGCCGATGGCCCTGCAAACCAGGGTCTTCAAGATCAATTATCTCAATAGCGTTCGCAAGGGCACGTCCGATATCCGGGTGACGTCCGGCTCGGTCACCGACAGCTCGCAAGGCTCCTCATCCGGCTCGACGCAAGCGGTCACCTCCGGCACGTCGGGAACGAGCGGAAGCACGACCCAGTCGCTGACCAGCAGCAAGATCAACACCGTATCCAACTACAACTTCTGGGATGATCTGAAAGCCTCACTGGCCACCATCGTCGGTGAAAAGGAAGGCCGCAGCGTGGTCATCAATCCATTATCGGGCGTGATCGTGATACGGGCGATGCCTAATGAATTGCGCAATGTGGACGCTTACCTCAAGGCAACGCAGGTATCGGTAGACCGCCAGGTGATCCTGGAAGCGAAAATCATGGAGGTCGAACTGAACCAGACCTCCGAAACCGGGGTCAACTGGTCGGCATTCGCCAAGAATCTTTCAGCCGGTTTCGTGGCCCCGGGCACCAGCCTCAGCAATACTCGCTCGGCAACCTTGTCGAGCACCGGCGATGTTTCCATCACGTCTGTCGCGGGCACGTCCTTGAGCGCAGCGAGCACGGCAGCCGGGTCGCTTTTCGGCCTGGCATTCCAGACGGGCAGTTTCGCCGCCCTGATTTCGCTGCTGGAATCACAAGGCACAGTGCACGTTCTTTCGAGCCCGCGCATTGCGACCATGAACAATCAGAAAGCCGTCCTGAAAGTCGGCACCGATCAGTTCTTCGTGACGAAAGTGTCTACCTCGCAAACCACGACCGGTACCACTACCACCGTCCCCACCACCTCGGTCGAGGTGCAACCGTTCTTTTCCGGCATTTCCCTCGACGTGACGCCGCAAATCGACCAGGACGACAACATCGTGCTCCACATCCATCCTTCCGTCAGCAAGGTATCGACCGTGAACACGGAAATCAGCCTTGGGTCGAGTTACGGCACGATGAACCTTCCGCTCGCATCGAGCAATGTTTCCGAGACCGACAGCGTGGTCCGAGGCAGAAACGGAAGCGTTATCGCCATCGGCGGCTTGATGCGGCAGTCATCCACCACGGATAATTCGGAAGTGCCGGGCGCCAGCGGCGTTCCGGTGCTGGGCGCGCTCTTCCGGAATAATTCGAAGATTTCCACCAAACGCGAGCTGGTCATCCTGATCAAACCAATCGTTGTCCAAGGTGACAGCACCTGGGCAAACGAACTGATCAATTCGCAACAACGTATACAGTCGCTGGATCCGAAGGCATTCCAGAAATCGGAACCGAAACCATCAGAAAGCCAGCAATAGATGTATGAGTCTCATTTCGGCCTGCGCGAACAACCTTTCGGCCTGACACCGGACACCAGCTTTTTCTTTGCCTGCTCAGCATACCAGGCGGCAATGAATACGGTTCTGGTCGCTGCCAGGAACGGCGAAGGCTTCATCAAGATCACCGGAGAAGTCGGCACGGGCAAGACTCTGTTGTGCCGCAAGCTCATGGCGGCGCTGGATGAGAGTTTTTATACTGCTTACATTCCCAACCCGTTCCTGGAACCCAGGACGCTGATGCTGGCGCTGGCGGACGAACTGGAGATTACCTACGAGAAGGACATCGACCAGCATCACCTGATGCGGTCGATCAACATCCGCCTGCTCTCGCTGGCCAAGGATGGGCGAAAAGTCATTCTGTGCCTGGACGAGGCGCAGGCACTGCCGCTGGAAAGCCTCGAGGCGCTGCGCTTGCTGACCAACCTGGAAACCGAGAAGCGCAAGCTGTTGCAGATCGTCCTGTTCGGGCAGCCTGAACTGAACGACAAGCTGAAGCAGCAATCGATACGCCAGCTGGCGCAACGCATCACATTCGATTATCACCTCGGACCGCTTTCGCTTGAGGATATGACATACTACCTGGCGCATCGGCTCCATGTTGCGGGCTACAGCGGCGGCGGCCTTTTCACCCGGTACGCGTTGCGCTGGCTGCACAAGGCAAGCGACGGCATACCTCGCCTGGTGAACATCCTTGCCCATAAATCGATGATGGCTGCCTATGGCGAGGGTCAACATCAGGTTCGCCCCAGGCATGTGAAAGTCGCAGTCCGGGACACGACTTCGGTAAAAAGTACCCTGCGCCCGATATGGCCTTGGTAATTCGTTTCCGCTTTGTTAGCGATTTGCAGGTGAAACAATGAGTCTTATCAACCAGATGCTCAAGGATTTGGACAAACGCGGATCCGGCGCGAATGCGAGCGAGATAACGCCCGGCCCGATCCGTGCCGTGCCCGAACGCAACGGCAACAGCCGCGCGCTGATGATCGGCCTTGTCCTGATCGCCATGATCGGCGCGGGTGCGGGGTGGTTCTTCTGGCAACAGCAGGCAGCCGCACCGGCGGGTCCGCCTCCTCCTTCCGAGGTAAAAGCCGACCTGCCGTCGGCCCCGCTGGCACAAGAGGCGGCCGAAAGCAAACCCATGCAGGAGGCTGCGAAGCCCGATGAGAAACCGGCCAGGCAGGACGCGCAGGCGGCAGGCGCAAAACCTGCGACAACCGAAACCGCGATACGGTCGGCGGAACGCAGCGCGCTGCCCGCCATGCCGGAGCCCGCTGCACGGCATGCATCACGCGCGCCGTCAACCGCCCACACTGTCAGCACCCGCGAATTCCGAATGATGGCGTCTGGCCCGCAAGGCAAGGAAACCACGCCTCAGCAACAGGCTGACAATTCCTATAACCGGGCGATTTCTCTTATCAGTTCGGGGCAAACGAGCGCGGCGATAGGCGAGCTGGAAGAAGCGCTGCATTTGAATCCGGGACACGCAGCCGCGCGGCAAACACTGGCGGGCCTGTTGCTCGATGCCAGAAGACCGGATGCCGCCGGGCGCACGCTGGAAGAAGGTTTGAAGCTCGATCCATCCCAGTGGGGGCTGGCAATGATCCTGGCGCGAATCCAGTTGGAGCATAAGGGCGCCGCAACTGCGCTCACAACCCTGAAACGGTCGCTTCCCTACGCCAACCGGCGTCCAGATTACCTGGCCTTCATGGCAGCGCTATTGCAAAGGGAAAAACGCCACAAGGAAGCCATCGCTTTCTATGCCATATCCGTTGAAAAAGCGCCTCAGAACGGGCACTGGTGGATGGGCTACGGCATTTCCCTGAAAGCGGACGGCCGCCCGGACGATGCGCGCCGGGCATTCATCCGGGCCCGGGATTCGCAGAGCCTTTCACCGAATCTGCAGGCATTCGTCGAACAGGAAATCGGCAAGCTGTCGGGAAGCTGATTTCCATCCGCTTCATGGAGAGGATGGAGCCGAGGGCGTAAGCATGCTCGCCTTACGTTGAAGCGTGCCTCACACTCTACCGCTAGGAAGCGGACGATGGTTTTAGTGTTTCTTGCTTGCAATATATTAGCAACTAGACTAATTTAGTCCTGCAGCAACCCAATAAAAAAACCACTCGGCCTTTGTACTAGGCTAGGTTCCCCTCGCTTGCCCGGAGAATCAAGAATATGGCGTACCCCATCATGTATGTGTTGTTGTTCGGGACCGTCATCGCTTTGCTGACGCTGCTTATCTACAAGATACGTAAGCAGGACCGGCAGCTGCGCCTCCTTCAAGCGGACCTGCAAAACATCGTTCATGCCATACCCGATACCCTGCTCGAATTAGGACAGGACGGCCGTATATTGCGCGTCTGGTCGCTAGGATTGGATCTAGTCGCGGCTCCGCCTCATTTTCTGATGGGCAAGCACTTGTCTGACTTTTTCCCACCCAAAGCGGTGTCCACTCTTACAGAGGCCTTGCAGGACGCTCATGAAAATGGCTACACCACAGGCTGGCAAATGGAACTTCTGTTAGAGGAAGGGAGTCAGTGGTTCGAAGTATCTATCTCACGTAAACAAACCTCTCAAGCCCGTGAAGCCGGGTTCATTCTTATCTCCCGCAACATCACCAAGCGAAAGAACTTCGAGTCCAAACTGCAGCAGAGTGAAGAGCATTTTCGTTTCGTGACGGAATCGGCTCAAGCCATGATCTGGATGTGTGACAAGGACAAGCTCTGCACCTGGTTCAACAAGGTCTGGCTCGACTTCAGAGGCAGGCCGCTTGAAGAAGAGCTGGGCAATGGTTGGACAAAAGGCGTTCACCCAGATGACCTGGCTTATTGCTGGGAGACGTTCGCAACGAACTTTGAACACCTTCAGCCATTCAGCATGGAATATAGATTAATGCGTGGAGATGGCGAGTACCGCTGGATTCTGGATATCGGCAGAGCGTATTTCAACAACCAGGGCGACTTCAAAGGCTATATCGGTTCTTGTTTCGATGTCACTGAGCGCAGACGCTTTCAAGAAAAACTGGAATTGCTGGCCACTAGCGATGAGCTTACAGGAGCAATCAACCGTCGGCATTTCGTCGAACTGGTCAATAAGGATACTAAGCGAGCGCAACGCTATAACTTGCCTTTGACGCTCGCGCTTATTGATATTGACCACTTCAAGCATGTCAACGACACCTATGGCCACCAAGGTGGCGATCAGGTGCTGAAAGAGTTAGCGCGGGTCTTTAAAGCGAATTTGCGCGAGACAGATATATTTGCCCGCCTGGGAGGCGATGAGTTTGTCGTGCTGCTGCCGCAGACCAATCATCAAGAGGCTCGTGAATTGACTGAGCGCATTCGGGAAATATTCGACACTTCACCTCTAGAGCTTGCGGGTCAGCGGTTTCGCATCACGATTAGCTGCGGTATTGCAAGCTTGGCAGGGAGCAACGATTGTGCGGAGGCCGTGCTGGGCAGGGCGGATCAAGCGCTCTATGCATCCAAGCATGCTGGACGCAATAAAGTGACCGTACATGAGACTCAGTGAACGATTGGGCCTATTAAGCTTTAGACAGACCTTTTACCAATGACTGCTTTGAAAGCAGTCATTGGTCAGCCCGCCTTACGCAGGCAGAACCCTATTCTTGCCCTTCATTTTGACACCCTATCGCACTCCCTCCATTCAGCCGGACTAGCCCTTGCAGTTGCCTGAAAAGAAGCCCGCCTCTCGACCGCTATAGGCCCAGTTCCTGCCAGATGCCGTCTATCCTGGCCTTCACATCCTTGTCCATGGCGATCTTCCGGCCCCACGCTCGGCTGGTCTCCCCCGGCCATTTGTCGGTTGCGTCGATGCCCATCTTGCTTCCCAGGCCGCTGACCGGAGAGGCGAAATCGAGATAGTCGATGGGCGTATTGTCGACGGTCATCGTGTCGCGCACCGGATCGACCCGCGTGCTCAGCGCCCAGATCACCTCGTTCCAGTTGCGGATGTCGACATCCTCGTCCACGACGATGATGAACTTGGTGTACATGAATTGCCGCAAAAAGCTCCATACGCCGAACATCACGCGCCGCGCATGGCCCGGATACGCCTTTTTGATCTGGACCACGGCCATGCGGTAACTGCAGGCCTCGGGCGGCAGGTAGAAATCTGTCACTTCCGGGAATTGCTTCTGCAGTAGTGGAATGAAGACCTCGTTCAGCGCCACGCCCAGGACAGCTGGCTCATCGGGCGGTCTGCCGGTATAGGTCGAGTGATAGATCGGATCACGCCGCATGGTGATGCGGTCGACGGTGAGGACGGGGAACCAGTCCTGCTCGTTGTAATAGCCGGTGTGATCGGCGAATGGACCTTCCAGCGCATGCTCGAATCCGGTCGGGTGCGATTCATCTGGATAGATATGTCCTTCCAGCACGATTTCAGCGTAGGCAGGCACACGCAATTCCGATCCGATGGCCTTGGCAATCTCTGTCTTGCCGCCGCGCAGCAGCCCGGCGAACTGGTATTCCGACAGACTGTCCGGGACGGGCGTGACGGCCCCCAGGATGGTGGCCGGGTCGGCCCCGATCGCCACGGCGACCGGATAAGGCTTGCCCCTGTTCAGAATCGAATGGTCGCGAAAATCTAGCGCGCCGCCGCGATGTGACAGCCAACGCATGATAACTTTGTTGCGTGAGAGCAACTGCTGGCGGTAAATGCCGAGATTCTGCCGTTTCTTGTGAGGCCCCTTGGTTATCACCAATCCCCAGGTGATGAGCGGGGCGATATCCCCCGGCCAGCAGTGCTGGATCGGGAGCCTGGAAAGGTCGACATCGTTGCCTTCCCACACGATCTCCTGGCAGGCAGGCCCGCGTAATTCTTTGGGCTGCATGTCCCATACGGCCTTGACCAGCGATC
>Ga0316604_10002916_pt1 | contig 12529 bp, 3 predicted proteins | sample OWC_soil_day20_C_FD_207650 | JGI IMG/M metagenome (GOLD analysis project Ga0316604, IMG submission 207650) | Wetland soil microbial communities from Old Woman Creek delta, Ohio, United States - OWC_soil_day20_CT | ecosystem: Environmental > Terrestrial > Soil > Wetlands | place: USA: Ohio... | reverse complement strand
TCAGTTATGAATTGTTTCAGCAAGGCGAAGATCTCTTCGCTGTTCAGTTTGTGTGCAGCTATAGCGTCCATCCGATTATAAAATTGTTGTGTTTAATTGTCTTAATGTTGATATCGTTAATAGTCAGCTCATCACCATTGATCGCGGCAATGGCATATCCTTTTGGATTGCCCTGGAGCCCTTTACCCAGGTATTTGCCATAAGCTTCTTTGGCAACCCAGGCGCGAATGATCCATTCATCGCGGTTTTCAGGGGGCAGCAGCTCCAATTCTGTAACACTGAACACCAGTTCACAAAAGCCCTCACTCTGTGGTTTTATCTCTTCTATGTCAATACCTACCGGTTGTTGATAACGGGCAATCGCCACGGCTTCCATACCTTTGTGTGCAATACTCAGTTGAATATCTTCCACACCTGCTACATAAGGTGCACCGGCAGCATTGTTTTTGATTTCAAATTCTATCGGGAAGCAGTGGTGTTGTAACACCGCCCGCACAGCGTCTTTGGCGGCCACGCGACTGATGATCCGTTCTTTACGCTTCATTGGCATCAGCCCTTTTACAAAGGCTTTCTCTGCCTGGTTCAGGTAACGCTTCTGAATAAAATCCCATGATACCACACGCTGGTAAGCATTGTTAAAAGTGAATACACCCGGTGCAATCTCTTTCGCCAGTTTATTTTGTAATGGCGCCATGGAGATCTGCCAGAGGGCTTCATCAATTTCAAGCCTTCTGTTTTGCCAGCCGGTAACGATGGCCCAGATCTGTCCTGCTTTTTTGATGACAAAATCAGCAGTGGCAAATTCGTCATTCAGTTCAGTGAGCTGACAGGTACATTCAAAGCTGCCGGATTGATCCCGCATATCACCATAGAAAGCGATTTCATGGATCTTTACGGGAAATGCGATCCTGTCTTTCGTTAAGGTCAGCTGTAACCACAGTCCGAACAGCTGGCCGGCGTTGTCTAATAAGGAACCTTTGCCCGTGCTGCTTTCGATGATGCCGGTGATGCCTTTTTCGCCCATGTGCACAATCTTCCGGATACCCTGGTAACCGGGGCCATGGAACATGTGCCGCTCGTAGATCTGCTCAGGTGTTTTGTACAATTCACTGTCTAAGGAGGCGCCAATGGAAAAATCCCTTGCAGGTGGTACCGGATATTGCTTAGTCAGTTGCACACTGGCGTTGGCATAATTTGGGAGGTCCAGGTGCACAGTGTCATTCCCTTCCCACTTACCGGTAATGGTTTCTTTGAAAGGAGAGGACACGTTCATCCATTGGAACACCTGTATGTTGTAAATGCGTTTTACAGCCCTATTCTGACCGTTTGCACGGGCCACGTCACCAAATAGCTCAAAGATCATCGTCATGGGTATAACGGGGTCCATATCTTCTTTAATGGGCCATCCGGGTTTTTGTTTTACCAATGCGTGGTCGATGAGGTAAGGCGTATTTTCCAGAGAAATATTGAGTGTATGAGAAATGGGTTGTACAGTGATCGGGTCATTGAATAATGCAATGATTTCATCCTGAATAGCCGAGATCTCATCTACATTTTGAAGAAATGCCTGTAAAACAGGTTTTCGCACGGTGGCAAATGCCGGCTTCATAGCAGGAGCAGGAAGAGATAATCCCTTCAAACTTTCCAGTTCTTTGATAAACGGTGAACCTAATTGCAAAGGCATGCCCGGTTTGGCTTTTGGAAAAATTCCTAAAAATGCCGGATTCACAGGTTTCCCTTCCACAAACAATGCAGCCATTACTCGTTGTAACTGATCCAACCCACTGCGTGTAGGTACATTTGCAGCGATTGCACTATATGATTTACCTTTCAAGGTATCATCTACAAATCCAATCAAACCACCTGCACCCGCCTGGATAAACACACGTACATTTTCTTCCTCGTATAATTTCTGTGTCAGTTCACGGAAGCGTACCGGTTTGATCAAATGATCCACACTCAAATCCCTGATGGCCTCATACGTATCCGGATACAGATCCAGCGTAGTCGCAGACCAGAACGGAATCTCAGGTTTTAACCACTGTATCTTGCTGATACCCGCCAGCAATACATCTGTTTTCTTCGCTACAAATGGAGAGTGGAAGCCAGACTGGAAAGGCAGTACCTGGTAGAAGATCTGCTTTGCTTTCAGTATCTCAATGAAGTCTGCAACCGCAGCATCTGTACCACATAGAATCACTTGCTGCGGACAGTTGTCCATGGACAGATAAATATCTTTCTTCCCTTCCAGTAAAGGAAGCAGCTGGTCATATCCAATACCGGTCACCAGGAATTTCGCATTTTCTGTTTCTAATGCCTGTGGGTTCAGGTCCTGTAATATTTCAAGAATAGAAGCCTCCGTAGCCATACCCGCAGAGCGGCCAGCCAGCCATTCGCCCATACTATGACCTGCATTCAGGTCAGGACGAATCCCCATTTGTTTGAGGGCTGTATCGATAATACGGCTCCTTTCCAGCAGGGTAATAGCAGAATCGTATACGCTGTCTTTATTGCTCTCTGCACCGGGTAAATTAAAGTGAGCCGCAACGCTATCTACTTCTCCGCCACCCAATCCATCCAGGCCTGCAAAAAGGAAGGCCACCTTTCCGCCTTTGGAAATCAACGGCTCATTGGTAAACCAGATGTCCTGTTTGTTTCTCCACGGGGTATTCCTGCCTACAATTTTTACGGCCTTTTTGATTCGTTCCGGCGAAGGATCAAACAATGCAATGCGGTAATCACCCTGTCCGGGATCGGTTTCTTTATTTTCCAATGCACGGATCAGTGCATCTGCACTATTCCTTGCCAGTAATAATACATCTGCTTTCAGCGAAGGCGTGATCCCATTGAAGACGCCTTTAGGTAAGCTATTAAAGCCTTCCACCACCAGATGTGCATTGATACCACCAAACCCAAATGCATTCACACCTGCTCTTAATGGTAAGCCTGTCGCCTGCCAGTCGGTGGCTTCCTGTACGGGTGCAAATCGGGTATCCTGCATAGCTGCTACCGGTTCTTCACAGTGCAGGGTAGGAGGCAGGGTGTTGTGATACAATGCCAGCGCTGTCTTGATCAAACCTGCCATACCAGCTGCCGGCATCGCATGACCAATCATCGATTTCACAGAACCAATACCTGCTTTATTTGCATGTTGACCAAACACCTGTGCCAGTGTTTCCAGTTCTGTTTTATCACCTAATGGCGTACCAGTACCATGTGCTTCGATATACCCGATTTCATCCAGAGAAACGCCGGCTTTTTGCCATGCCTGCCTGATCGCAACAGCTTGTCCTTTTACAGCTGGACTCATCACACTGGTACCGGCACCATCGCTGGATATACCACTACCTTTGATTACAGCATAGATGCGGTCATTATCTGCAATGGCGTCATCTAATCTTTTCAGCACGACAAAACCACATCCTTCACCTATCAGCAAACCATCGGCCTGTTGATCAAAGGGTCTTATCTGCTGTCTTCTTGAAAGCGCTCCCAGTTGTGTGAAGATGCTCCAGAATGGGGCATTCTGCGATACATGCACCCCTCCGGCAATGATCATATCTGCCCTGCCGGTACTGAGTTCCTGTATGCCATGATCTACTGCCAGCAGTGAACTGGCGCAGGCAGCATCCAGTGTATAAGCTACACCTCCCAGGTTCAGGCGATTCGCTACCAAAGAGGCTACACGATTAGGGATCAATCCCATGGCCGTATCCGGACCAAAGCGACCTTTTTTCTGCTGGAACTCTTTCTTTACTTTTTCAAGATCTGCACCTGATAAATGTGGTAATAAGGATTGCAGAAGTTGTACAATCTGTTCACCCGTACGTACTATTTCAATCGCCCTGGTAGCACCAGGCCCGGGATAATTTCCTTTCCCGATAATGATACCTGTTTTCTCCAGCGAGATATGCTTATCCAATATGCCTGCATCCTGCAATGCTTGTTGGGCAAGGGCCAGCGTAATCAACTGCTCTGGTTCTGTACCCTCTACTGCCAGTGGCAATATGCCAAAACGAATGGGATCGAAGGTGGCAAATTCATCGATGAATCCACCCTTGCGACAATAAAAACGGTCTACCGCTATCGTCTCTGTATCAAAGAAAGTGGCGTCCAGCCTGTTTTCAGGCACCGCCTGTATTGCGTCTTTTTTCTGTATAATGTTCTGCCAGAAAGCCTGGATATTGCCCGCACCGGGGAAGATACCGGACATCCCTATGATTGCTACATTCATATTTGCGGACGTTTTTTAAGGTTAAGCCATGATCAGTACCTGGCTCTCATTTCCATATTTCAGCTCGTTTACAAATAGCTCCATGCCTTCCTGTAAAGGGATGAGAGCAATGCCTCTGCGTTCGTATTCCCTTTCCAGCGCAGGAGACACCATCCCGGTGCCTTTCCATGGACCCCAGTTGATAGCTGTCACTTTCCCTTTAATGGTGTTGCGCAGCTCCCATGCATAGCGGTCCATCACACTGTTGGCAGCAGCATAGTCAGTTTGGCCACGGTTGCCATATACTGAGGCCACGCTGGAGAAGAAGATCACAAACTGTACATCCGGACGCAGTTGTTCTGCCAGTATTCTCAGTGGTGTAACTTTGGTCGTGAACACGCGTTCGAATGATTCAGAAGTCTTTTGCTGGAAGAGTTTATCTTCTAATAATCCGGCTCCATGTACTACGCCATCAATCCGGCCATAGTTTTTGTATACCTGATCGATCAGTGCACTGATCTCCTGTTCATTGCGCAGGTCGAGTGAGCGATAAATAACAGTCGCACCATTTTGCTCAAGCGAATGGATGGTGGATAATATCTGGTTTGCTTTGTGTATATCGGAAGCTTTCTTTTCTATGTCCGCTGGTTTGGTGAGTTGTCCTTCGGCTATCAGTTGCTTTTTGATCGCATCTTTGGTTGTGAGAGATGCATATTGAGAAGCTACCACATTGCGAGGGTCAGCGGAGCGACCTACGAGTATATAATTACAAGGATAATCCTTTGCAAAGCGGATCATCAGTTCTGCTGTAATGCCCTGTGCACCGCCTAATACCAGTACTACGCTGTTCTTATTCAATTGCAGTTGTGAAGTATCACCTACGGGTAATTGTGAAGGTATCAGACTAAAAGTATGTCTGCTGCCATTGTGATAAATCACTTCTGCTGGTTCATCAGGATGAAGAATTTCATCGATGATCATACCTGGAATGCGATCAGCCGGGAACTGGCCTGTCAGTGTAATGCTACGGCACCTGGTGGTTTCCCATTCCTTGTCCAGGCTTTTCAGGAAACCGGGATAGCCTTGTACACTACGCAGGTCTTTGGCATCGCCATTCAGTACACCGGAAATGGCATATACCCATTTCGCTTTTTCAGGGTTCAGCTTTTTGATGGTGTCAAATGCTGTGAGGATGTTAGGCCGGCCGGGTGCTGTAAGCAGATCTGGAATGATCAGCCCCTGGTATTCATCTAAAGGTTCTTCACCTTTTATGATCGTAACACTGGCGCCTTTTTCAACCAGCAAACTTTGCAAAGCCACAGGCAATGCGCTGCCATCGTCCATGATAGCAAACTTCGCATCTTTAATAGCAACCGCCTGCTGGGCAAAAACGGAAGGCGTCAAAGAGAAACACAACCTTGAAAGACTTGCTGCTGTTGCGGCAGCTATCGCATTGGCGGTATTGTATACAGGAATTGCGTTACCCACATTCTGCACAGGACTCGCTGGCGCAGTACCACCTACATTTTCAGCAATCCAACGCAGCAAACCATTCAGGGTTTTAATCCCTGCAAGAGCTTCTGTTTTATCTTCTCCATTCTGGGAGAAGCTGCCAATCTTTATTTTCAGCTCACCCAGTATTTCCATACGTTTGATAGAATCAATACTGAGATCCGCTTCCAGGTCCAGGTCCATACCCAGCATATCAGTAGGGTAGCCGGTTTTTTCACTGACCGTGAGCAGGAGTATATTTTTAATTTCGCTTTCGGACCAGGTTACCGATGTTTGCGCCGCAGCAGATGTGGATGGAGCTGCTGCCGGAGCCGCCTGTGGCTGATCCATATTGCCTGAAATCCATACTAACAGACCATTTAAGGTTTTGATACCCGCTAATTGTTCTACCACAGCTTCGTCGCTCTGACCGCTGGTTTTGAAGCCCCCCAACCGGGTGCGGAGTTCACCTATGATCTCCATGCGCTTAATAGAATCTATACTTAGATCCGCTTCCATGTCGAGATCTAAGCCCAGCATCTCTTGTGGATAACCGGTCTTTTCACTCACAATTTGCAAAATAGTGTCTTTGATATCGACCACAGGTTGTTGTGCAATGGCATGTTGCAGCGATACGCCACCAGCATCTGGTAAGCTCTGTGCATCTACGTTTTCAGCGATCCATTGCAGCAGACCATTCAGTGTTTTGATACCTGCCAGTTGTTCTACTACTGCTTCGTCTGATTTGCCACTTGATTTGAAACCACCCATTTGGGTACGCAGCTCACCTATGATCTCCATACGCTTGATAGAGTCAATGCTCAGGTCTGCTTCCATGTCCATTTCAAGACCTAGCATTTCGTGTGGATAACCTGTTTTTTCACTGACTACTTCGATGAGGATGCGTTTAGTATCTCTCTTTGTAGGAGCAGAAGCCGGAGCTGGTACTGGCGTCGCAACCTGGACCGCCACATGCGTAGCCGGCGCCACAGCCGCTACCGCCGCCGCAATCGGCATTGCCGCAGGCGTATGACCCAAATAACCCAATATCACATCTCTCTGTGCCTGCACCAACAATTTCACACTATTCAAATATTCCTGCACCATATATTCTGCATTGCCCGCAGGAGGAGCTACCACTACAGGAGCCGCGCCAATATTCAGTTTCAATGGCTGCAATAACGGCATTGCACCATGCGCTGGCAACTTACCCACAGAAGGCACTGCCATATGCCCATTTACAAGCCATACTGTAGCACTCTTCTTATATTGAGCAGGGTTATCCAGTTGTAATACCTGCACATCACGACCATCAAATAGTTTCTCTAAATTGATCGCTCTACCTGTACTTATATATTTTGCCAGTGTATTCAACAAATGGGTGATCGCGTGCGGTGCTTTATCTTCTGTATGCAACACCAGCGTTTCTTTACCTAAAGTTGACTTTGCCAGATTACTCAACACTTTACCCGGTCCTGCTTCAATAAACACCCTTGCACCTGCAGCATACATGTGTTCCACCTCTTCTGCAAACAATACTGGTTTAACGATATGCTCCGCCAATCTTGCCCTGATCTCCGCTGGTTGTGTTGGATATAACTGTGCCGTAGTATTTGACCATACAGGAATGGCAATAGGCGCAAAATCTACATCCTTGATCGCGGTCTCATATAGCGCCTTTGCACCCGCTATCACCGGACTATGGAATGCACAGGCCACTTCCATCTGTTTGTAAGAGATCTTTGCCTCTTTCAATTTCTCCATCAGCGCTTCCATATCAGCTTTCTTACCAGCCAATGCCCATTGCGCAGGGGAATTATGATTCACCGGATACACACCCGTACCCTCACCCGTAAATGCTTTTAACACATCTTCCCCACAGCTTACTGCTACCATCATCCCTTTATCATCAATCACGCCACCCAGTATCGCTTTCGCACGCAACTCACTGAGCGGTACCAACTGCTCATCAGCAAATGCACCTGCAAAACACAGCGCCGGCAACTCGCCATAACTATGCCCTGCCACCATATCAGGCTCAATACCCAATGATTGCAGGAACTGCGCCATGGCCAGATCCACAATGCCCAACACAGGTTGAGCTACCCTTGTATCTTTGATCTGTTCTTTCTGTTGCTGGATCGCCTCATTATTAAACACCGCCGGTGGAAACAACACTTTCTCATAAGCAGGATGTTTCTTCAGCAACTGTCTCATCTCAGGGAAAGCCACAAACAGCTCTCTCGCCATATTGATCCGCTGACTACCCTGCCCAGGGAATAAAAAGGCTACCTTCCCTTCTACAGGCGCTGTCACATAAATATCTTTAGAAGTAGCACCTGCCATGGCCAGATCTAATTTCATCATCAGATCTTCTCTGCCGGTAGCCACAATAGATAAGGATACCGGCTCCTGGCTATACATTGCCAGACTATAAGCCAGATCTTTCAGTGATATACTATCATTGTTTTGGAGTATGCTGCTCACCGCTTTCAACAACGGCTGACTATTTCCTCTGAATACGAATAACTCTGCCGGCCATGTCTTAATCGCTGTATGCGCGTCCTGTACGCTGGCATCATTCTCGATCACTGCATGGAAGTTCGTACCACCAAACCCAAATGCGCTGACACCCGCCGTACGCTTATCATCCAGCCACAACCCTGCTTCCGCATTAAACAGGAAAGGACTGCTTGCCGGATTATAAAAACTATTCGGCGTCTTCATATGCAAGGTAGGCGGCTTCACACCATGATATACTGACAATGCAGCTTTGATCAATCCTGCCAGACCTGCGGCACACTTAGTATGCCCTATCTGTGTCTTTACAGAACCCAGGTAGGTCTGACCGATCACCGCACCATTCTGAATCAGCATGTCAGAGATGGCACTGATCTCAGTCTTATCACCTACTACAGTACCGGTACCATGCGCTTCCACCAATCCCACCGTAGCCGGAGATATTCCACTCATCTCATAAGCACGTTCCAATGCTTTCACCTGCCCTGCCTTACGAGGTGCAGTTAGTCCTAAACTCTTACCATCACTACTACCACCCACACCTTTGATCACTGCATATATTTTATCTCCATCTCTCTTTGCATCTGACAATCTTTTCAGCACAATCATCGCTACCCCTTCACCCAGTGCAATCCCATCCGCCTCACTATCAAAAGTTGCGCATCGTCCTTTCTTTGACAATGCATGCGTACTACTAAACATCAGGTAGTCATTAATCCCATTGTGCAGGTCGGCAGCACCAGCCAGCACCATTTCGGACTTACCCAATACCAGCTCCTGACAGGCCAGGTCAATCGCCGCCAGTGAAGATGCGCAAGCGGCATCTACCGTATAGTTACGTCCACCCAGATCCAACCTGTTCGTAATACGACCAGAGATCACATTGGCCAGCACGCCCGGAAAACTATCTTCCGTCATTCTTGGCAACACTGCTTTCAACTCATCCGGCATCTCACCCAGATATTGTCGATACGTAGATCTAAACCCATAACTATTTGCCAGATCAGTACCACCTTCTGCACCTATAATTACAGATACATCTTCTCCATTAAATTCCTTTCCGCCATACCCCGCATTATCCAGTGCCTGCTTCGCTACCAGCAATGCCAGCAACTGTGTAGGGTCTATCGCTGCCAATGACTGTGGTGGAATCCCAAACGCCATCGGATCGAAATCAATACGCGGAATAAATCCTCCCCACTTGGAAGGAGACATCTCGCCATCATTCGAATTATTATCAAAATACAATTCCTTGTTCCATCTCTCATCCGGCACCTCAGTTACACAGTCTACAACGTTCAATATATTCGCCCAGAACTCATCGATATTTTTCGCACCCGGATAGATACAAGCCATACCGATGATGGCTACATCCAGTGCTTTCTCCGGCTGTGTAAGCGGAGCAGGCAAAATTGCTTTATCAATAAAGGTCTGATTCATTGCTGCCACATCTTCATGTAGTGCATGCATCGTCACCGTTTCATTGCGCATGGCGGCTACCTGCCCAATCATATACATGCCTTCACTTAGTTGTTGCTTTGGTGCTATTTTCACCAAACCATCATCTGTTCTATCCACACCTTTCGCAGCAATCCGCAAACGGCCTACATTCAGTGATTCGAGTTGCGCCCAGATTTCTTTTTTATCCACATTTGCAGCTACCAGCTGCTCCTTTTCCTTATTAAAATAATCGGCAAAAGGAGAGTGCAGACAACGGGTTTCATGGCCCGGGGCAGTTTCTAATAAAACGGTATGATTATGTGCAATGGCCTGATCCTGGAATTGCTGCAGGATTGCACCCGTCTCTACTGCTTCTTTCGTATAGATATAAGCAGTACCCATCAGCACACCAACTTTCGCACCTTTGGTCGCCAATGGTGCGACCATCACACCAATAAAAGCTGCTGACAATGCATCGTGAATACCACCTGCAAAAAACAAACTGAACTGGCCCGCATTTTCTTCCTGCAATAGTCTGTCAATTTGTTTCTCCCACAGCACAAAGCTTGACAGGGGGCCTACGTGTCCTCCGCATTCGCGGCCTTCAAACACAAATTTCCTGGCCCCTTCTTTTATAAACATATCCAGCAATGATGCTGAGGGTACATGCAGGAAAGACTGGATACCCTGCTGCTCCAGCGCTTTGGCCTGAGAGGGGCGGCCACCGGCTATGAGCACGAATGGCGGTTTTTCTTCCTGTATGTAAGCAGTCTGCTCATCTCTCAGCTCCTGCGGTGCAAACCCGAGTATACCCACACCCCAGGTTTTGTCACCGGCAAGTTGTTTGGTTTCGCGGATCAGGTTTCTGGCTGATTCGCCTTTCAATAAAGACAGGGCTACGAATGGCAGAGCACCTGCATTGGCTACAGCCGCAGCAAAAGCGGGCACGTCGCTCACACGTGTCATCGGCCCTTGTGCAATGGGATAGGTAATGTTCAATTCCTTCGCCAGTGCATTGTTCGGACTGATGACAGGCTGTGTCTGTGCCTGCCTGATATGCCCACGAATAGCATGATGCATACCGGTGATGAGTCTGCCTAATTTCTTATATCGCTTTACAAGGTCGGTAGAAATGGCAATGTCCTGACCCAGTGGCAGGAAACCTTTATCCAGTTCCAAAGTTTGTAACAATGGCTCTAACTGGGCCATGGTAGCGTTTTCTGGCAGCTCCGGAGAGTTGGGGCGTACCAGTACGCGGAAATGATCGATGATGCGGGTCTCATTGCCATTGAGTTTTTCGCATACATTTTTTAATGCTTTAGGGGCTGTACATTCAGGAAAGAGTGCCAGTTGGCTGTCCAGTACCACCCCGGTAGCGCCAGTGGCTATAAGGGCCGCTGTAGTGTGAATACCGATGCCTCCCTGTACATATATGTGGGCATCAGGAATTGCTTTGACTACCTGCTGAAATAAAATGTAAGATGATTCATCACCTGTTTTACCACCACTTTCATTCCCTTTGAGAATGATACCGTCTGCCTTCTCTTTCTTTGCCAGCTTCGCTTCGGCAAGACTATGCACCTGGTAAAACAGTTGCACTCTCTTTGGCAGTTTTAATTTCATTCCATAGGGTGCAATAACCATTGATACCTGCTCAGGGAGGGAAATATCTGCAACACTAGTATGCACAATACATACACCGAAGGGTTGTGACAGTTGTAGTGCCAGTGCAGACAATGCTGTTTCCGCAACTTGTCTGTTACGTCCTAAATGAAGTACAGGGAAGGCTTTCGCATTAGCCAAAGCAATGGCAAGGTGGACGTCAGGGCTTTCGAACGGGGTGATCCCGATAATTGTAGACATATTCATACTAGGTTATTTGAGTTAGGTAACGGGCATGCCTGTACCAGACCATGATCATCATCATTTGATCATAGTAATGCTATACCGCGTGCCTGGATTATTTTATTATAACTGTTGCGCCTTTGAGATTACTATGTTGACGTCGGGACATAGCATTCCCATCCTGTTTATACGAACTGGAAATTGTTTTCATAGCGCAGACTTATTAAAGGCTAAACGGGCCTGGATCTCACATGAACAACTGTTCTTCCTGCTACAGAAGGTTAAATGGCTGAAAGAGATCTATTCTCGCAGCTCTTAAAATATTATGACAATTCCTGGTGAAAATAAAAAAGCGACTCCGGTAATGGTTATTTATCCTGATACGGTATTACTGATGATCGAAGATAAATTGATGCAACAACACTATTGATTTCTTATATACATGCCGGGTTCTGGTTTCGTACTGTGTTCTGGTTGTGGGCTTCATAGAATTTAAAAGATATCTGGTTATTTGAGATGTTAAAGGAAAAACCTTTAATGTTATGTTAAAGCTACTGAAATTTCCTTGAAAAAAATATAGGGGTTAGCGATGAATTAGTAGTTCGTAACAGGAAATTAATATCTGTTAATAATACTAATGTGATTGTGAAATGGAATAAAACTAAAAAAGACAAGTGGTACGGATTTCCGTACCACTTGTCTCAATTGTGAACAGATACTTAATTGTCTGCTGACAGCTTTCCAACGACTTTATATCCTCTGGAACTGTCTGCGTTAGTGACTTCCTGGTAATACATACCATCTGGAGATACGTATAATTGTTGACCATTTATTTCAACTCCCCTGCAACCATTTGGCAGTTGTTGCAATATCTCCGGTTCAGGCTCAGGCGCAGTTTGTTCGTCCTGTGCTTTGCCTGTATCCAGCTGTCCGTTCTTACCTACTACCACATATTTTACTTGTTTATCCTGTAGGATTTCCTGGTAGTAAGTACCGTTCTTTTCGTAGTAGGTATTCCCG
>Ga0316604_10002913_pt1 | contig 12533 bp, 14 predicted proteins | sample OWC_soil_day20_C_FD_207650 | JGI IMG/M metagenome (GOLD analysis project Ga0316604, IMG submission 207650) | Wetland soil microbial communities from Old Woman Creek delta, Ohio, United States - OWC_soil_day20_CT | ecosystem: Environmental > Terrestrial > Soil > Wetlands | place: USA: Ohio... | reverse complement strand
TGAAGCTGGGTAATCAGTTTGTTCATGCGCTGGCGCGAAAGAAAATCCGCTCGTCCGGTGAATAAGAGTCAGGCCGCTGCCTGGGGGGCTTGTGTTTTAGCACATTGCGCCACCGGTGGCGGCTGATTTTCAGTGCAATGTGCCCCGTTCCGGCTGGCTGCTGCGGGTGCGCTTGATCTGGTACATCCGCTGATCGGCAATTTCGAGCAGATGCTCGATCTGCTCGCCATCGCCCGGAAACTGCGCGGCGCCGATACTGGCCCGCAGGGAGAGATTGGTATTGTCGAACGAGAAAGGCGGCGCGATCGCTACCTGGAGTCGCTGCACTGCCTTTTCCACGCCATCGGGGGCATCGACCGGTGCCAGAACCACTGCGAATTCATCGCCACCCAGCCGGGCAACCAGATCGGACTGGCGGGACTCCCTCTTGATGCGCTGGGCAAACTCTTTCAGTACCGCATCCCCGGCGCGATGCCCGTAGGTGTCGTTGATCTGCTTCAGGCCATCCATGTCGATCATCAGCAGCCCGGCCGCGCGTTGTTCGCGCGTGCTGCGCAGGAGTACGTTGCGCAAGCGATCCATGAACAGCGAACGATTGGCCAGGTTGGTCAGGCTGTCATGCGTCGCCTGGTGGAACAGATCGTTGTCCGCGTACTTGGTCGCAAAGTACATCGAGGCGCCAACCACCTCGGTCAGCAGGGAGAGGAGTTCTTCGTCCGCTTTCTTGAAGCCGTTCGGGATCGCCGAGACAGCCTTGAGGACGCCAACCGTCGCGCCCTGGTGCTTGAGCGGCCAGACGCTCATCGAGCGCAAGCCGACCTTGCGGCAGGCCTCCCGGTCCACGCGGGGATCGGTCTCGGAATCGTCGCAGCGCAGGAATTTTCCGGTACGTATGCACTCGCCGGACAGGCTGTTTGCCTGCTTGAGGCGCAGGCCGAGATGCGGCTTGGCCAGGCCCGAGGCGGCGCGATAGACCATCTCGTCTCCCTCGGCCAGTTCGATGATGGCGCCGTCCACACCAATCAGCGTCAAGGTGCGCTCGACCACCAGGGCCATGACCTCACCCAGGTCGAAGCCGAGTTTGCTGATCTCGGTTTGAATTTCTATGATCTTGAGAAGCTGGGTCTTGCTCGGCATGGCATCCCCCCCGATGCGTTAGCGGCTTATGTGAGTAAGACTTTCATTTTAGCCTTTGGCTATGCCTTTGGTGATAATTCGCGCTTCAATGCAGATATTGCATTCATCCAGTCGATGATGCTTGCCGGAGGGGGAGGCAATTGATACTTCCAGGCAACATCCGCTTACAACTGGCGGTCAGTCCGCGCTGGCGTTCGGGCGTTATTTAGCTATCGACGCTTTGTGATCGGAACTGCAATGAAAAAGATCTTCACCGCCCTCCTGCTAGCCCTGACTGTGGTCAGCCTGAGTGGCTGCTTCCCGGTTTTCATTCCGGTCGGGGATCATCACCATCATCGTGACCGGGGCCATCACCGGGGCTGGTAAGGAGGACGCCGATCTTTGGCTAGAATGGCGGGCATGATCGGATCAGAACTCGTGCCCAAGCCCAAGAGCAGGGAAAACTCCGTCCCGCCTTGCCGGACCGGCCGGAAAACACTTGAGTTGGGCGATGTCGGATAAGCGCTGCAACCGTTGCCAGCATTACTGGATCACCTTCGACCCGATCTTCCGCTACGGTTGCCGGGCGCTGGATTTCAAGAGCCGGCGCCTGCCCGAGCGCGATGTCATCGAATCCTCAGGGCAGCCCTGCCATTTCTTCCAGCCCAAGCTGAAGTCGCCAGCCGGGCGTTAGCGGACGGGCATCGTCCGCAAGCAGGCGACGTAGGATTTGTCGCTGACACCGATGTGCTCGACCAGCCATTTCTGGACGAGATGGATGATCGTCAGGCTGACATCCTGGCGCACCGCCTGTTCTTCCAGTTGCGCCAGATGGGCGGAGAAGGCGCGATGCTCCGCGATATGCTGCTCCAGATCGGGGTAGCCGTGCAGCCGCATCAGGGCTTCTTCGACGACGAAATGGGTGCGTGTGAAGTGGCTGAGCTCGTTCAGTGCAAAGTACACGACGGACCAGTTGTCGCCCCCTTTGACCACGCCCTGGAGCTTTTCAAGAATTTCGAACAGGGTTTCGTGCTGTTCGTCGATTTCCTGAATTCCTGTCAGAAGTTCAGCAGTCAAGCCCATGGCGTGCGATCCAAGCGAAAAAGCGATTGTAGCGCGCGTTGTCGGGCGCTTTGTCGGTCAGTCGCGAATATCCCGGCCTCGGCTCAAGGCTTGCGCAGCGCCAGCCCCGAGCTGCCGACGGCTTTCCAGAACTGTTCCAGCGTCGCCAGCAGCAGCGGCGAACTGGCGACCGGGTAGCTGCCGTAAAGGGCAATGACCAGCCGGCGGTCGAAGTCGACGTACAGACTGGTGCCGTGCGGGCCGATCAGGGCAGCCCGGTTGCTTTCGCCACCGAGGTGGATGAAGCCGTAGCGCGCCTCGCTGCCTTTGGCGAGACCGGGAATTTCCGGGCTACGCAGGCCGGCCGAGGCGGTCAGGGTTTCGGTGAACCAGCCGGGGATGCGGCTGCGCTGGCGTGTGTTGCGGGCTTCGAGCAGGACGTTGCCGAGACGGCTGAAATCGCGCAGCGACAGGGCCAGGCCGTCGGCCAGTTCGACGCCTTGCGGGTCGGTCAGCCAGAGTACCGGATGTTCCGGTTTCAGGCGGCTCTGCAATTGTTCGCAAAAGAGGCGGGAGAGCGGTGTCGCGTTGCTCTCGGCGAGCAGCCAGGCGAGCAGGTCGTCGTCCGGGCTGCCGGCGCCGGGGAGGTCGATCTTGTCCGGCAGCGCGTTCCAGCGGCCGGGCTGGCTCAGCCAGGGGCGCATGCCCTCGCTGGCATTGCTGGCGGTCCAGCCGCCGGCCTGGCGCCAGCCGGCGATCTCGTCGGCGCTCCAATTGTGGCCTTCCTCGTTTTCGAGCAGGCGCTGGACGGACAGCTTGCGGATGCCGGGCTGGCTGCTCAGGCTCGGCAGATAGCGATTGAGCGGGCGGTCGGCGGCAAGCTTGCCCTGGCCGATGGCGATGGCGCCGAGCAGGTTGAGCAGCGGCCGTGTCGCCTGCTGGAGCAGGCGCGGCTCGTCGGCGCGCAGGCCGTTGCGGTAGCGCTCGGCGAGGATGCGGCCGTTTTGCAGTATCAGTACGCCGTCCGCCTGCAGCCGGCTGTCGAGCAGGAAGGCCAGGTCGCGTTCGCGGCCGTCGCTCGGGTCGGTGGCCTTGGCGGCAGCGAGATCGAGCTGGCGGTTGGCCGGGCGCAGGGCTTCGCCGTCGGCTTCCGGCTGGCGACGCAGGGCGGGCATGAAGAGGTGGGCGGCGGGCAGTGTCAGGCGCAGGTTTTCGTCGTTCAGCCAGTTGCTTTTGTTGATCCAGCGACCAAGTTTTTGCGGGCCGCTCGCCACTTTCTCGAACTGGCAGGCCGGTGCCGCTGCCGGGGCGGCGGCCGGCAGGGCGAAAAACAGCGTCAGGGCGGTCAGCCGGCGCATCATCGAATGTTCTCCCAGGATTTGTCGGATGAGCGCGGCATCAGTCGTTCGCAGGCGTCGCGCACTACGTCGTTCAGGTTGTTGTGTTGGGCATGGCGGCGCCGCAGCCAGGCGGCGTCGCCGGCTTCATCGCTGACGATCGGGCGCAGCGCATTGAGCCAGTGTTCGCAGCCGAGCTGGCGGGCATCGTCGCTCAGGGTGTCGAGCAGGTCGAGCAGGCTTTGCCGCAGCGGCACCTGGCTTGGTCCGGCGGGATCGGCCAGCAGCGCATCCATGCCGTAACGGCAGGCCTGGAACTTGTTGGCGCGGGCGACGTAAACCTGTTTCGCTGCCTGCAGTTCGGGCCGGGTGCGCAGCAGCCAGCGACTCAGCGACTGGGCCAGCGCGGCGAGCGAGGCGGCTTGTTCGATGGCGAGCGGGGTGTCGCAGACGCGGATTTCGACGGTGCCGAATTCCGGTTTTGGCCGGACATCCCAATACAGATCCTTGATGCTGCTGGCGATGCCGCAGGCCTGCAGGAAGCTGAAGTGCTCGATGAAGGCCGCCCAGTCGGCCAGCGGTGGGCACTGGCCGCTTAGCGGAAAGGCCGAGACGGCGTTGAGGCGGGCCGACTGGAAGAAGCTGTCGACGCCATCGACATAGGGTGAGGCGGCGGAGAGGGCGATGAAGGCCGGGACGTAGACGCCGAGCGCCTGGGTCAGCCAGATCGCGTCGTCGGCCGAAGTGACGCCGACGTGGATGTGCTGGCCGAAGACCGTGAATTGCTTGGCCAGGTAGCCGTAGCGCTGGTACAGCGCCTCGAAGCGGTCGCCCGGGCAGATGCGGCGCTCCGGCCAGTGGTGGAAGGGGTGGGTGCCGCCGCCGCAGATCGCGATGTTGTTGCGGTCGGCGTGAAGGCGCAAAGTGTCGCGCAGGCCGGCCAGGTCGGCGGCGATGCCATCGACCGTGGCCTGCGGCTGGGTGCTGACCTCGATCATGCTTTCGGTGATTTCGAGCTTGATCTCGCCGTAGCGGCCGTCGTAGTCGAGACTGCCGATCAGGTCGGTGGCGCCGCGCACCAGGTTGAAGTCGCGCCGGGAAACCAGTTGCAGTTCCAGTTCGACGCCGAGCGTCAGCGGTGCGCTGTGCTTGAATTCGCCGATCGCCTGCGTCATGCGATACCTCCTGCTTGTGTCGTTGTCGTCTCGCACTCGCCGGAACGGCGCAGCGCCATCTGGCACAGGGCGGGGCCGGCCAGTTCCATGATGGCGGCGGCGAACAGCGGCAAGGCCAGCGCCGAGCGGCCGATTTCCGGGTAGAGGGCGGCGATTTCGTAAGCCATGAAGACGGCGGTGGCCGACAGCGGCTGGATGCCGAGGCCGACCAGCAGGCGCTTGGGCAGGGGCAGGCTGCCACCCGACCAGGCCAGTGCCGCGCTCTTGGCGGCGGCGCGGACGACGAGCAGGCCGAGCGCCTGGAGGCCGGTCAGCCAGGTGAATTCCTGCCAGGGCAACGAGGCGCCGACGATGACGAAGAGAATGATGGCGAGCAGCCAGTGGCCTTCCGGCAGGCTGGTGTAGCGCAGTACCTGCTGGCGGTCGCCGGCGGCGAGCAGGATGCCCATCAGGAACAGGCTGAGGAAGACCGGCACGGCCAGCATGCGGGCCAGGCCGACGGCGAGCAGGGCGCTGGCGACCAGCACGAAGACCTGGGCCAGCGAGCCCTTGGGCAGGCGGCGGGCGATGACGATGGCGATCCGGGCGCCCAGCCAGCCGATCAGCAGGCCACCGCCGGCCACCCAGAGCGGATGGGTGGCGGCATTCAGCCAGTCGGTGCTGTGTTCGGCATGGATGATGCCGAGCACCAGCGTGAAGGCGACGAAGGAGGCGGCCGAACTGAGTGCGGTGTGCAGCATGATGCGGTCGCTGACCAGGCCCTGCGCCTTGCCGTCCTCGATGGCGAGCAGCACGACACTGGGCGCCGAGGCCATGGTCACGGCCGCCGTCGCCGCCGCCCAGCCAGGACTCATGCCGATCAGCCAGAAGGCAAAGGCGAAGATCAGCGCAAAGGACAGGGTGATGTCGCTCAAGGTGCTGCGCAGCAGTTCCGGGTTGCGCAGCAGCCAGCCGAGATCGAGCCGGCGGCCGACTTCCATCATCAGCAGGCCGAGCGCGGCATCGGCCAGCGGCCGTGCCTGGGCCAGCGCCTCGAAGCTGATCCAGCCGAGCAGGGTCGGGCCGAACAGGGTGCCGGCCAGCACGTAGCCGACCACCTTCGGCCAGCCGGCGCGGGCGTGCAGCCATTCGCCGAGCAGCAGGCCGACGACCAGCAGCAGGCTGAACAGGGCCAGCGAATCGAGCTGCTCGGGGAAGGGGGGCAGGAAGAGCAGGCGCTCGAGCAGCGCTTCCCACGCCGTCCGCAGGGTCTCAAGCATTTTTGCCCTTTTTCGGCAGTCGACCGCCGGCCTCGGCTTGTCCGGCCCTTACCAACGGCGGCCCCGGGCAGCGTTCAGGAATTCGTCGAGGATCGGCGTGCAGTCGAGCAGTTGCGGGCTGCCCGGCGGGTGGAACTCCGGATGCCATTGCAGGCCGAGGACGTAGGGCTTGCCATCGAGGCGAATGGCCTCGATCAAGCCGTCGCCGACGCTGCGCGCCTCGACCCGCAGGCCGCGGCCGAGGCTGCGGATGGCCTGGTGGTGGATGGAGACGACGCCGCCGCCGGTCTGCTCCGGGTAAAGCTTGCTCAGGCCGGAGGTGGCGTCCCACTCGATGGCGTGGGCGTATTTGTCGTAGTCGGCATGCAGGTGAATCGCCGGATTGTCGTACTGGGTCGGGATGTCCTGGTACAGCGTGCCGCCCAGTGCCACGTTGATCAGTTGCAGGCCGCGGCAGATGCCGAGCACCGGCTTGCCGGCTTCCATGAACTCGTGCAGCAGTTCCATCTCGTAGGCATCGCGCAGACGGTCGCCGTTCCATTCGGCGTTGAGCGGCTCCTCGCCGTAGCTTTGCGGGCTGATGTCGGCGCCGCCCTGCAGTACCAGGCCGTCGAGATACTGCGGGTAGTCGGAGAGACGGATGCTGCTGCGATGGACGATGCCGTCGCCGCTGACCGAGGGAATCATCAGCACCATGACCTCGCGCGACATCACCCAATGGGCGACCGACTGTTCCAGATAGTGCAGCGATTTCGACTGCAGGCCGGTGGCGCCGGGCTGCGGGTGGTAGATGCGGGCGGACAGGCCTATGCGCAGCGGTCGTCGACTCATGATGGCGTACCTCCTTGGGGGGCGGTTGCTGCGGGCGGCGGCATCAGCCGGCTGGCTTCGCCGAATCCCTTGATCGCTGTCTGAGTGGTCAGCGGGCCGAAGAGTTGCATGAGCAGGATGGCGGCGAGCAGGATGCCGGTCAGTTGTGGGTCGAGCCCGGCGTAGAGCATTTGCGTATTGGCCAGCAGGACCAGCGCGACGCTCGACATCGGTTGCAGGCCGATGCCCATGAACAGCGCTTCGCGCTGCGTCAGGCCGATCTGGCGGGCGGCGGCGGCGCACGGCAGCCATTGCGCCAGGAAGCGGCAGAGCGCGATGCCCAGCGCCTCCAGCCAGTAGTCGCGCAGGTAGGCGATATCGAGCGCGGCGCCGGCCAGCACGAAGGTGATGACGAGAAAGACCCGGGCATCGCTGGCAATGCGGATGGCGACGACTTTCTGCTCACGGTCGAGGGCGCGAACGAGAAAGCCGAAGATCAGCATCGGCAAGAAGACCGAAGTGTCGAGATAAATCGCTGTGCCGACGCCGAAAACGATGCCGCCGAGAATCAGCAGATGCTGGTGTTCCGGCTGTTTTTCCAGGCGCCGGGCGCCGAGCAGGACGAGCGCCGCGCCGCCGACGCCAATGCCGAGCGAGCCGGCAATGCTGCCCAGTGCTTCGGCCAGGCGCAGCAGCGGGCTGGCCTGAATGGTCTGGTCGAGAAAGGGCGTCATCAGCGCGATTGCGGCAAAGGCGATGCAGCCGTTGATGGCGACCAGCGTATAGAGCAGGCCGCTCTTCTCGCCCCGGGCGCCGACATCGCTGCAGGTGGCGATGGTGATGGCCGGCGAGGTGGCGAGCAAGAGGGCGGCGGCGAACAGCGCGTCGCCGGCGGTGAACCCCCAGTAAAGCAGCAAAAGCAGCACGCCCAGGCCGGTGCTCAGCGCCACCAGCGTGCCGGCCGCCAGACGTTTCAGGCCGACCTGGAGCGGTGTGCGCGGCACCAGGTAACCGAGTTCGAAGAGAATCAGGCCGAGCGCCAGGTCGATGAACAACTGGGCCGACTCGATATGCAGCGGGTCGATCCAGCCCAGGCCGCTTTGCCCGGTCAGCAGCCCGAACAGCACGTAGCCGGTGGTCCGTGGCAGGGCGGCAACCCGGCGCGCCAGTTCGCCGGCCGCCAGGCCACCGAGCAGAACCATGCCGAACAGTTGGATCGAATTGAGCATGCGTGAACGGGGCAGCGGCCCCGCGCCTCTCCTCTGTGAAAATTCCTGGATTGTAAAAATCTGAAATTTAGTTTGATAAACAATATAATTTACGCCCCAAGGTTCGCGCAAGCCCAGTCTGGATATTCTCGTGAATTCACCCGCCGATGCCCCGTCTTCCACCGTTGCGCTGGAAGTGTTGCAGCAGTTTCGTCTGATCTATGGCTCGATGCGCCAGTATTTCAGGCTGGTCGAGGAGCGCTGCGGCATGCCCGGTTCGCAGATGTGGGTGTTGCAGGAAGTGGCGCGCACGACCGAGATCGGCATCGGTGAACTGGCCCAGCGCATGGGCGTGCACCAGTCCACCTGCAGTCTGCTGGTGGACAAGCTGGTGGCCGGTGGTTTCCTGTCCAAGGCGCGGCGCCAGGGCGATCAGCGGCGGGTCGGCCTTCGTCTGACCGCCCAGGGGCAAGGGGCGCTGGCCGCCTTGCCGGGCTCGGCCGAAGGCATTCTGCCGGAGGCCCTGGCGGCCTTGCCGGAGGTGGTGCTGAAAACATTGCATATCAACTTAAATGAGTTGATCCAACATTTACCCGGCAAGGACGAGTCCTGTGCCGGTACGCCGCTGGCCGACATGCTCGGACAGGTGGAAAGCGAGGATGACTGAAATGTCCGTTCAAGGATTTTGCCGCGTCTTGCCGGTGCTTTGTCTGCTGACGGCTTGTGCCGGCCAGCCGTCAGTCGCGCCGTCAGCGCCGGATAAAAAAGGGAAGCGGCCAGCCGCCGTGCAGGTCGACGATGGCAAGCCGCTCAGCGAGGCACAGGTGATTGCTGCGGTCGACGACGAAAAAAGCATCTTTTTCGCCAGCGGCCAGACGATGGTCGATGATCCGGGCAAGCAGAAGCTGCAACTGCATGCCGCCCGCCTCAAGGAGAACCCCAAGCTGCAGGTCCGCCTGGTCGGCTATACCGATGATCGCGGCAGCAGTTCTTACAACCTGCTGATCGCCGAGCAGCGGGTCGATGCGGTGTTTCGCCTGCTGCGCAGCTACGGCGTGCCGGCCCGCCAGTTGCAGCGTTACGCGCTGGGCGGCGAAAAAAACAGCAATACCTGCACTTCGCCGGCCTGCCTGGCCAAGATGCGGCGCGTCGAACTGATCGACAAGGAGTAGGCGGCGACCCGGCCTCAGGCCTGGTCGAGAATGGCCTGCATCGCCTGTTGCCAGCCTGCGGCGGCCTCGCTGCCGGCGGCGGCGAAGGCGGCCGCCAGGTGCTGGGTCTGGACGCTGGTCAGCTCGTCTTCCAGGGCCTGACCCGCGGCGGTCAGTGATAGCTGCTTGACGCGCCGGTCGTGGGCGGCGACTTCGACAGCAACCAGTTGCATTTCCACCAGTTGGCGCAGCGGCGCGTTCAGCGCCTGCTTCGACACGCCGAGGATGCCGAGCAGGGCATTGACCGCAAGCTGCGGGTGGCGGCCGACAAAATAGAGAATCCGGTGATGGACGCGACCGAGGCCGCGCTCGGCGAGCAGGCGGTCGGGGCGCGAGGTGAAGGCGCGGTAGGTGAAGAAAAACAGTTCGGCCGCGGCGTGCAGCGATCGGGAATCATTTTGGTCAATCATGTTGACATAATAGGTTGTGCTGCTTAGGCTGTCGATTGGTCAACAACATTGACGCATATCCATGACTAGCGAAACCTGTGCTCCCCGTTTCTCCCGCCGCGTCGCCGGCCTTGAAGCTTCACCGATCCGCGAAATGCTGGCGATCATCGACCGGCCGGGCATGATTTCCTTCGCCGGTGGCCTGCCGGCGCCGGAAACCTTTCCCGACATGCAGCGCCTCGATGTGCCGCCGGCGGCCCTGCAGTACGGTGCCAGCGAAGGCGATCCCGAGTTGCGGCAGGCGGTGGCGGCCGAACTCAACGCCCTCGGGCTGGCCTGCACGCCGGCGCAGGTGCTGATTCTCTCCGGCTCGCAGCAGGGCATCGATCTGGTCGGCAAGCTGTTCATCGATGCCGGCACGCCGGTCGCGGTCGAGGCGCCGACCTATCTTGCCGCGTTGCAGGTCTTTCGCTATTTCGGCGCCCGCTTCACGACGCTCGATCCCGACCTGCCGGCGGCCGGCTTGGCGACCGACGAGCGGCCGGCCTTCGCCTACGCCATTCCGACTTTCCAGAACCCGACCGGGCATTGCTACGACGCCGCGCAGCGGGCGGCGCTGGCTGAGGCCTGTGACGAACTGCAAGTGCCGCTCTTCGAGGACGATCCCTATCGCGACCTGGCTTACGACGCCTGCGAGCGGACACCGGTCTGCGCTCGTCTGCAGCGTGCTTCCTGGATCTATCAGGGCTCCTTCTCGAAAAGCCTGGCGCCCGGCTTGCGCCTCGGCTACCTGGTCGCTTCGCCGGACCTGCTGACGCCGCTGACTCGCCTGAAACAGGCGGCCGACCTGCACAGCAACCGGCTCAGCCAGTGGTATGTGCTCGGCCAGTTGGGCGATGCCGGGCGGCCGGCGCGGATTGCGGTGCTGGTCGAGATCTACCGGCGCAAGCGCGATCATTTCGTGCAGGGACTGGAACGCTATTTCAGCGGCCTGGCCGACTGGCAGGTGCCGCCGGGCGGGCTGTTCGTCTGGCTCAAACTGAAGGCGCCGCTCGATACCCGGCAACTGCTGCCGGCCGCCATCGAGCGCGGCGTCGCCTTCATGCCGGGCGAGCCGTTTTTTCCCGAGCGTCCGGCCGCCTGCGGTGCGCTGCGGCTCAATTTCAGCCACGCCAGCGTCGAGCAGATCGAGCGCGGCCTGGCGATCCTCGCCGAACTGGTCGCTCAGGCCGGCAGCGGGGCCGGCGTGAAGGGCACCTTGCCGGTCGCCAGGTAGGCCTCGCAGCGTTCGATATATTCGCGGGTGCTTTTCGGCATCGGCGTCCGGGCGCGGGTGATGTAGAACACCAGGTCGCGGCCGCTGCGCAGCAGCAGCAGACCATCCGACGCGCGGTGGGAAATCCGCTCGGGACTGGTCTTGGCCAGATCGAGCGGCGCTTTCGGGGTGAAGTTGGCGAGCCGTTCGCCGGCGGTGACCAGTTGCGACCAGACATCGAAGATGCTCGGGTCGGTGCGCAGGGTTTCGGTTTTCAGCTTGGCGGCTGTGGCAAAGTCGGCAATCGGTGCCTCGATCCCTTCGAACATCGGGATCTGCGTGAAATTGGCGCGCATCGCTTCGGCGATGCGGTCGATATCGCGCATGCTCTGGCCGATCTTGATGTAGCGGCTTTCGTAGAAGTCCTCGACCGGAATCGAGAAGGCGCGGAACGGCTCGCCCCACAGTTCGTCGATGCCTTCCTCGCCGCTGCGGTGCAGCACGAAGCGGCCGAGTTCCATGGCGTCGAGCAGGCACTGGCCGCATTCGCGCATCAGCGCGTTGTCGCTCTGGATCTCGATGCCGTCGGCCTGCAGGTCGACCAGCTTGCGGAAAATGTCGGTCGCCCGGTTGAACATGGCGCCGGCCAGCATGGCGCCCTTGACGCGGCGGCGGCCGGGGTCGGTTTCCGCCTCGTAGGTGGCGCGCGCCTCGGCCAGCCGGGTGCCGGGAATGTTCAGGCCGTGCTCGGTATGGTTGAACAGGCGCCGGGTCAGCGCTTCGATCAGCTGTTTCTTGGCGAGCAGCGAATCGGCCGGGACCGGGTAGGTCTTGACCCAGTAGCCGTCGTAATACACCCGCTCCTGCTGCTCGATGATGCGTCGAGTCCCTTCGGGCGGCGTCGCGTCGTTGTCTGGCGTAGGTTCCAGTCGAATGACTGTGTTCATCGCGGAGAATTTCAAGAAAGAGTTATCAGTTTACCAAGCAAAAGTCGTGCATTCCGGCTTGCTTTGCCAAGTGACTGATTTTGCGTTGAATGATTTCAGCCGGCCGAAAAGCGGGGCTTTTGGCGGCACCAGTATGGTGCAATTGCGGTGCGCCGGTGGCCCTTGGTCGTGCTAGGCGCGCATCATAGGCTTCTTTCAGGCGAGCAGGGCAACTGCCTTGATCTGGGCGCGCAGGGCGAGCCAAGGGTAAATCCCCAGCTAAGGCGCGGAAAATTTGAGACCTGCAACACCGGCGAAGATAAGGGCAAGGCTCAGCAGTCGAGCCGTGGAGGTTGATTCGCCAAACAGAATCATTCCAAATATTGCGGTGCCAATAGCGCCGACTCCAACCCAAATCGCATAAGCAGTGCCAACCGGAAGTGTTTTCATTGCCACACCGAGCAGTCCGACACTGAGCGCCATGGATAGAATGGTCCAGACGGTAGGCCAGAGGCGTGAAAAACCTTCTGTGTATTTAAGCCCGATTGCCCAGCCGATTTCAAACAGTCCGGCAACCAACAGAATTCCCCAGTTCATGAAACGCTCCTCACGAATGAGGGGCCGTCCCCGATGCGAAGTGGAGAGGTGAGGTCGTCCTCACTTCCTGATTGTGGTTCTGGATGATAGCAAAACTAACTCCGCTTCGGCGCCAGAAGCGGGCGTCGTGGTTGCGCCTAACTGGCGCTTCCCATTGGCCGCTCGTGACCAAACTCGGCCTCAGCGCT
>Ga0316604_10002911_pt1 | contig 12540 bp, 12 predicted proteins | sample OWC_soil_day20_C_FD_207650 | JGI IMG/M metagenome (GOLD analysis project Ga0316604, IMG submission 207650) | Wetland soil microbial communities from Old Woman Creek delta, Ohio, United States - OWC_soil_day20_CT | ecosystem: Environmental > Terrestrial > Soil > Wetlands | place: USA: Ohio... | reverse complement strand
TCCAAATTGCAGTGCAATTTGGATTTTTTGTTTAGGGCCACCCGGGTGGTGGAATCGGTAGACACGCGGGACTTAAAATCCCGTTCCCAGCAATGGGAGTGTGGGTTCAACTCCCATCCCGGGTACAAGTGAGGCTGGCGCCTCAAGATTTTGAAAAGGCATCGCGAGAGCGGTGCCTTTTTTTGTATTCTAATTTAATAATTATATCTGTAAACTTCTGCTTGTTAACCTGTCTAATATATTAAGAACCGTATCTAATTCTCTTTGATAAACACCAACTTCAATCGAAGACTTTCAATTAGCCTATCTGCCAAAAAATCAAGCATAGAACTTATGTCTGAATCCGATTGTTCAAATCGATTTAAATACTCTTTTCTATCTACGTCTTTGATGAATATCGGTGGATATCCTTTCTTCAACAAAATTAGGTTTGTAAACAGTCTTCCAATTCGCCCATTACCGTCATTGAACGGATGTATCTTATTCAAAAACTGTTGATGAAAAAACGTAGCGATTGTCAATGGATGTTTCTCTATATCCTGTTCATCGATATTACTTAGTCTCCTATTTATTTCATGAATAAGATTGTCCATTGCCATAGGAACGTCAGCCGGTAACAAATAAGAATGAATTTTGCCGCTCCCTCTGACAGTAACATTTTCAAAGATTTTATATCTGCCCGGACTATAAAGACTATCATCAGTCCATTGAGCAAGGTCCTTCATTAGCTCTTTATGCAATGCTTTCATATTATCGACTGAAAAACTTTCAGCACGATAATTCTTAAACACAGTGTCCAAGACCCGTTGATGGTTAATCAAATCCAATAATTCACCAGGAATTGCGTTTTGGGGAGTTACAAAATCTTTGAGGAGTTTGATAGTTTGCCCATAGGTAAGCGTAACCCCTTCTATTTTGTTAGAATTATAAGTAAAATCAACTTTAACTTTTTCTAGAAAGGTATCATCCCAATCTTTATTAACACTCAACGCAGAAACCTGATCTTTCAGAGAATTAATTTCCTCAATCTTCTTTTCTATCATTATTTAAAATCAATCTCGTAATCAAATCCTTTAGATTGCAACTTTTGAAGCCATTTTTTATATAAATTCTTTCCAATCACCACTCTGCCATCTTTCAGGTAAAGCGTCTCCCCTGCTATGAAATTCTGTAGATCATCTTTGAATTTTAATTCAAGATCATCCAGAAATATAGATTCCTTCTGGGAAAGGGCCCATAATGCATTAAGTTTCTCGGAAATTGAAGCAAGCTGATACATAATCAGATAATTCAGATTATCACAAAGTTAAGGAATTAAAGCTTTGACCTCATAAATACCAAACTATTAGCTTTCAATCCTTTACACTTTAAATTCAATAACTAAAGCTACAAATGCTACGAAATCCATCATAAATCGGTTAGATAATTCTCCTACTCCGCGTACAGATGAAGCTGACCCTTCAAGAATAACAAAAGGCATCGCGAAAGCGATGCCTTTTGTTATTAGCATACAACATTACATTCAATAGCAGCATTACCTCCCAATTTCATCCTAGAGTAATTATAAAAAGAAGTCAACCCCTTTATTTATGCACCGGCCTTTGCTGCTTAAAACTGAATATTACCTATCACCTTCGCCAGTATCTCCGCAATAATCGCCCCTCCCTTATCTGAAGGATGTATCCCATCATAAGTAACATCTATCGCTTCCTTAGGATAAGGATATACATCTCCCACAGTAAATGGTATTTTAATATAATCAGGATAAGTATACTCTTTGTACTCGCGCGTTAAAGGATCCCTGAGATATTTAAACTTCACTGCCTGTGCTATCCCCAACCTGGGTTCACTATAAAGATCCACTACCTCCAGGTTTTCTTTCTTACCAATTGCTTTCACCGCATTAACAAAAGATTCCAGACTCTGTCCCTCCTGATCTTTATATGATCCCCAGCTACTGAAATTATGATTGAGAATGTAAACAAAATCGCCACGCTGCATAGGTGTCATCAGTATAATATGTGCTTTGGGGTTAAAGCTACGTAATTTGTCAATAATCACCCTGAAAGCCCCATTTAGAGTAGCAATCCCGGTGTTGTTAGTATAATCCTCCAATGTACCGGTTTTTACTCCCAACCACCAGTCATTAGTACCCAGGAATATCGTATAAACATCTGATGGCTTCAGATCCAAATCATCAATTTTATAGGCAATTTCAACGCTTGTCAGATAATTTTGACCTTTGTTGATATAGGTCAGGCCTGGCACCAGTTCTGTTGTTCTTGTTATCCATCCTTTTTCAACCCGGTTCTGACTTTCTTCCAGGTGGTCATTTAAATAAGTAAAGGAATCGCCAATGGCAGTCCAGGTAATTTCTTTTTGTGGCATAAAGGAACTCAGCACCAGTGAAAAAGGGAGTAATAGGGAAAATAGTTTGTACCCTTTCATATCATTCTTTTTACATATATACGTAACATATATTTTTATGGTTGCAAACTTTTTGACATGAATATTACCTGCTCCACTAATTTTATGCATGATTCCAATGTAAGCATGTCCGGAAATTTTAATAATTTCCTGAAAATCATCTCACGAACAAAAATCTGCTAAGACCCAAACTATTATGACTCCTAACTTTACTAAAGAATAAATTTTTTCATCTGAAAAATGATACCTTCATTTCCACCACCGAATTTCATTCGTAACATCCTTAATATTCACCAAATTGATATCCAGATTCCAATTACCTGATATTGCTCATGATGACTTTAAAGCAACAATTGCCACGACCAAACAGGCTATAAAAACTTTAAAAGAAAACAATGATATCGACTCTTTAGCCCAGGCATACACTCACCTGGCTAATACCCATTATCATTTAGGAAACTATCAAAAAGCACAATTGTATTGGAAAAAAGGGAACAAATTCATCCATTCAAAGACAGCCCCATCTATCTTATCATATTCCTACCATACAATAGGAATAATACTGAAGGCAAAAAACAAATTCAGACTGGCCCAACAGGCATTTATTAACGGCATTAAAGCCTGTCCGGAAAATCCTCATCCGGAGTTATTCATTCATTTATCATCGACTCAATTTGAACTACATCAATTTGATAAAGGAAGAGCTAATCTTGAAAAAGCACAACAAGTAACGAATGCAAGTCCCGAATTAGATGAATTAGCTGCTCATTACTTTATACAGGAAGGAAAATATAAACAAGCGAAGCAAAAACTCCAGTCAGCCTTAAAATCATTCAAAAAGATCTTTGATGAAAATAATCCTAATGTCATCCGGGTTCATTCTTCACTGGATCAATTAAAATCAGGCGGAGAGCATGAGCTTCGCATTCAAATAACTACAGGTAGTCTTTTCTATTCTTTCAAAGAATACATCAACATCTTTATTGCGCTGTATAAACAAACCGTTGATATGTTTGGAAGTATTAAAGCAATTACCAAACACCCCACTACCGATCAATATCTGCACGATTACCAATTTTTCTCCTTTACTAAGTGTTGTAAAAGCTTCAATGCATTTTCCGCCCTGATAAACAAAGGAACCCCTGAAGACGCTATGGTATTATTGTACGCTATATATCGGAACTATCTTACAATGGCGTACCTTAATAAAAATCCGAAACAAGTACTCCCTATATTTAAAACGCCCAACAATAAACCTGTAGCACTAATCGATCTGGTTAAATTATCCCCCTATCCGGAAGATAAAATAATCCATAAATTCCTCGATACATATCTAAGTGACTTCGCATATTCTAATTTTACAACATCAGAATATTACCGTAGTGTGGATGAGACATATTATCAATATAGCGCTAAGAATATACTGCTCCAGGCAACAGAAATTGGTTTATACCTTCAATTACTAATCATTAAAGAAATCAGCAAATTGATAAGCAATGATAAATGGAAAAATCTTGTTGCTAAATTTATTAGGGAAGCGACACCTTTGCTTGTTGCCAGAATAGAAGTAACACATAAGGAAGATAATAAGCTTATGGCTGCAATGAAAAAAAGATTAGCTTATACAAATTAGAACCACTATTCAATTAGACCGTTTTTGATGACCACCAAAGACCTTCAATTAAAAATAAGCCTATAAATGTATATTTGCCACGCTATGAAACCATATTATCTCCTTTTATCCCTGATCATCATTGACGGATGTCAATCAGCTCCACAGCAGAAAGGAATACGCAATGATAGCACCCACCCGTTTGAAAATGCTATCACTGAATTACAACCCACCAAAAAATTCCATGCCGTCATCACTACCGACCTGAATAATGATGGTAAAATAGATACCATCACGATGTCTGGCCCTCCCCTGGATCCCGGCACATTTCAACAGATTGAAATCGCCTTAAATGGTGGAGACATAAAAACTTTTGAAACTGATGGCGCCTGGGACACTATAGACTCATCGTTCCTGAAAGAAAACCAGAATGCCGTCAATTCTCCCCTTGTCTTTGTTTACAAAGACAACAACCAGTTCGCAATATTGCTATTTGGATATATCTATGGGGCAGGAAGAGAAGATTTCAATATTATCTATGGTAAAGGAGCTCACTTTAAAATGGTTTTTGACAACGCATTTGAAACCCCTATGAAATTGCAGGATATCAATCATGATGGTCAATTAACATTACTAGGTCGTGAAGGATGGGTGGAGTTATATGGCAGAACAACTATAGATAGCCTCGGACCTGTCGATATCGGTACCTATGACCCATTTTCCGTGCTAACAATTGACATGGATACTGTGGTGATGGATGAAACAGCTACCCGTGAGTACAATGAACAGAACTATATATGGCTTGGGCCAAAAGCGAGTGAATCACTGAAAATTTATTATCCCGAAAATGGAGGTAAGCCTGTATTAGCAAAGTAAAAATTGAGGCATCACAAATGCGATGCCTCAAAAAATACACTTATTTATTCCGCTTCAAAAAATATCCCACACTCACCCCCCAATACCTATTCCTCACCTTACTCCCATTCCCATAAATCCCGGACAACCCCAAATTATAATTCGCATTAAAAAACAACCTTTTTGTCAACCCATACCCACCTATAAAATTCAACCCGTAGTCCAGCGACCGCATATACCATTCATCATATCTCTCCCCCGATCCCTTGCTATTAAATTTCACCTTCCCCATTACTCTATATTCCGAGATATAACTACCAGGTAATGCATTTATCGTTTCACTATGAAATCTTCCTCCCACCCCCCGCGCAATATAAGGGCCGGCACCACAATACCATCTTCTGAATTTATAAACAATATTCATTGGCAACTCTATATAAGTCGTATGGGCTACTATTTTGGAATAATTATACTCCACATCATACTTTTCATATACCGATTTCCCTCCTTCTCTGCTGATTAATAATTGTGGTTGCAGATAAAACTGACCGGCTAACTTTTTCTCTATGATCACACCCGCATGCCACTCCGAATTAAACGAATTTGTCATGTTAGCTGAATGTCCATAGTGAAACCGGGCCAAGGTATACCCACCCGTTACGCCAATTGAAACCTGAGAAAACGCTGGAATTACTAAAAAGGGTAATGCTACAAACAGAATTATATATTTCATTTGTATAGGATGTAATTTGACACTAATTTACATAATATGAGATACATCTCCCTATTCGCCAGCCTGATTTTCCTTTGCCACTGCAATACTTATAAAACAGCAGCTACAAAGAATAGTCCACCCGATACCCTGATCACCCTCATTGCCTGGGGACTCCCCGACTTTGCCAACTATGATAAAGAAATGAGACTGGCGCACAAATACGGATTTACCAACCAGGAAATGGGTTGTACCATCTCCGACCAGGAAATAGATAGTTTCATTAGATACAATGAAATAGCCGAACGACCCATTGTAGCTAAATATGGAAAAAACTGGAAAGTCAAATACAAACGGGAATTAAGAGCTATCATCGCCACACCAGAAGAATGCTGCTACCTGATTCACTTCACTCAAGAAGTATTTGATAAACGAAAAGAACGGAGCGACTCCCTCTTCTATCATTTCGAACCCACCAAACACCGCGGTATATACAATGTAGAAGTTGTCGGGTATCAACAAAAAACATGGGTGTCTTTCTTCAGATATCATCTCAATTATATTGAAGAAAAAGTCACCCTAAAAAGAAAATCAATAAAAACATCACCCTCCTACCTCTCCAACAATTATTATTTTTCGGACGATACATTTACCGCTACACCAAGATAGGGGGAGTACAAAGAATCTATTTACAACTATATGTAAACTTCGGACTGCAAAAATTCAACGTCCCTATTATCAAACTCCAACCGCCATCAGCTGGCATTATATACTCCACCGGGAACCCATACTTATTATAAGGCACAGCCCCAACCGGATTATTCTTACTATAATCCTTATCTATAAAATGTAGGAACGGAACCGTACGATTCCAGTTTACCTTATCATCATATGTCAGCAGATCTCCAAACTGATTTGCAACCAGGTTACCATCACCATTATAAGAATAAGTCTCATCACCCGCACTACCACTGTGACTGGCTATCATCCTGTTTGCCACATCATACTTATAAGTGATCGTATACATGAAATACTCCAGATACCGTATCCACCATTGATTAATCCAAATAATATCCCAATTGCTTCAACCGCTCCAATATCGATCCCTTCGTCCTGTCAAAATACACCGTCAGCCTGCTCACCGGCATCCCCTTCTCAAACATGATCTTCAACTCCTCATCCTGCCCTGCCGACCATGGCTTCGCCGCCTCTTTCAACGCTGCTCTCTTCTTAATAATACCCTTTTCGGGCGTAGACGTATGCTTATTAATTCTTCTCAGTGAAGAAGTTTTGACATTATTATAAGGATTCCCTTCTGCCTTCACCTTCAATACATTGATATAAGGCGAGGCTGGAAAGCCCGCAGGCACGAGCGTCTCAGGAATATTCAACTGCCCCTTGGTCCTTGTAACAGCAACATATAAGAGGTTCACCTCCTCCATCAACCGATCCACATCTGCCTCTTCCTTCTTATTCAATTCCTTCAGCTTCTCCTCTGCAATAAAATCATTCACCAGGTACACCGTATCATACTCCATCCCTTTCGCCCTGTGCACTGTTGAAAAGATCATCTCTGCCTTATGACGATCCTCATCCCCTACATGCAAAGCTTTCAACTTCTTCATGATTGCAAAGATCTCATTCCCATACTCCTTTACAATCTCCACCATCGTCGCCAGCTGCACATCCTCCGTTTTTTCTATATACTCTTCCAGCTCATCCAGGTTCCGCATTGACTTCACCACCTTATCATTCACCCTGTCTAAATTCCCATTCTGCAGGTTCAATACGTCATACAATGATGTACCATCATCTGCATAGGTATATGAATTGATATTCCCCTCGAAATAAATATGCTTCACCTTCGGGTTATCCGTAATAAAATCTATCGCGTTCAGCAACAATCCAAGATTCGTTCTCGCGATCGTTGCCTTCAGGTTCCCCAGCTTCACAGGCTTTGGCCTGCCAAAAATGGAGACCTTTTGCGTTTCAGCCATGTGATTCTTCCAAAAGAGGATCTCAGATGCCAGATTAGCCACATCCTGCACATACCGGAAACTCGTCGATAACCGTAGTAAATCGTAATGAGCCTTCTCCAATGAGTTCACCGCATGCCGCCATCCGTAAATTTGCTGGTGTACATCACCTACTATCACTTTCGTCGCCTCCTGCTTCAGGATCACATCAAGCATTACCCCGGAAGCATCCTGTGCTTCATCAAAAAGTATATAGTCGTAATATAAGATCGGATTGACCAACTGGAACTTTTTCAAATAGAAATCATGGGTGATCTCTATTTCCCCCGTATTCATTTTATTTAAAATCGCCCGCGTTCCATTTTCTATGGTGGTATAAAACTTTGTCACAAACGCTACCGCTTCCTTATCTGTCAGCGTTTCCAGATAGTTGAGCTCCACGATCTTTACCGTACTGCTGTTACAATAGTAAGAAAGGAATTTATTGATATGCGTCGCTATCACATATTCATTGTGCTTTTCTCCATTCCCCTTCAATCGCAACATATCCACAATCTCTCCATTCTTATACCCCTGCCCTCTTACCTTATATTTATGTGCAAATACAATTTGCTTATACGCCAATGAATGCGCAGTCTCTACCCGTACATTTGAAAGCCCTTTTGCTTCAAACTTACGTGTCGCCTCCAACCTGACTGATTTATTAAACGCAAGATATAATATGGAAGGATTGCCGGGCCTCGACGCAGCATACTCTACTATAGTCGTAGTCTTGCCGGATCCCGCAATGGCATTGATCCGGACACTGCCCCTCGATTGAATAATAGCAGTCTGCTCTTTAGTCAGCTTTATTGAAGAATAGCCATTCCCTTGTTCCATAATCGCGAATTTCCCGCTAAACACTGAAATAAAAAAATTGATATGATAAATATCCACACAGGTAAAGCCAGAAATTTATTTATTTGAGAATTAAAGGTAAATTTTAATGAGACAGCTTTTTTATAAGAAGCTGTTCATTATTCAACCATTTTTCGACAATGCAAATGTGTCTGCTTCCCAACAAGGTTATTTAATAAACTTAATCTCCATAATCTTTTGCTCAAAATCAGTCGCAGGTACCAACGCCCGCGACTTGATCCGGGTCTTATAAGTATACACAGTACTTACACTATAATCCAGGATCTTCGCAATCGCCTCATGCTCAATAATCCCCAACCGCATCAATGCAAATATGCGCAACGTCGCATTCAGCGTTTCGCCCGACTTCGGCCAGATCTGGTCCTCTGTTTTCAACAACGCATTGAAGGATGCTATAAAATTCGGGAACATGGTCAAAAAAACACTATCCAGCATATTATACAAACTCGCCTTCTCTTCATTAATATGAATCCCCTTCATCAGATCGTTCACTTCATTATACTTCTTCAGCTTTATACTATGCAATGTATGCTGCTTTATCTTCTCCAACGTTTCTATATAAGATGAACAGGTCTTAAAAAATAACCCGATCAATTCCTCCTTTATCTTCGACGACTCCCACAACTGTTCATTCACATGCTCCAACTGCGCATTCTTCTCCTTGATCATCAGCTCGCTGGCCCTTATCTGCAATAGCTGCTTCCTGTAAATAAATAACAGGAAAAACAACACCACCGCCACTATCAAAAATGTCAAAAAGCCAATCAACAACTTATCCCGCTGATGTTGTTTCTCATCTATCACCTTCCCCGCCACCAACGGCAACAATGACTCTATCTGCACTGCCCGGTTTTTCGCCCCATAAAAATTGGCATTGCGCGCCGCTGCCTGCATAAATATATAAGCGTCATTTGTATGGTTCATATGATACAACTCCTGCGCCAACAGGAATATCGCCAATGTCTCCTTCGTTGAAGACCGTACATCCCCAATCGCCGCCAACGCCAAAAAAAGTACTTTATCCTTCCCGTTATAAGCAGCCGCTATCCGCGTAGCCACCATTGCAATACCATGAGGTGACAACCGCTGCTCCATGATCAGATTGAAAAAATAGTCCGGGGTCAGACTTTTATGCCTCAATGAATCCGGCAAAAAAGCCAGGTCAATCTTCTTTTCAAAACTATTCACCGGCGTAATCACCCGCGCCATTCTAAAATCCAGATCCGACTGCTCATAATATCCCTTCGAAAAAAATGGATCGTTGTCATAATCCGCAATACTTTGATTCAACCTCGCCCGCATAGTCAGATAATCACTCCATTGCGCCTGTGTAAACCTGCTCGTATCAATTTTTCTACTTACATCAAACGCTTCCTTATAAAATCCAGAAAAATATAAAGTATACCCCAACCTGATCTCACTCTCAATCAACAGATCCTTTTGATGAAACTGCTCTGCCAGGCTCACCATCTTCTTTACATACACATATGCAGAATCAAATTTAAAAGAAGAATATTCCTCATATATTTTTGAACAAAGATCATATTGCAGCGTAAAATCATTGCTGTCCGCACGAAGCAATGAAGACCGCAAATCTCCTATCCTATTGATCCTCGTCAGGTCAAAATTGTTCTCCTTTTTCAACTCTGATTTAAGCACCTCCACCAAACTATCTGCATCAATATGCTGTGCATACCCCTGAAAAAATGCCAGTACAAAAACGGCTATAAATGTTATTCTATTCATATGTAAGTACCCTAAAAGTACATTTTTTGTCCTGAAACCCCTTAGATTTTTTGCCCCCAAAATACTATCAACACACTGATTATCAATAATAAGCAATTAGATTTTTCACCCACCATCTCCCCCGGCAATACAAGTCGCTTAATTAGTGATTTATTTTGATCCGCTGCAGCGATGTTAAAAAATTTATCCACGTTCTACTATTAAGCACTCCGTTATGCTAAAAAATTATTTTTGTCTAATCTTTATTCTGCTTGGATACACATCCTTTGCTCAAAACAGGACGATCACCGGCAAAGTCATTGATTCTACTACCAACGATCCGTTGCCAGGCGTAACGATCCGGGTGGTAGGATCCAAGGCAGGCACCACCACCGACGCCAACGGTTCATTTGTATTAAGCATTAGTACAGCTGACCAGGCCCTCACTTTTTCTTCCATTGACTACCTCACGCAAACTGTCCGGCTCTCCACCCAAAACACCCTACTGGTAAAACTGGTCCAAAATGTCCAGGAACTAAAAGGTGTCGAAGTGGTCAGCGTCGGCTACGGTACTTTGAACAGAAAGGAAGTGTCAAGTGCCATCACCCACGTGAGCGCGAACGAACTAAAAGCCGTCGCAGGCAATAACCCGCTCATGTCCCTACAGGGAAAAGTAGCGGGATTGACCATCACCAACACTGCCACCGCCGATCCAAACTCCTCTCCCAACATCCAGCTACGGGGCGTTTCTTCCCGAAGCGCAGGTCTGGGGCCACTGTATGTCATCAATGGAGTGCCCGGCGGTAATATCGATAACATTAATCAGAATGATATCGAATCTATCGACGTGCTTAAAGGCGGTGCCGCATCTGCCATCTATGGTACCCGCGGTAGCAACGGCGTGATCATCATCACCACCAAAAAGGGAACAGGCGATTCAAAACTGGTGTACAATGGCTACGTGAGCCTGGACAAAATCACCATGGCTCCCCGCGTGCTCACTGCCAGCGAGTTCCGGCAATATCGCGTCAATGCCACCCCAACCATGGGTATCGACTACGGCGCCAATACTGACTGGATGAAAGCCGTAACCCGCAATCCTACCTACGGCCAGAAGCATACCCTGCAGATCTCCGGCGGTACCGCAAATGATAACTACTTTGCCTCTGCCGACTACCGGAATGCCACCGGTATTGACCTTCGTGCCTCTAAAAAGGAATATGGCGCACGTCTGAATGTGAACCATACCTCAAAGAGTAATGTCTATACAGTGGCACTCAATGTGGCGCCCCGGTATATGAAAACCAGCAATGCCGATCAATCCAATTTTAATAATGCTATAACGCTCAATCCAACTCAACCCGTGTACGACAGTACCGGCTATCATTATCTCAACACCGGTTTCTTCTCCAACAACCCTGTTGAAAATGCCCGGTTGATCAAAAGTCAGGCTGAGATAAGAGAACTGGATATGAGCGGTTCTGTAAGAGTGAACATCCTGAAGAACCTGTATTCTACAGCGACCATCTCAAATATTAAATCCTCTTACAAGAACCTTTATTTCCGTCCGTCTACCATGACCACCATCGTGCATACAGGACAAACGACTAAAACAAACTATGCCTCACAGGAGCAGGTGGACAACGATCAGCAGAATATTGAATGGACCATCAATTATGGCCTCAACTATCACCAACACCATTTCAAATTACTGGGTGGGTATTCCTATAGTTATTTCAATTACCAGCAATTCAGTGCCAACAACTACGATTTCCCATTCGATACTTTTGAGTGGAACAACCTGGGTTCCGGTACCTGGAATGGTGGCGACAAAGGCAATGGCCAGGGCGCTGTATCCTCTACTCAAAATGATTCCCGCCTTGCAGCATTCTTTGGCAGGATCAACTATGACTTTGATAATAAATACATCCTCACTGCCAGCATTCGTCACGAAGGCTCATCCAAGTTCGGTACTGACAATAAATGGGGAAATTTCCCTGCCGTATCCCTTGCATGGCGTATCTCTGACGAGAACTTCATGAAAAATAAGATCAGTTGGCTCAACGACCTGAAACTGAGAGCTGACTACGGCATCACTGGCAACCAGGATTTCGGTAACTACCTTTCCCTGCTGCTCTATGGTGGTTATGGATACTTCACCTTCAATGGTGTTACCTACCAGGTATACGGCCCTTCACAGAATGTGAACCCCGACCTGAGTTGGGAAAAAGCGATCAACTTTAACGCAGGCATCGACTTCGATATCTTCAATAGCCGCTTATCCGGTTCACTCAACTACTATGTACGTACCAACA
>Ga0316604_10002910_pt1 | contig 12544 bp, 8 predicted proteins | sample OWC_soil_day20_C_FD_207650 | JGI IMG/M metagenome (GOLD analysis project Ga0316604, IMG submission 207650) | Wetland soil microbial communities from Old Woman Creek delta, Ohio, United States - OWC_soil_day20_CT | ecosystem: Environmental > Terrestrial > Soil > Wetlands | place: USA: Ohio... | reverse complement strand
AAGTGCAAACATTGATAAGACTAATGCGCAGTCTTTCTTCTGTGAAGTTTTGAAGGAACAAACCTTCATAATAGACATATCGACAGTCGTAAATCGACAGTCGAATGTCGAACACATCGCGGGATGGAGCAGTTGGTAGCTCGTCGGGCTCATAACCCGAAGGTCACAGGTTCAAGTCCTGTTCCCGCAACCATGATAGTAAATGCTAAACAAGGTAATGTACCTTGCTTAGCATTTTTTTATTTGTCTGAACGCGCCAAATATCAATTGTCTAAGAGGATTACAGACCGCACTCTAGTTACGAGTGGTGGTCTGTTTCAGATTTTCATATTTATTTACACAAATTTTTTGTAGCCTCATACACTATCCTAAGAGCAGACTTGAAATTGGTAAAGTAAAATATTTTGATATATCATATATCAAAATATAAAAAAATGAGAGTTACTTAAGGGAGAATTTCTACATGTTTAATAACAAAACTATATTAATTACTGGTGGAACGGGTTCATTTGGAAACGCAGTAATGAAAAGATTCTTACATTCAGATATTGCTGAAATACGCATATTTTCAAGAGATGAAAAAAAACAAGATGATATGAGAAAACTATATAAACATGAAAAATTAAAGTTTTATATAGGTGATGTCAGGGATCTAGCTAGTGTTAAAAATGCTATATATGGTGTTGATTATGTATTTCATGCGGCGGCTTTGAAGCAAGTCCCATCATGCGAATTTTTTCCTCTTGAAGCTGTAAAAACAAATATTTTTGGAACAGACAACGTTCTAACCGCAGCTATAGAATTTGGGGTAAAAAAAGTAATTTGTCTATCCACAGACAAAGCTGCTTATCCCATAAATGCTATGGGGATATCAAAAGCTATGATGGAAAAAGTTTTTGTTGCAAAATCTAAAACAGTTTCATCCGAGGCAACTCTTATCTGCGGTACTAGATACGGAAATGTTATGGCGTCTCGTGGTTCTGTAATTCCGCTTTTTGTTGAGCAAATACGGAAGAAACAATCGCTAACTGTAACTGATCCTACGATGACTAGGTTTTTGATGAGTATTGATGAAGCTGTAGATCTTGTGATATTTGCATTTAAAAATGCTGAAGCAGGAGATATTATGATTCATAAGGCTCCGGCTTGTACAATAGGAGTTCTGGCTCAAGCTATAAAAGAAATATTTAATGCAGATAACGACATTAAAATAATAGGAACAAGACATGGTGAGAAACTATATGAAACTCTCCTTACAAAAGAGGAGTATGCAATAGCTGAGGATATGGATGCTTTCTTTAGAGTTCCTGCAGATAAACGAGATTTAAATTATGAAAAATATTTTAATATAGGTAACCAACAATTATCTTCCCAGGATGAGTATAATTCTCATAATACACTCCGCCTTAGCATCAATGAAGTAAAACAAAAACTCCTGGAGCTTGATTACGTAAAGTTAGAATTAGAGCGAGGGAGGAGAAATTAAGTGAAATTTTTTGTTCTTGGAGCAACCGGTATGGTAGGGCATGCTATATCCTTATATCTACAGGAACAAGGTCATCAGGTTATCACATTCACAAGAACCCCTTTTTTATTAACTGAAAACATAGTTGGTGATGCTTGTGATTTAAAGCAAATTAAAGATTTAATAAATAAATATCAATTTGATGCAGTGATTAATTGTATCGGAATACTAAACCAAAATGCAGAAGTAAATAAACACGAAGCAGTATTTATAAATAGCTATATACCACACTATTTGGCTTACATTACACATGGAACTAATACTAAAATTATTCATTTGAGTACTGATTGTGTTTTTTCCGGGCAAAATGGTAATTATCATGAAAATGCCATCAGAGATGGAATAACTTTTTATGATAGATCTAAGGCTTTAGGAGAAATAGATAATAAGAAAGATGTAACATTTAGAAATTCTATAATAGGTCCGGACATGAAAGAAAATGGTATAGGTCTTTTTAATTGGTTTGTGAAACAAAATGGCGATATTGCCGGTTATTCAAGGGCTATTTGGACAGGAGTAACTACTCTTGTTTTGGCCAAAGCCATAGAAAAAGCTACAAAAGATAGTTTAGTAGGACTATATAACCTAGTGAATAATTCTAAGATAAGCAAGTATGAGTTACTTATGCTATTTAACCAGTACTTTAAAAATAATCAATTAACAATAAATAAATGTGAGAGTGTCATTGTGGATAAGTCGCTTATAAATAATAGGACAGATTTTAACTTTGTTGTGCCGTCTTATGTGGATATGGTGATAGAGATGAAGGAGTGGATCATAATACATAAGGAGTTATATAGACACTACTTACTAGACGGCCATACGTAGTAGAGCAATAAGAGAGCATTTTGAAAAGTGGGGAGTTTTCTATGTGAAAGTATTAACTGTTATTGGTACAAGACCAGAGATTATTAGACTCAGTAGAATAATTCCAATTTTAGATCAAAATTGCCAGCATGTTCTAATGCATACAGGCCAAAACTATATCAAATCATTGAGCCAAATATTCTTTGAACAGTTAGGTGTAAGAGTGCCTGATTATATGTTTGAATGTAAGCCCGAAACATTAATGGGGCAAGTGTCCCAAATACTAATAGATGTTGAAAAAGTGATACTAACTGAGCAACCTAACCGAATACTGCTGTTGGGGGATACTAATAGTGCGCTTGCAGCTATTGTTGCTAAACGTATGCGAATTCCCGTCTTTCATATGGAGGCTGGCAATCGTTGTTATGATGATAACGTTCCTGAAGAGGTAAACCGGCGTCTTATAGACCACTGCAGTGACACATTATTGCCTTATACGGAACGTAGTAGAGCAAACTTAATTAAAGAAGGTATTGCTAGTAATCGAATATTTGTTACAGGCAATCCGATTGCAGAGGTTTTACAATATTATGAGTACCAGATTCGGCAAAGTAATATTCTTGAACAGCTAAATATTATCCCGAAAAATTATTTTTTGGTAACGCTTCATCGGGCGGAAAATGTTGACGATGTAAGAAGGTTAGAAAGTTTCTTTGAGGCATTTATAAGATTAAAGCAAAGATACAAAATACCAATTATTTTTAGTGTTCACCCTAGAACTCGTTCACAAATAGAAAAAAACCAAATTATAATCAATTGGGACGGACTTATTAGTTTGGAGCCAATTGGTCTATTTGATTTTGTCGAACTAGAAAAAAATGCTGCTTGTGTATTAAGTGATAGCGGAACAGTTCAAGAAGAATGTTGTATTTTAAAAGTACCTAGTGTCACACTGCGCGATGTTACTGAACGACCGGAAACTGTGGAGACAGGAAGCAATGTAGTAACAGGATGCAATCCCAACGACATATTACGATCGGTGGATTTAGTTTTAAATGAGACGTGTGAGTGGTCTCCACCAAGTGAATATTTAAAAAAGAATGTTAGCCAGACAGTTGCGAAAATAGTTCTGGGGAAATAAATTTTAAGGAGTTTGTATAATGATTGGATTGTCGGATACAGAAAAAATGGCAGTTTTAAGCAATGCTGTTGGACTGGATTGGCATGAGCAATTTATTGAGTCTATAGCGGCTATTGTAAAACCTAAGGTATATGTTGAATTAGGTCTTTATAAGTGCACATTATTTAATCGAATTATTCCTTATGCACAGCAGTTAATTGGTTTAGACATAAATCCCAATTCACGTACATATATGCAGAAGAGCTCAAAAACTCGCTTTATATATGCTGATACAAAAGCTTTTGCTCAATATCTAACTAATAATCCAATAGAAATAGATATGCTATTTATTGACGCCGATCATTCTAAGCAAGCAGTTGAGGAAGATTTTTTGGCATACTTTCCTTTTGTTGTACCTCATGGACTAATTTTATTACATGATTCGTATCCAAAAGATTTAGAACAAACTAATCCGGGCTATTGCGGTGATGGATATTTAGCAATTGAAAAACTATCTCATAGAACAGATGATTATGAAATGATGACTATACCTGTACCACCTGGATTAACATTATGTAGAAAACGCAAATCGCAGTTAGCTTGGCAGGACAATAAAATAGTGAGCGAATGCTCCTGCTAACTTAATAGGAGGGAGCAAGTTTGAACAAATATTCAATAGTATGTATATGTCAGATCTACAATGAAATTGAGAAGGGAAACCTTGATAGATTTATCCACTATACAAAACCATTCGTAGATGCAATGGTTATATATGATGATGGCAGTACAGATGGTAGCTATGAACATATGCTAAATAACACACCCTATGTTATTAGAGGAGTAAAAAATGACTTTGATAATGAGAGAACGCATAAACAAAAACTATTAAATGAAGCTTTAAAGTTGTCACCAGATTTTATACTTTGGCTAGATGCAGACGAGGTTTTGTGTGCCAATACGGCTGAGAATCTGCAGAATTTATGTCACTATTGTATGCAAAATGATTTTGATGGAGTTTCATTCCAAGAAGTAAATATTTGGAGAAGCAAAACATGGAAAAGACTTGATAGCTTATACGATACAGGATGGTTCGTACGTTTATGGCGTGTTACTCCTGAAATATCATTTGGTCAACTTACACCTGGTCTTCATCAACAGCCATATCCTGTAACGTTGAGGAAAATAATACGTGTGTTAAATTTTAAAGTTTTGCATTATGGATTTTCAACAATCAAGAACCTTGCTTATAAATATTTAACGTATAAGTCAAAAGGACAACGTGGATATAATATGTTGGACCGGCTCATTAGTGAAGAAACTCTTGTTTTGGAACAAGTTCCAGAACAAGAGTTTCCTGAGGGATTATGGTTGGATGATGATCCACCAATCGCAATGAGTTTTTTAGAATCTCTAACCGAAGTCGAAAAATACCGAAAAGCGGTATTTCGTCCTAAATATTCAATAATATGTTTAATATATAAAGATGTAGAATGGCTTAAATTTATATATAATCAAGTATTGAAATATACGGATTTTAGTGATAAAGAATTTTACTTTGTGGCAAATAATGCGACAGAAGATGTTTTAAATTATCTAAAGGATAACTATATACCACATTATATATATAATAATACCCCCAATCAGCCGGATGAATGGTACATTAATAATGTATACCGTGCATATAACTATGGTGCAAAAAAAGCACAAGGTGATTTTTTAATCTTTATTAATTCTGATATGGCATTTGCTCCGAATTGGTTCGAAAACCTTTTAAAAGTTTATAATGGAACTAATTGTGTAACTTCTCGATTGGTTGAATCTGGGAAGTTAACAAGCGGGCTGTATGGGGTTGAAAAGAACTTTGGATATACTTATGATTCATATAATGAAGATGAATTTAATAAATATGCAGCAGAAATAAGTGAAGCTTCAATTCAGGATAGTGGGTTGTATATGCCCCTATTAATCCGGAAACAGCATTTTGAGTTAGTGGGAGGATATCCAGAAGGTAATATTATTCCAAGCAGTAATATTTTTAGTCCTCAATTGGCGCAAAAAGGAGAAGCAAATATATCTGGAGATAAAGTCTTAATGAAGAAATTACTCATTCATACTATCAAACATCAGACATCATTTGATAGTATTGTTTATCACTTTCAATGTGGTGAGTTAGATAGTGAACCAACAAAGAATTTTGATCAACCAGGTGCTAGAATTGCTATTTGTAACGATATTGTTACCGGCTCAATGGGAGAAAAAGTTTTATGGGACTTTCTGCTGGATAACTGTCCAGCTACTATCGGTGTTGATACTAGGATAGTAGGTAAAAATAATTTTTCTTTAGAGGCAAAAAAATATATAGACTCCCAGCATCCGGAGGTATCAGTCGTTTTACAAAATGCAACATTTATAGACTTTGTTGATCAAGAAAAGTTCACAATTGCTTTTTTACAAGATGATTTACGCGGAATGGGAAAACCTTCCTTACAACAAGAAAGAAATCTAAAGTTAGCCCACAAATTAGTAACAAATTCTATCCAAACTGCCTTATCCTATCCTGAGGATGATTTTGAAATTATTTCTATAGGTGTAGATGAAACTTTATTTCAACCTTTAGATAAAGGTGAAGTTAGAAAAAAGAATGGCTTTAGTCCGGCTTCACGAGTTGGAATTTTTGTTGGTAGTCTTTCAGAAACGAAAGGATGGACAAAAGTTAGGACGTGTATTGAGCATTATCCTGATATAGAATGGATAGTAGTATCAAAATATAATGAATCTTATACAGCGTCCAATGTTAAGTTTTACTCACGTATTTCTCAGCAAGATCTTGTAAATCTGATAAATTGTGCTGACTTTTTTGTTTTAGGCTCAACAGTGGAAACTCAATGTCTAGCAGCTATTGAAGCTTGTTTGTGTGATGTACCCGTAATTATGAATAAGGTTGGTATATTTAGGGATTTTAGTGCAGAAGATAGGAATAGAGTGGGTATATTTGACGAAGATTTCGTATTATCAATTGAAAAAATAAAAGATAGGACATTTTTCCCTAGAACTACTATGCTGCAAAAAAAATTAACCATTAATGATTCAATTCAAAAATGGAATGAACTATTTCAAAAGATCTTGCAAGATATCACCTGTCAACACAGTAGCGTAAGTAATAAATCAGAGCCTATGGTTTCAATAATCATGCCGACTTATAATCAAGATCAATTTATTGCCCAATCTATTCAAAGTGTAATAGAACAAACATTTACTGATTGGGAATTAATTATTGTAAACGATGGGTCAACAGATGATACGGTTGATATTATAAGGAAGTATACCAACTATTGCTATGGTAAAATAAAAATAATTAATAAAGAAGTGAATCAAGGAATAGCGTTAGCAATTAATGATGGTTTGCGCGCAGCTAGAGGAAAATATTTTTGCTGGTTAAGTTCTGATGATCTATTCACCTCAAATAAGTTAGAAAAACAAGTATTATTTTTAGAACTACACTCAGAGTATGGTATGGTCTTCAGTGGGTATGACTGGATAGATGAAAAAGGCAATTATTTAGGAAGTATTATAGAAAAGGAGTTAGAAGGAGCCACCTTTTATCGAATATTATTAATACGAGATTGTATACATGGTTGTTCTATTATGATTAGGAGCGAATGTTTGGACGAAGTCGGTATGTTTAATCCTGACTTCAAGTATGCTCAGGATTATGATATGTGGTTACGGTTGGCGACGAAATTAAATATAGCCTACTTATCTGAAAGTTTACTAAAAGGTAGAATTCATACTAAGGCGAGTACGAATGAGGGGAAGAATGAAATAGATGCAATACATGTTATTTTTACTTTTATTTTAAACAATACTGCCTCTACCAGATTATTTGAAAAGGCTGGATTTGACAATTCTATCAATGCTTTAACTTGGATATTAGAAAGCTTATATGATCAATTCTGTAACAAAAATGAAGAATTGATGCAAATTAAACGAGGAATAGAGTGGATTTTAAGTAATAGAGATATTCCGGAAGAAGTATCTAACTTTATTAAAATGCTTGATAAAAAAATCGAATGCAAATTAAATTCTCTGTGAACCCACTAGAACCTTCCCAATGCAATAAACCCGCGAATTTCGCGGGTTTATTGCATTGGGTTCGAATTAAAATAGTGGAGGCGACTCATGAAAACAGTTCTTTTTACAATAGGTTGGAGATTCAATGACCTACATTTTGCAGTCTGTTTTTCAAGTCATTAATGGTAGCTAGAAGGCTTATTATTTGATCCACATGCTCGGTTTCATCTGCAAATTTCCATTCAAGCAGCTTACTATCACTCCAATCACAGGATGATATATTGCTATGAAAATTACTCAAATAACCAATGCTCTGCTTACTACTTTCGATCAAATCTTGCAATATACTATGGTTATTTACCAATATATACTCACATTTATTACCTTTGAATAACTCAATATCCTTTCGTACTTGCTTCACATCAGATAAGTACTCAATCAATTGCGGGAACTCATCAAATGACTTACCGCAATTGTATTGCTTTATCTGTGCCACAATGTTCCCGCTAGTATTATTTGATAATATGAAACAACCTGCGGCCAAGCTTTCAAAGAACGTAAAGGAATATGTTTCTGGACAATTTGACCAAAGAAAAGCGATATCAATTTTATGTGCTTGTATGGCCTCTACCATCTTTTCGTCTCCCTGTTTTAGCACCGAAACAGGAATGAAAGAAACTCCCGGCAGTTGTTCCTGCCAGCTTCCGAGATGATAGAAGTCATAGCTTTCCTTACAGTGGTTAACAACTTCTTTCCATTGGAGATAACCTTTTGTTGGTTGTTGGGAACCAATATATCCGATTTTAATTTTAATGCTTGGCATATCAATCTCATTTCTCTGTTTCATTAATACAGTTTGGTGTGGAACTACCTGGTATTTCTTTTCAAGGTCTCTATAAACTGATCCCCATATAAGTTTAGAAATTTCTGAAGGGAAAACAAACCTGCCCTGAAAGCGATAAATAAAGGCTTCCATTTTACTCCCGATCCTATTTCGGACATCAAAATAGCAACAATCTTGGCATGTCTCTGATCCAAATGGTTGCGCGCCACAGTATTCAAAATTATTTTTTAGCAAGTTGTATTGTGGACAAATAGTGTAAAAGTCATGGATATAAAGATAACTTTGACGCGGTTGTAGTGATTCTTCTAAAATACTTAGCGCTTTTAAAAAGAAACCCATCATGTGATGAATTAGAAGGGCCAGTACGTTTATTTGTTTGGTTTTCCTCAAACGCTCGAAAAAAAGTGATAATTGCTTAACCGAAAAAAAGCCTATAAAAGCGCTGTCAATATTTAATCCTAATAATTGATTCCATTCAATATTTCCTTCTTCATAACCATAGTTTTGAAGAGGAAATAGTTGCACATAATGCAAATTGTTGTCCTTACAAAACATTTCCTCGACTTTTATTAGTTTTTCCACACCTCCGGTTGTCGCCAGTAAATAATTTGTATGAGAAATTGCAACAATCACATTATGCCGCAAGAAAAATTGATCAAGCATTTCAATTTTTATCTGTGATGAATTAGTCAATAAAATACCTCCTTGTATAATATAATCTACTAAAGTTATGCTGAAAGTTGATTTAACAAGGAAACAAGTTTTTTGAATATTCTTCCAAGAAAACCTTGCGGTATGCATCGAACCCGTCACTAACATTGACAATTCCGCAATCATGAACGCACCAGGGCTCAACCTGGCAGGGAATACCTACCTGATATCCGGCGCGGATAAACTCCATGCTTTGGGATAAATCATAAAAGTGCCAACCAGTAAAAATATCATCTCTCCACGGAACATCATACTGAGTAATCATCATAAGTCCATCTATACCCTGAACTTCTTGATATTCACCATTAATGTCCAAAAAAGAAAGCAGTTCCATTTTTCCGCTATGGCTGTCAAAAATTTTACCATAATTACACTTCGAATCCCACCAGACACCAGTAGTTGGAATTTTGGCACTACCCGCAAAGCCAATCATACCAATATTCGGATGTTTAAGAAATAAGTCAACTTTATTGTTAATAAAGTTTTTATTAACAATAAAGACATCCTGGTGTAGATATACCTTATACTTTGCATCAGAGGACCGCATTGCAGAGTTGTATGCCTTAGTTATATATTCCGCATCCTTAATTTTAATAATCTCAATTTCAAAACCAGCGGGTATTATCAGATGATTTATATATAAAAGGGACTCCTGATATATTTCTATATCATTTACACACGTGATGAAACATATTTTATGCGGGTTCATGCGGTGCCTCCTTGATCTTCGCAATCAGTTCCAGAATCTTGGCATCCTTTTGATCTAATTGATCCAGCAAGTTAAGTGCAACGTCAGATTTTCCCGTCATAGAAAGAATATAAGCAAGATGGTAAGCGGTTATGGGATCTTGTTTATCTCTTTGATAGGCATTCTCCAACAATGTTAGCGCGCTTTCAGTCAATTTATGTTCATAACAGCAAACTGCTATTGTTTGCAGAAGTTCCTCTTTTTTAACTATATCATTTTCTGTAACCTGTATTATATCGTTTGTTGAGAGAACACCGCTTTCAATAAACTCCATAAGAGTATTGAGGATTTGTGCTTTATCAATGTCGTGCTCTATTCGTCTTAATAAAAACACGAGACTAATCGGTGGCTTTAATTTAGCTGCAAATATATATTGATTTGCCCGATATTGCTGAGCCAAGTTCGGATCCCCCATTAATTGAGTAACTTTTTTAATAAAATCACTATCTTGCTCAGTTTCAGGAAAAGTCGTCATTCGATACTCCTGAACACAGTACCCTAGTTCTTTAAAAGTTTTATCAATTTCATACAAGGTAAAAAAACGCAAGTGAGTTTTGTCTAGAATTCCGCCAGCCTCATAGGTCCAAAATCCCTGCAGCATTTTCCTTATTACACTAAAATGCATAACATTAGGAAGAGACACCAATAATTTTCCATATGGTTTTAAATATTGTTTGAATGTGGTAAGAGCCTTCCCGGGATTGTGTAAATGTTCCAACACATCCGCAAGTAGGATATAGTCAAAAAAATTCTGGGGATATGCCAATTCTAATTCCTCTATATTTTGATCAGATACTTCTGCAAACAGTGCAGCACTACGCGCTGCAGCTTTATTTATTTCAATGCCATAAAGTGACGCTTTTTTATACTTATTTTTCAAGTGTAAAAGTGTTCCACCACAGGCACACCCAACTTCTAGAATATTTAGCGGAGTATCTTCCGGATTATCTGCCAATGCTGCAACCTCAAATCTAATTAAAGAAAAATAACTTGAGTCAAAACCCCATTTGTCCGCAAACTTATTACCGTTTTCTTTTAGTAGGGCCGCATATCTGGAGTTATCTTGTTTAAAAGATACACTTCCAAAATGATGGATAAACGTGTCTTTACATAAAATTAGGCGAAACCCCGCTAGCCGAATTCGATAGGATAGGTCGTCATCTTCAAAATTTCCAGGGCTGAATTGCTCATCCAAGAGCCCAACCTGCTCCAAAACACTTCTCTTAATAAGTAGGCAAAAGCCAACAAGTTTCAGACGTTCTTCCCACAGCTTGGGATTAAACCTATTTGCCGTTTCTGCAAATAGCTGCATCTCTGTCTCAGAGTGATAATTTACGCTAATTGCCTGATAGTTGGATACATTGTTAGTTATGGGGCCTACCGCCCCAATCTCATTTTCGCTATAAAGGCACTGCACAAGATTATCCAACCAATTACTCGTAACTATGACATCATTATTAAGTAATAAGATATTATCCCCAGTGGATACGGCAATTCCTTGATTGCAGCCTTTGGGAAAGCCAATATTTTCCTTGTTATAAATAGTTTTTATATCTTGTTGCTCTTTGAGCCAGGAATTTGTTCCATCTGTGGAGTTATTATCAACAATGATAATCTCATACTCGTTCTTCTTAGTATATTGACGTATACTATCAATACATTTTTTTGTATACTCCAATTGGTTAAATGTTAATATTACAATGCTGGTTTTCATTGTGTCCCCCTGTTTTAACTTTGAAAACAACATTTCTACATGAGACTATCAGCTAAATGGCTTGGGGAAATGCTGTTTACTAACAAAGGACTTCCGCTCCTTTTTTGATATCATTTATATATTAAACTATGCCGAACATACTTTTTGGTTCTTAATAGGAAGGCACCAAAATACTGTTTACAAGAAATCGCCTCTACCTATTCAAGGTAAGAGGCGATTAGTATTCCGGCATTTGAGGCCAATACAAAATTATATTTATATGCGACCTTGAGTACAGATGCTTAAGGTTCTTCCATGGCTCGAGTTTAGGGAACAGTAGGCTACACGAGCATAATGAGTCATAGTATTATTAGGTACTAGCGCTGTATACTTCGCATAAATGTAACAAATATCATTTGATATAATACATTTCCCTCATCTTATTGATGAGGGAAATGTATTTGGCAGGCGATGGTAAGGGTGTAACCTTACTCAACCAACCGTATTACCTTGGAAGAAGACGTTGAGGGTTACGGCACTATTGGTGGCATCTTGTGCATAGTAGTACACACGGGCGTATTTGAGGAAGACACCGGCGACAAGGGCTGCTGTGCCGTTGTAGGCGATGGTATACGTGGCGCCATCTTTTATCCAATTGTTGCCGTCCGGGCTCATTTGCAGGTATGTTATTGCGTTATTTGGTGACGGGGAGTCGTTAACTACGCCATACGTCCATTGGCCAAGGCCTAATACTTGTCTTTCGAAGCCAGGACCGCCGTTAGTGATACCTGTGAGAGAAGGAAACACGACATCAGTTGTAGCGAGAGACACGGAAACGGGAAGCAGTTCACCATTAGTAGTGATAGGCAGGGCAGTATTAGCACTAATAGGAGTAATGGTGGTAGCACTAATAGGAAGCGCGATAGAAGCACTAATAGGCAGAGCGGTAGAAGCACTAATAGGAGTAACAGTGGTAGCACTGATAGGCAGAGCAGTATCAGCACTAATAGGAGTAATAGTGGCAG
>Ga0316604_10002909_pt1 | contig 12548 bp, 8 predicted proteins | sample OWC_soil_day20_C_FD_207650 | JGI IMG/M metagenome (GOLD analysis project Ga0316604, IMG submission 207650) | Wetland soil microbial communities from Old Woman Creek delta, Ohio, United States - OWC_soil_day20_CT | ecosystem: Environmental > Terrestrial > Soil > Wetlands | place: USA: Ohio... | reverse complement strand
GCGCTTCGGGCACCAGCCCTCCTCGCCGCGCATGGAGCGCACAGCGTTGATGCCAGCGAGCAGGCCCTGGGCGGCGGCTTCTTCGTAACCGGTGGTGCCGTTGATCTGGCCGGCGAAGAAGAGGCCGTTGATCGCCTTGCTCTCCAGCGTGTCCTTGAGGCCGCGCGGATCGTAGAAATCGTATTCGATGGCGTAGCCGGGGCGCAGGATGTGGACATTTTCCATGCCGCGGATCGAACGGACCAGCGCCAGCTGGATGTCGAAAGGCAGGCTGGTCGATACGCCGTTCGGGTAGATCTCGTGCGTGGTCAGGCCTTCCGGTTCGAGGAAGACGTTGTGGCGGTCCTTGTCGGCGAAGCGGTGGATCTTGTCCTCGATCGATGGGCAGTAGCGTGGCCCGACACCCTCGATGACGCCGGTGTACATCGGCGAACGGTCGAGGCCGCTGCGGATGATGTCGTGGGTTTTCTCGTTGGTTTCGGTGATCCAGCACGGCAACTGGCGCGGGTGCTGGGCGGCGCTGCCGAGGAAGGAGAAGACCGGCAGCGGGTTGTCCGAATGCTGCTCTTCCATCACCGAGAAATCGATGGTCTTGCCGTCGAGGCGCGGCGGCGTGCCGGTTTTCAGGCGGCCCTGTGGCAGTTGCAGTTCCTTCAGCCGGCTGGCCAGCGACACTGACGGTGGATCGCCCATGCGGCCGCCGGTGTAGTTCTCCAGCCCGACGTGGATCTTGCCGTTGAGGAAGGTGCCGGCGGTCAACACGACACTGGGGGCCAAAAAGCGGATGCCCAGTTGCGTCACCGCGCCGCAGACCTTGTCGCCTTCGACGATCAGGTCGTCGCAGGCTTCGGCGAAAATGGTCAGGTTGGGCTGATTTTCCAGACGCGAGCGGATCGCCTGCTTGTACAGCACGCGGTCGGCCTGGGCGCGGGTGGCGCGTACCGCCGGGCCTTTCGAGGCGTTGAGGATGCGGAACTGGATGCCCGACTCGTCGGTCGCCGCCGCCATCGCGCCGCCCAGCGCATCGACTTCACGCACCAGGTGGCCCTTGCCGATGCCGCCGATCGACGGGTTGCAGCTCATTGCACCGAGCGTATCCAGGTTGTGGGTCAGCAATAGCGTGTTCGCACCCGCCCGCGCTGCGGCGAGCGCAGCTTCGGTACCGGCGTGACCGCCGCCGACGACGATGACATCGAAACGGGTGGGATAGAGCATGGCCTGATCTGAAAAGGGGATTGCTGCAGCGCAGTATCGGACCGCGGATTTTACGGGCGAACAGCCGGTTTAGACAAGGATTTCCGGAGGCTGGATTAAAAAATAATTCGCCAAATCAATTGCTTGCGATGGTGCGGAATCCCGTCTGAAGCCTCCCCCGGTGAGCCTGCCGGGCGAAAGCAGATCCTTGCATCCATGCGCGGCGGTCAAGGCCTGGGTTGTCTGCGCTGCCATCCCTCCTTTTCGGGCTGCCAGCCCGGCCCGTCATCGATTGCAGCGCATCGTCGATGCCTTGCTCAGCATGACGAACTCAAGTAACTTGCCGGAAATGAGCAATAGCCCTCTCGATAACGATGAGATGCTGCTGGTTCTCCAGCAGTCTCTGACCAAAAAACGTGTGCTGATCGTTGATCGCCATTCCCCGGCTCGGGACTCGCTGCGCCTGATGCTGGGCGCGCTGGGCGTGACGGCGGTGCATGGCGCCGGCAATTCGGCAGAGGTGATCCGCCAGGTCAAGAGCAATCGTTTCGACGTCATTTTGTCCGACTTCGTGCTCGACGATGGGCGCGACGGGCAGCAATTGCTGGAAGAACTGCGCCACGCCCATCTGATTCCGCTGTCGACGGTTTATTTGATCATCACCAGCGAACGGGGCTACACCAATGTCGTGGCGCTGGCCGAGCTGGCGCCGGATGACTACCTGATCAAGCCGTTTACCGCCGAGCAGTTGCAGGCGCGGCTGATCAAGGCGATCTACAAGAAACACGTGCTGCGCAAGATCTACGAGCAGATCGAGCGCGGCGCGCTGCAGGAAGCGATTGCCGCCTGCGACCGGGTGATCCAGCAGCAACCCCTTTACATGTACGATGCGCTGCGCTTCAAGGGCGAACTGCTGCATACGCTGGGCCGGACCAACGAGGCCGAGGAAGTCTTTCGCCGCGTCCTCGAAGGCCGCGTCGTGCCTTGGGCGAAGATGGGGCTGGCCACGGCGTTGCGCGACCGTGGCGCGCTCGACGAAGCCGAGCAACTGGCCGAGCAGGTGACGGCGGAAGCGCCGAACTACCTGTCGGCCTACGATTTTCTCGCCTCGGTGCATGAGGCCAAGGGCAAACTGCAGGCGGCGCAGCAGGTGCTGCAACGGGCGGCCGATGCTTCGCCGCACAATACGCTGCGCCAGCGCCTGGTCGGCGACACGGCGGCGCGCAACAAGGATTTCCTGGCGGCGGAAAAGGCCTATGGCAAGGTGATCGACCGCAATCGCGGTTCCAGCCTGCGCTCGGTCGACGATTTCGCCAACCTGTCGCGGGTGCTGGTCGAGCGCGGCGATACCACCGCCTCGCGCAAGATCGCCACCGAAATGAAGCGCGAATGGCGCGGCGACAAGCAGGCCGAACTGGCGGCGCTGGTCACCGAGAGCCTTTGTCTCGATCTGGAAGGGGCGCCGGAAAAGGCGCGGGCCCTGGTCGACAAGGCGCTCGAACTGCAGCAGCAGGTCGAGGCCGAGGGCGCCGACAAGGGCAAGCATGTCTCGCAGCGGCTGGCCGTCGATCTGGCCCATGCCTGCTACGCCAGCGGCAAGCCGGAGGCGGGGCAGAAGATCATGCGCCAGGTAGCCGCCGAAAATCATGAAGATCCGCATCTGCTCGAGCACATCACCAGCGTGTTCGAGAAAACCGGCCAGCCGGATGCCGGCAAGGCGCTGCTCGACCAGGTCAACAAGCAGATCATCGAGCTCAACAACAAGGGCGTACTGGCGGCACGCAACGGCGATCTCGAAGGCTCGGTGCAATTGCTGATCCAGGCCGCCGAACAGGTGCCGAACCTGCAATTCCTGGTCAATGCCGCGAAGGCGATTTTCACCCTGATGGACCAGAAAGGCTGGGATGCCGAACTGGCGGCGCGGGCTCTGGATTATCTGGTACGCGCCCAGCGCAAGGATCGCAAGAGCCCGAAAGTCGCCTCGGCGCGCGAACTTTATGTCGCCGTCGCCAAACGGCACGGCATCGCGCCCGAACCGCTGTAGCGCCCGGCCGGGCCCGCAGCAACATTCTGAAACGATTTGGCCGGCGGCCTGGTTCATCCTTTTTCCTGGACGAACGTTATTCAATGAAGCAGTGTCATTGCCATATAGGCAGTGCTTGCCGAATAGTCAGGAGTTCGTCATGTCCCGTTCGATGCGTTTTATCCTCACCTTGTGCGCCGTGCTCGGCACGACGCTGGCGCTGGCCGACCCGCCCGCCCGGGTTGGCCGGCTGGCCCTGGTTGAAAACGGGGTCAATTTCCGTGTTGACCGCAGCGATGCCGGTGGCCCGGCCAGCATCAACTGGCCGATCAGCAGCGGCGCCGAAGTCGATACCGAGCGCCGTGGCCGGGCCGAAATCTGGGTCGGGTCCACGGCCTTTCGGCTGGCCGGCAGCAGTGAACTCCACTTCCCGGTGGTCGATGATCGGCAGATCAGCGCGCAATTGCTGAGCGGTACGCTGACGGTCAGCATTCTCGAGCGCGGGCAGAGCGACGACGTTACGGTGCAGACGCCGGAAGGACGAGTCAGCTTTGCCGGCCCCGGCCGCTATCGGATTGATGTCCAGGGCGACCATACTGAACTGACGACCCAGGCCGGGCGGGCCAGCTTCGACGATGGCGAGCGCCGCCAGCCGGTTGCGGCCGGCGAAAAGGCCAGCTTTTACGGTGGCGGTCGGGTGCAGATCGACAACGACGAAGGGCAGGACGCCTTCGATCGCTGGGTCGCCGCCCGGGAAAATGCCGCACTGGCCAACGCCGGGCCGCGCCACGTTTCGCCGGCGATGACCGGTTATCAGGATCTCGATGCCTATGGCGACTGGCAGGCGCTGCCCGATTACGGCGCGGTCTGGTATCCGCGCGCCGTGGCCGACGACTGGGCGCCCTACCGCTTCGGTCGCTGGGTGTGGATCGCACCCTGGGGCTGGACCTGGGTCGACCGGGCACCGTGGGGTTTTGCCCCCTTCCATTACGGACGCTGGGTGCAGGTAGGCGGCCGTTGGGGCTGGGTGCCCGGCACCTATGTCGCCCGCCCTGTCTACGCCCCGGCGCTGGTCGCCTGGATCGGCAGTCCGGGCTGGAGCATCAGCTTTAGTTTCGGCAGTGCGCCGGCCGTCGGCTGGTTCCCACTGGCCCCGCGCGAAGTCTATGTCCCGGGCTTCCGCGCTTCACCGACTTACGTTCGCCAGATCAACGTGACGCATGTCCACGATGTGAAGATCGTCGACCGCGCCTTGCGCGACGGGCCGTCCCGACCCTACGCCTACCGCGATCAGCCACGCGCGGTGACCGTCGTCCCGGCCCAGCATCTGCGTGAAGGGCGGCCGATCACGGCCGGCGAACTGGGCCGTCACGAGTCGCGCGAACTGACGCGGGCGCCGCAGGCCAGAGCCGTGCCTGACAGCACCTGGCTGCCCCGGCCGTCGCGCGAGGAGCGTCGAGAAGCCCCTGGCGGGCGGGCCAACGAGGGGCGGCCCAGCCGCGACGTGGCACCGCTGATGCGGCCGCCGGCCAACGAGCGACAGCCGGACGGCCGCCGCGACGACCCGCCGCGCATCGAAATGCAACAGCGCGAAGCACAGCAAAAGCAGGAAATGCAGCGCCGGGACGCCGAGCAGCAGGAAGCTCGCCACCGCGACCAGCAGCGCATGGAAGTGCAACAGCGTGAGGCACAGCAAAAGCAGGAGATGCAGCGTCGGGAAGCCGAGCAGCAGGACGGCCGGCGCCGCGAGCAGCAGCGAATGGAAGTACAGCAGCGCGAAGCACAGCAAAAGCAGGACATTCAGCGCCGGGACGCCGAGCAGCAGGAAGGCCGGCACCGCGACCAGCAGCGCATGGAAGTGCAACAGCGTGAGGCACAGCAAAAGCAGGAAATGCAGCGTCGGGAAGCCGAGCAGCAGGAAGGCCGGCGCCGCGAGCAGCAGCGCATGGAAATGCAACAGCGCGAGGCACAGCAAAAGCAGGAAATGCAGCGTCGGGAAGCCGAGCAGGAAGGCAGGCGCCGCGAGCAACAGCGTATGGAAGTGCAACAGCGCGAGGCGCAGCAAAAGCAGGAAATGCAGCGTCAGGAAGTGCAGCAGCAAGAGGCCCGACGCCTTGATCAGCAGCGCCTGGAAATGCAACAGCGGGAGACGCAACAAAGACAGGAGATGCAACGCCAGGAACAGCGTCCTCCCGAGTCGCGCGGCGGCAATCGCGAGGGCGGCGAGCGTGGGCCGCGCTAGGCCGGGTTTTCGGGAAAAATAAGGAACGCGGGTCGAGTGCTGCGGTCGACCCGCTTAAAAGGCCATTTTTCCGGCCGGGAGTGCCGCGTTCAGTGCTGCTTGTGGCCGAGGCCGAGGTAAGCCTCGATGACGCGCGGGTCGGCTGCCAGTTCCTGGCTCGGCCCGGCCAGCGACACTTCGCCGGTTTCCAGCACGTAGCCGTAGTCGGCGATCTGCAGCGCGGCGCGGGCGTTCTGCTCGACGAGCAGGATGGCGACGCCGGTCTTCTTCAGTTCGCCGATGATGCGGAAGATTTCCTTGATGATCAGCGGTGCCAGCCCGAGGCTGGGTTCGTCGAGCATCAACAGCTTCGGCTTGGCCATCAGGGCGCGGCCCATCGCCAGCATCTGGCGCTCGCCGCCGGACAGCGTACCGGCCAACTGGCTGCGCCGTTCTTCGAGGCGCGGGAACAGTTCGAAGACTTCGTCCATCGTTTCCATCTGGTCGCGGTGGCCGGTCCGGTAACGGTCGAAGGCACCGAGCAGCAGGTTGTCCTCGACGCTCATTTCGGCGAACAGCTCGCGCTTTTCCGGGACCAGCGTCATGCCCTGGCGGACCAGGGCCTCGACTTCACGGTCGCGGCCCTGCCGGTGGCCCATGTAGACGATCTCGCCATCGGCCGGCAGCAGGCCCATCAGCGCCGCGAGCAGCGTCGTCTTGCCGGCGCCGTTGGGGCCGATGACGGTGACGATGTCGCCGCGCCGGATGGTCAGGCTGACTTCGTGCAGCGCCTCGACCTTGCCGTAGGCGACGCGCAGGTTTTTGACGTCGAGGATGACCTCGTGGTCATGCAGGTGGGGAGGGGTGATGTTCATGCTTATTCCACGCCGCCGAGATAGGCTTCAAGAACTTTCGGATCGCGCTGCACTTCTTCCGGCACGCCTTCGGCGATTTTTTCGCCGAATTCCATGACGACGACGCGGTCGGCCAGGCCCATGACGAAATCCATGTCGTGCTCGACGAGCAGGATGCCCATGCCTTCGCTGCGCAGCTTCTTCAGCAGCTCGGCCAGTGCCTGCTTTTCCTTGTAGCGCAGGCCGGCCGCCGGTTCATCGAGGAGCAGCAGGCAGGGGTCGGAAGCCAGGGCACGGGCGATTTCGACGATGCGTTGCTGGCCGAGGGCGAGGCTGCCGGCAGCCTCGAACATGTGCTCCTTCAAACCGACCCGCTCGATCTGGCGCGCTGCTTCGGCGAGCAGCCGGTTTTCCTCGGCGCGGTCGAGGCGCAGCGCGGCGGCCAGGACGCCCTTGCTGCCGCGCAGGTGGGCACCGATGGCGACGTTTTCCAGCACCGACATCTGGCCGAGCAGACGGACGTGCTGGAAGCTGCGGCTCATGCCGCGGCGGGCGACGTCGCGCGAGACGAGGCCGGCGGTCGACGTGCCGAGAAAGGCGATTTTGCCCTCGCTCGCCGGGTTGACCGCCGAAATGCAGTTGAACATCGTGCTCTTGCCGGCGCCGTTCGGGCCGATCAGCGCCATCACCTCGCCGGCCCGCACGCTCAGCGACATGTTGTTGTTGGCGACCAGGCCGCCGAAGCGCTTGGTCACTTCGCTGGCTTCGAGCAGCACGCGGCCGGCCTCGCTGGCCGGTCGTTTCGGCAGCGCGGCCGCCTGCGGCATGGCGCGCTGCAAGCTGCGTTCCGGCAACAGCCGGAGGATCACCGGCCACAGGCCATCGCGCGCCTTCTGCAGGATCAGCACCATCGCGATGCCGAACACGATGATCTCGAAATTACCGCTCTGGCCGAGGATCTGCGGCAGCCAGTCCTGCAGCCACTGCTTCAGGATGGTGATCAGGCCGGCGCCGAGCACGGCGCCCCAGACGTGGCCGACACCGCCGACCACGGCCATGAACAGGTATTCGATACCCTGGGTGATCGAGAACGGCGTCGGATTGACGAAGCGCTGCAGGTGGGCATAGAGCCAGCCGGAAATGCTGGCCAGCAGCGCGGCGATCAGGAAGATGACGATCTTCGTGCGCGGCGTATTGACGCCCATCGCCTCGGCCATCACCGCCCCGCCCTTCAGGGCCCGGATGGCGCGCCCTTGGCGCGAATCGAGCAGGTTGCGGATGCTGACGATGGCGAGCAGCACGACCAGCCAGATCAGGTAATAGAACTCGCGGCCCGACTTCAGCTCCCAGCCGAACAGCGAGACGGCCGGGATGCCGGTGATGCCGGTATGGCCGCCGAGGAACTCGACATTGCCGAACAGGAAATACAGGCTGATACCCCAGGCGATGGTGCCGAGCGGCAGGTAATGGCCGCCCATGCGCAGCGTGATGAAGCCGAGGAAAAGCGCGACGGCGGCGGTAACGGCGAGGCCGATCAACAGGGTGGTCCACGGCGAGAAGCCGTGCGTCGTCGTCAGCCAGGCCGTGGTGTAGGCGCCGAGGCCGACGAAGGCCGCCTGGCCGAAGGAAGTCAGGCCGCCGACCCCGGTCAGCAGCACGAGGCCGACGGCGACGATGGCGTAGAGACCGATGTAGTTGAGCAGCGTGACGTGGAACTCGGGCAGCACGAGCGGACCGATGCCGAGCAGCACGATGAAGATGGCGAGCGGGAGGTGGCGCATCACTCGGTCGCCTCCGAAAGATTGTTCATGATTGAAGATTCTGTCTGTCGGCGACAAGCGCGCTGCGCCGTACTCGCATCCCCGCAGCGCGGGGCCCCTGCTCGGTAGCGCATCACTCTTCCTCCTCCTCGATATGCTTCGAGGTCAGCGAGCGCCAGAGCAGCACCGGGATGATCAACGTGAACACGATGACTTCCTTGAAGGCGCTGGCGTAGAACGACGAATAGGATTCGAGCAGGCCGACCAGCACGGCGCCGAGCGCCGCGACCGGGTAGGAGGCGAGGCCGCCGATGATGGCGCCGACGAAGCCCTTGAGGCCGATCAGGAAGCCGGAGTCGTAGTAAATGGTGGTGATCGGCGCGATCAGGATGCCGGAGAAGGCGCCGATGGCGGCGGCCAGCGTCAGGCACAGCTTGCCGGCGAGGACCGGCGGAATACCCATCAGGCGGGCGCCGGTGCGGTTCATCGCGGTGGCGCGCAGCGCCTTGCCGTAGATGGTCCGTTCGAAGAAGAAGTAGAGGCCGATGATCAGCGAGGCCGAAGCGACGACGACGAGGATGGTCTGGCCCTGCAGCGGGGCGCCGGCCAGTTCGAAGCTGAGTTCGGTGAATGGCGGCGTGCGCGAGCCCTCAGCGCCGAAGAAGAGCAGGCCGAGGCCGATCATCGCGACGTGGATGGCGACCGAGACGATGAGCAGGACGAGTACCGAGGCGCCGGCCAGCGGCTGGTAGGCGACGCGGTAGATCATCGGCCCGAGCGGCACGACGAGCAGCATCGAAATGACGACCTGCGCCGCCAGCGGCAACTGCGTCGGCGGCATCGCGAAGAGACCGGCGGCGGCGAGCAGCGGCAGGCCGATATTGAAGATCAGCAGCGGCGGCAGCTTGGCGAAACGCCCCTCGCGGACCAGCCGGATGCCGTCGAGCACAGCCACCGTGCAACCCAGCGCCAGCAGCAGCCAGACCGTACCCGGTACCTTGCCGGCCTGCAGGCTGGCCAGCGTCAGCGCGCCGTAGGCGACGAATTCGCCCTGGGGAATGAAGATGACGCGGGTGACGGTGAAAACCAGCACCAGCGCGAGGGCCAGCAGCGCATAAATGGCACCATTGGTGATGCCATCCTGGCCGAGCAGCAGGAGAATTTGGAGGTCCATAGATTACCGGTAACGGCAGCAGCGCCGGCCGCCCCGCTTACCGTGCGTCAGGCACGGCGGGGGCGGGCTGGGGAGCGGTGCGCGGCCGCTGAATTACTTGATGAGTTTCCAGGTGTTGTTTTCGATGGTGACCATGACGCGGGCGCGCTGGTCGTAACCCTGGTGATCGTTGGCCGACATGTTGAAGATGCCATGCGCGGCCGGCAGGTTCTTGGTGCTTTCGATGGCATCGCGCAGCGCCTTGCGGAATTCCTTGGTGCCCGGCTGCGCCTTCTTCAGGGCGACCGGGATGGCGCTCTGCAGCAGTACGCCGGCATCCCAGGCGTGGCCGCCGAAGGAGCTGATGCTGCCCTTGCCGTGGGCGGCTTCGTACTTGGTGACGTATTCCAGCGCCGATTTCTTGACCGGGTTGTCGTTCGGCAACTGGGCGGCGACGACCATCGGGCCGACCGGCAGGAAAGCGCCTTCGACATCCTTGCCGCCGACGCGCAGGAAGTCGTTGTTGGCGACGCCGTGCGTTTGATAGATCAGGCCCTTGTAGCCTTTTTCCTTGAGCGCCTTCTGCGGCAGGGCGGCCGGGGTGCCGGCACCGCCGATCAGGATGGCGTCGGGCTTGGCGGCCATCACCTTGAGAATCTGGCCGGTCACCGAGGTGTCGTTGCGCTGGTAGCGCTCGCTGGCGACCACCTTCAGCTTGCGGGCTTCGGCGATCTTGGCGAATTCCTTGTACCAGCCTTCGCCGTAGGCGTCGGCAAAACCGATGAAGGCGACCGTCTGGACGTTCTTGTCGGTCATGTGCTGGACGATGGCGGTCGCCATGTGGGCGTCGTTCTGGGCGGTCTTGAAGACCCACTGGCGCTTGGCGTCCATCGGTTCGACGACGATCGCCGAGCCGGCCATCGAAATCAGCGGCGTTTCGTTGTCGACCGCGACATCCATCATGGCCAGCGAATTCGGGGTGGTGGTCGAGCCGATCATCACATCGACCTTGTTCTCGCCGATCAGCTTCTTGATGTTCTTGGTCGCCGCGGTCGGGTCGGTCGCATCGTCGAGCACGATGTAATTGACCTTCTGGCCGCCGATCGTGGTCGGCAGCAGGGCGATCGTATTTTTCTCCGGGATGCCGAGCGAGGCGGCCGGGCCGGTGGCCGACACGGAAACGCCAACGTTGATGTCGGCCAGCGCAGCGGTCGATACGGTGGCGAGAACGGCGAGGGTCAGTTTCTTGAGCATGGTCTTATCCCGGAAAAAGAAACACAAAAAGGTAAAAAAATCGAAGGGCGGAAGTCTACCACGCGTCGCCCCGGGCGCTGCCCCGGGCGGTCGCGTCAATACTGCCGGCGAAGTTTAGCGGGCCAGTTTCCAGCCGCCTTCGCGAATGCTGACCATGACGCGGGCGCGCTGGTCGAAGCCGAGATGGTCGGTCGGGCTCATGTTGAAGACGCCATGCGCCGCCGCGACGTTGCGGCTGCCTTCCAGCGCATCGCGCAGCGCCAGGCGGAATTCGCGGCTGCCCGGGGCGCCTTTTTTCAGGGCCTCGGGGGCGGCGCTGGCGAGCAGCAGGCCGGCATCCCAGGCATAGCCGCCGAAGGCATTGACGCTGCCCTTGCCATGCGCGGCCTCGTATTTCGCGACATATTCGCTGGCCGTTTTCTTGACCGGGTTGTCGGCCGGCAACTGGCCGGCAACCAGCACCGGGCCGGTGGGCAGCACGGTGCCTTCGCAGTCCTTGCCGCAGACGCGCAGGAAATCGTTGTTGGCGACACCGTGCGTCTGATAGACGACACCCTTGTAGCCTTTTTCCTTCAGCGACTTCTGTGGCAGCGCGGCCGGCGTCCCGGCGCCACCGATCAGCACGGCATCGGGCTTGGCGGCAAGCACTTTGAGGACCTGGCCGGTGACGGTGGTGTCGGTGCGGTTGAAGCGCTCGTTGCCGACCAGCCGGATCTTGCGTACTTCGGCCAGCTTTGAGAACTCGTTCCACCAGCCTTCGCCGTAGGCGTCGGAAAAGCCGATGTAGGCCACCGTCTTCACGTTGTTGCTGGTCATGTGCTCGACGATGGCGGTCGCCATGTGGGCGTCGTTCTGCGCCGTCTTGAAGACCCATTTGCGCTTGTCGTCCATCGGCTCGACGATACGCGCCGAGGCGGCCAGGGCGATCATCGGCGTTTCGTTCTCGGCGGCGATGTCGATCATCGCCAGCGAGTTGGGGGTTGTCGTCGAACCGATGATCAGGTCGACCTTGTGCTCGCTGATCAGCTTGCGGGTGTTCTTGACCGCGGTCGTCGTGTCGGAGGCGTCGTCGAGCACGATGTAATTGACCTTGCGGCCAGCCATCGTCTTCGGCAGCAGGTCGATGGTGTTCTTTTCAGGAATGCCGAGTGAAGCGGCAGGGCCGGTTGCCGACAGCGTGACGCCGACGTTGATGTCGGCGAGGGCTGCGGTCGACAGCGCCCAAAAGGCTAAAACCATTTTTGTTTTCTGCATTTTGTCTCCCATCGGTGAATCAATTGCACAAAAGTGAAAACCCTAGTCTGCCACGGGCTTTCCCGCAAGCCGGCCGGTCAACCGGGCGTGATAAAGTCTCTTTTTTTGCGCAAAACGGGTTCTGCCATGTTCTCTGGAATCATCGCGGCGGTTGGCCGCATCACCCATCTCACGGCGCGCGAAGCCGGTTTCCGCCTGCAGGTCGAAGCCGGCAAATTGAGCCTCGATGATGTCGCGCTCGGCGACTCGATTGCCCACAACGGTGTCTGCCTGACCGTCGTCGCCAAGGAAGGTAATCACTTCATGGTCGATGTCTCGCCGGAAACCCTGTCCTGCACCGTCGGCCTCGACGCGCCCGGCCCGGTCAACCTGGAAAAGGCGCTGCGCCTGTCCGATGTCATTGGCGGCCACCTGGTCTCCGGTCATGTCGACGGCGTCGGCGAGGTCCTGCGTTTCGACCCGGTCGGCGACAACCGCCTGCTCGAAATCCGCGCTCCGAGGGAGATTGCCAAGTTCATCGCGCGCAAGGGTTCGGTCACCGTCAACGGTACCAGCCTGACCACCAATGAAGTGGCGGGCGACATTTTCACCATCAACCTGATCCCGCACACGCTGGAAAACACCACCCTGCATCTGCTGCAGGCGGGCAGCCGGGTCAATCTCGAAGTCGACCTGATCGCCCGCTACTGCGAACGCCTGCTGAGCGCCGAGCGCGGCTGAGGGTTACAAACCGTAACTATTTGTTTGCCGGCTAACCTTGTAAAAGCAGCCACCCGCCCCCATAATTCAAAGCATGGTTGTAACTCCGGCGAGCTGGAGACGTTCTGGACAGGGG
>Ga0316604_10002907_pt1 | contig 12557 bp, 10 predicted proteins | sample OWC_soil_day20_C_FD_207650 | JGI IMG/M metagenome (GOLD analysis project Ga0316604, IMG submission 207650) | Wetland soil microbial communities from Old Woman Creek delta, Ohio, United States - OWC_soil_day20_CT | ecosystem: Environmental > Terrestrial > Soil > Wetlands | place: USA: Ohio... | reverse complement strand
CCATTGCTGAATACTCCGTTCGACTTGCATGTGTTAGGCACGCCGCCAGCGTTCGTCCTGAGCCAGGATCAAACTCTCCAATAAAGTTTTTTATTGAAGCCATTTGTTGGCTCGATAAATCAAATCAAGAAATTGTTTTTTGGTTTTGTATGTCGCAAGCGACATACAACCGCACATCTGGCTTTTTGATGCATTACTTACATTGTTCAGTTTTCAGGGAACACATTTTTCGCTTTCACGCTACTATTCAGCGCTGCGACGTTTCTATATGTTATCACATCTATTGCATCGTGTCAACATAATATTTTCGGATAACTATTGGTCCATTTTGGGATATTTTGTCGCATCTAGCGGCGACTTATTTATATTATCATATTCATCATTTAAATGTCAACACTCATATTGTATATAAATTGTTGGAAAATAATACGCCCCCGGAATTTTCCTAGCAATACCCGGGGGCATATTGGCTTACTTCATTTAGACTTACCTTGTTCCAATATTTTCGCTATCACTAATAGCCGCCTGAGCCGCTGCCAATCTAGCTAATGGTACGCGATATGGTGAGCAACTAACAAAGTTTAGGCCTATTTCATGACAGAATCTAATTGAACTAGGTTCACCACCATGCTCGCCGCAAATACCAATCTCCAGTCCTGACCGAATCTTACGCCCACCTTCGACGGCTATGCGCATGAGTTTGCCAACACCCTTTTGATCAATCGCGATAAAGGGGTTTTCTTTTAAAATTTTGCGTTCAAGGTAATGCGGCAAGAATTTTCCTTCAGCATCGTCTCTGCTAAATCCTAGCGTAGTCTGAGTCAAATCATTGGTACCAAAGCTAAAAAAGTCACAGAACTCAGCTAATTCCTCAGCCAAAAGGGCAGCACGAGGCATTTCAATCATCGTACCGATAGAGTAGTGGAAGGTAACATTGGCTGCTTTCATAGTTGCTACCGCAATCACTTCAATTTTTTCTCTAAAGAATTTCATTTCATTTACATCAATGGTTAACGGGATTTCTACTTCTGGTAATACTTTATAGCCTTCTTTAGTAAGTCTGGCCGCCGCATTAAAGATAGCTTGCATTTGCATTTCATAAATTTCTGGAAAAGTTATACCTAGACGGCAACCACGATGGCCGAGCATCGGATTGAATTCATGTAAAGCCCGTACTTTCTTTAACAGCATTAATTTTTCTTCAAGCAGTTTGGGATTTTTTTCGGTTATTCTAAGTTCAGTCGTTTCCACCAGTAATTCCTCAAGACTGGGGAGAAACTCATGTAGCGGCGGGTCTAACAGACGAATAGTGACTGGAAACCCTTCCATAGCTTGTAGTATTCCATAAAAATCTCCTTCTTGCATCGGTAAAAGATGCGCCAAAGCTTGCTGGCGTTCTTCTAGAGTTTCAGCCAAAATCATTTGTTGCACATATGGGAGCCGGTCTTGTTGCATAAACATATGTTCAGTTCTAACAAGACCAATCCCAATAGCCCCAAACTCACGGGCTTTCTTAGCATCTTCCGGAGTATCAGCATTGGCTCTAATCCCAAGTCGTTTAAATTCGTCTGCCCACCCCAATAAAGAAGTATATTCCTTAGATATTTCCGGATCCTTCATGGGCACCTCGCCTAAAATTACCCGGCCAGTGGACCCATCAATGGAAACTAGTTCCCCTTTCTTAATTACAATTGTCCCAATGTTGAACTCTTGCTTTGCATAATCAATACGAATGGCCTCGCAACCACATACGCAGGGCTTACCCATCCCTCTGGCTACTACCGCGGCGTGGCTGGTCATGCCACCTCTACTGGTCAAAATTCCTTGTGCAGCAACTATCCCATGGATATCGTCAGGCGTCGTTTCCGTACGCACAAGCAACACCTTTTTACCGGCTTTCCCCATACGTTCAGCCTCGTCAGCATCAAATACAACCTCACCCGAAGCCGCTCCGGGTGATGCGGGTAAACCTTTTGCCGCAACATTCAAAGTAGCATTACCGTCAATTTGTCGATGCAATAACTGGTCAAGCTGACTGGGTTCAACCAGTAGCAAGGCTTGCTGTTTGCTAATTAATCCTTCCTGTGCCATTTCAAAGGCAACACGGACACTGGCTTGCGCTGTTCGTTTACCGTTACGCGTTTGAAGTATATATAACCGCCCGCGTTCAATCGTAAATTCAATGTCCTGCATGTTTTTGTAATGGCCTTCTAACAATCGGGCAATCCGTGAAAACTCAGTGTATAATGCAGGCATCTCATCGTTAAGCTGCGCTATCGGGCGCGGTGTACGGATACCTGCAACCACATCTTCCCCTTGGGCATTGGTTAAGAACTCACCATATAATAAGTTTTCACCAGTCGAAGGGTTACGGGTAAAGGCTACACCTGTACCCGAGTCATTACCCATGTTGCCGAATACCATGGACTGAATATTTACCGCTGTCCCCAAGTCATGATCAATCTTATTAAGATTTCGGTATACTATGGCTCTGTCATTATTCCAGGAACGGAATACAGCCTCAATAGCCATAGCTAGTTGATCCAGTGGATTTTCTGGAAAAACATTACTGGTTTTCGCTTGCACCAATTCTTTGTAACTATCAATAATTTTGCGTAACGATTCCGGAGTAAGTTCCTGGTCATATTTTACACCTTGCACATCTTTTTGTCTGTGCAGGATATCTTCAAACTCATATTTAGGAATTTCCAATACAACATCACTAAACATTTGAATGAAACGACGGTAAGCATCATAGGCAAACCTAAGGTTGCCTGTGTTCTTTGCTACAGATTGAACTGTGTCTTCATTAAGACCCAAATTTAAAATAGTATCCATCATTCCTGGCATGGAGAACATAGCTCCAGACCGTACAGATACCAATAAAGGATTTTTTAGGTCACCAAACTTCTTCTCCGCTTGCTGTTCAACTACTGACAAATTACGTTTAATCTCATCCATTAGGCCTTCTGGTAATTGTCGACTCAACCGATAGTATTCGGTACAGGCTTCTGTAGTAATTGTCATTCCCGGAGGTACAGGCAAACCGATATTAGTCATTTCCGCTAAATTAGCCCCTTTACCGCCTAATAGAGCTTTCATATCCGCTCTGCCCTCTTTAAATAGGTAAACAAATTTACTCACTTCACTACCCCTTTACGATAAATGTCCAGCACATATGCTGCTGTCTCTTCTACAGATTTGTTAGTTACATCAATAACAATGCATCCAAGCTTCCGCATAATCGACCAAGCATACTCGTACTCTGTCGATATTTTCTCCATATTTACATAGTCAGTATCTACAGATAAGCCCATTGTCCTTAATCGCTGCTTTCGTATTTCCTGTAAAATTATTGGTTTAATTGTTAACCCAATAATCTTATTTCCAGGTAAATTAAAAAGTTCATCTGGTGGCGGTGACTCGGCAACAAGCGGCACATTAGCAGCTTTAACCCCTTTATGGGCTAAATACATGCATAGCGGTGTCTTAGAGGTACGTGATACTCCAACTATCACTAGATCAGCCTTTGCCAGTCCGCTGGAGATTTTGCCATCATCATACTTTACGGCAAACTCAACAGCCTCTACTTTGGAAAAGTATTCCTTATCAATCTTTCTGATAAGACCCGATTCATTGCGTGGTGATAAACCAGTAATACTTTCTAGTGCGGCAATAACCGGGTACATGATATCAACGCTGATTATACCAAGCTCTGCCGCTTTAATCTCCAAACACTCTTTTAAATCCTGGCGTACAAGTGTATAAACCACGGCAGCACCAATCTGCGCGGCCGCCTCTAAAGCAGACGTTATTTCTTCAGCTGAATTAATATGAGGTTTGCGCTTAAAGTTTATCTTGGTACCAGCAAATTGACTGGCTGCCGCTCTCACCACAAGTTCCGCGGTTTCACCGATGGAATCGGACATGATATAGACTGTTGGCATATTACTAGTTGGACGTATAGCCATTACCCCCCATTGCCGATATTACTCATCCTGCTAATTATTATATTTTAATCGGGACAGTATCTACCAAAGCACTTGCTTGCAAATCACCCCGCGCAATTAAATATAGTACACTAAATGAAATTTAAGAACTATTAGCATACCCCAATTAAAGTTTATTCAACATAAATTGCATTTTTCCTTCCAGATTAACAAAAAAACTATGGCAGCTTTAGTATTCCATAGTTTTCGTATTCCGGATTATTCCCATCCAAATTTCCTTCTAAGTATATGCGAGTATAGTCGACCTTAATGCTAGTCGATATACTGTGCACCTCTTGGCGTCCTTTAGGACGCCCGCAGAAGCCTTAGTCGTTCAATCCAGGGAAAGTTATACTTTCTATCTGGAGAACAAAACTTACTTAAATTTTACTAACTAATCGTTTGTAATTTTTTAAATTTAACTCTGTTATTAATTTAGGTTCTAAAATAGTTTCATCTGAGCCTTTACTAAAAATTAGATGAACCGAAGAATACTCTATATCTGGATCAGTAAATTTATCTTTTATAGGAACTTTAATTTGCTTCTGAATTGTTACTATATCTGATCTTTTACGCCGCTCAATACATATATTACTCAAACCAAAACTAGCCTTAATAAGTTCTTTTGAAGTTAGGAAGAATACTGAACAATTATTGTTTTCCAATATTTCTTGGTCTATGTTGATTTCTTGTATAAAGAACTCAACATCGCTTTCTCCAGTATCTTTTACTATTATTGATAATCTACGTGGAACCCATATTGGTAAACCTTTAATAGCAAATATATCGGCAAGGACCACATTTACCAACTCCTCTATTCCATTTACTACAGTTTCGGCAAAAGGAAATAAATTCCTGCCGTTTCTCTGCTGGCTCACCGCAAAAATAATAAACCTGTAACGAGTATGGGAACAAAGCCTCACGCCTGGCTTCTTCTTTGAACTCTGATCAGGCGCAGCGATAACGCCGACGCACCAACAGCCAGTCCGGCAATAAAGCCAATCCAGTAGCCAAACGGACCAAAAGCCTTGTGATAGGACAGTAGATAGCCAACCGGCAAACCAATAACCCAATAGGATAGTAACGCCATAATAAAAGTAACTTTTACATCTTTGTAGCCTCTCAGCACGCCTTGGATAGGTGCTGCCACCGCGTCGGACAACTGAAAAAAGGCTGCATACAACAAGAAATGCTGTGTTAAAGTTAGCACGTCATAATCATTCGTATATAAGCCCGCTACTTCCTTATTAAACAATACTAATCCCCATGCACAAAAGATAGCGGCAAATATCGCCAAGCCTATACCTAAATACGTATAATGACGGGCATCCTGAAATCTTTTTGCCCCTATTTCAAAACCAACAACAATCGTCAATGCCATACTGATACTCAGCGGCAGCATATATACTAAACTCGCAAAATTGATAGCAGCTTGGTGTGCGGCAATTGTAACAGTACCAAATCGCGCCATTAATATTGCCACTACACCAAAAATGCTTGTTTCGCAAAAAATAGCAAAGCCAATCGGTATGCCGATATGCAGCTGTTCCTTCCATGCTGCTATCGAAACAGGGTACACTTTTTTAAATATACCATAGCAGGTAAACCGCCGCATGCGTAAAATAGTTAAGCCACTGACAAACAGAATAATCCAATAGGTAATGGCAGACGCATAGCCCGCTCCTACACCCCCTAAACGGGGAAAGCCGAAATTACCAAAGACAAGCAAATAATTAAGTACCACATTAATTGGCAGTGTCCCCAGCATAATTAGCATCGAAATACGTGTATAGCCAAGTGTATCAATAAAACCGCGCAGCACCATACTGAGAAAAAACGGCATAACACCAAAACCAATAGCCGCTAAGAAACGGTAAGCAATATTAAACACAGCCGGTTCAAGATTCATAGAAGAAAGAACCGGGCGAATTAAAACCACACCGGCAATGATGACAATGCCGGCAAGCGTCACAGCTAGATAGCTTCCCTGCAACAGAACAAATGGCATCTCTTTATGGCGCCCTGCACCATTAAGCTGGGCAATTATTGGCGTAAGCGCCATCAGTATGCCGTTAATTCCTGTAAAGACCGGCATACAGAGATTCGCTCCAATCGCCACCCCCGCCAAGTCATTCTCACTGGCATGACCTGACATCACGGTATCAAAAAAACTTAAAGAACATAAGGTTAGTTGTGTAATAAATATAGGTAATAGAATAATCACTAACTGTTGAATTTTCTCTTGCAACGTATATGTTTGCTTCACTATCGGCCACCTCAATATTCACAAAACCTTGGCAGTTAATACATTAACAAAACAAAAGCCTGTAACCCTAGCAAAATCAAGAATTTTCAGGGTCACAGGCTATCAAATTTAGATTATTCCCATTCAATCGTAGACGGTGGTTTTGAGGTAATATCATAAACAATTCGATTTACACCTTTGACCTCATTAACAATCCGTCGCGATATACCGTCAAGTACCTCATACGGAAGGCGTACCCAGTCAGCGGTCATGCCATCTTCACTTTCTACGATTCTAAGACCAATAGTATATGCATACGTCCTCTCATCGCCCATGACCCCGACACTCTTCATAGCGGGTAACACAGCAAATGACTGCCAGATCTTGCGGTACAAACCAGCCGCTTTAATCTCCTGATATACAATAGAATCAGCTTCACGCAGAATTTCCAACCGTTCCTTAGTAATTTCACCAATGATTCTAATGGCTAGACCCGGACCGGGGAATGGTTGACGATATACAATGTCTTCTGCCAAGTCGATTTCAAGGCCTAACGCCCGAACCTCATCTTTAAACAAATCTCTGAGCGGTTCGATCAGCTCAAACTTCATATCTTCCGGCAAACCACCTACATTATGGTGACTCTTGATAACAGCGGCCGTGGCGGTCCCACTTTCAATCACATCAGGATACAACGTCCCCTGTACCAGATAATCGAGATCGCCAAGTTTAGCCGACTCCGCTTCAAATACGCGAATGAACTCCTCGCCAATAATTTTCCGTTTTTGCTCAGGCTCAGTCACACCTGTTAGTCGCGCCATAAAACGGTCAACGGCATCTACATACACCAAGTTCATTTTAAAGCCATCACGGAAGGTTTTCACAACTTGTTCGGCTTCGCCTTTACGCAGGAAGCCATGGTTAACAAATACACATGTTAATTGGTCCCCTACAGCACGATGCACTAACACGGCAGCAACCGAAGAATCGACACCACCACTTAATGCACACAGTACACGCTTATTCCCGACCTGTGCACGAATCTTGGCAATAGCCTGATCAACAAAGGAGCCCATATTCCAATTACCGTTACAGCCACAAATGGTAAATAAAAAATTCTTGAGCATCTTCATGCCTTCAGGCGTATGTACTACCTCAGGATGAAACTGCACCCCGTAAATACGCCGGTCTTGGTTCTCCATTGCCGCGACCGGGGTACTATTAGTATGTGCGGTAATAGTAAAACCTGTCGGCGGTTCAGTAATGTAATCGCCATGGCTCATCCATACTTGAGTTTCAGCATTAATTTCTGTAAAAAAGCCTTCGTTTTTATCAACCAAGAGTTTGGTGTTGCCATATTCGCGCGAGTCGGCATGGGCGACTTTCCCCCCCAGGGTGTGGGCGGCCAGCTGCATTCCATAGCAAATCCCCAAAACCGGTAAATTAATATCAAATATCTGTGGATCACATTTAGGAGCACCCTCGCCATAAACACTGGATGGACCGCCGGAAAAAACAATACCCTTGGGAGATAGTTGGCGAATTTTATCAATACTAGTATTAAATGGCACAATTTCACAATAAACCCCGCATTCGCGGATTCGTCTGGCAATTAGCTGGCTATATTGTCCACCAAAATCCATAACCAAAATCATTTCTTGTCCTTCTGTCATCATGTATAGAGACCTCCACCTCGATAGTTCGGTAAATTTAGTTATCGACATAAGTCTGGAACTTTATGCAATCTCATAAATTTCGCCATATATCGCCAAATTCCTGCCAAGCGAGAAAATTAAGTATAAGCAAATACTTGACTTGTGCCAAAAAAAAGATTGCTTCACCTTGTTCTGCATGACGATTATCTATCAAGTCATTGCAAATACAAGCTGGCAATCTTGCTGTTTTAATGCCGCTGTATCCCTTTATCGCTACACTTTTCTAATAGTTCTCCCACTGTAACAAAACGATATCCCTCGGCCTTTATTTTCTCGATGAGAATAGGCAGAGCTTCTGCTGTCTGCACTGGAGTATCGGAAGCATGCATCAAAATAATTGCCCCAGGTTTAAGACGCTTCATAACTCGTTCAACAATGACATCTCTGCCAGGATTTTTCCAGTCCAGCGAATCTACATTCCAGATGATCGTTTTATACCCAAGCTCATCAGTGGCTTTTAACGACTTTTGACTATAGTGGCCATTAGGTGGACGCAAAAGGCGGGGCTCTACTCCAGTAACCTCTTTTATTTGCTCATGGGCTTTTGTAATATCTTCCTTTACCCATTCTGGTGACCTATCACCATAGTTTTCATGCCGATAACCATGACTGGCAACCTCATGTCCATCTTGTACTATACGCTTAGCTACCTCAGGAAACTTTTGAGACCATGGCCCCATGATAAAGAACGTGGAATGAATATCATTTTTTTGCAATGTATCTAAGATTGATGGTGTAAATTTATTGCCCCAGGAATGGTCAAAGGTTAGTGCTACTACCTTTTGGTCAGTACGAGTCCCGGCAATAGCTATTGGGCCGCCGGAAATTACATCTGCGACCTGCACATACATGGCTGAAATAGCAAATAAGCCAATAATGCTATAGAAAATATTACGATGATGAAACAGGCGATGCAAGCTAATAATCATAGTTCTCCCTCCCTCCGCAGTACAATAGTATGTATGCGTCAGGCAGTATGATTATGCTTGCGCTCTTTTGTTAGTATTACCTATATCTATCCCTCTCCGCTACCACATCCTACTCCAGTTACCAAATTTTCACTGCCGTATTTCATCACAGCTTGGAAATACTAGTTGGGGAGGTGATTCTTTTGAAAAGTTCATTTAGTGGCAGCAAATTATCTCGATCGCTTGGTAATGCTAAATACACTACAGGTCAAGGTGGAATTCAAGAAAATCCTGACGCATCGCCTAGCAAGAAAAGGCAGTACACAATTGAGGCACCTAAAGTTTCTACTCAGCATTTTTAGTCGGCAATAGCCGGCTTTTTTTATATAAGAAACCCGCCCACCAGGACGAACCGGCAGGCGGCCAGTGTTTTATTCAACACGTTGGGCTGCAAGGACTGCAATCGCCATTAAAACACCATAATAGTATGATAATTATAATGATTATTATCATCCAGTTTTCGCCAAATCCTCCACCACCACAAAATCTATTCCCCAATTTTGTATGCCTCCTTTACTATATACTCTTACATAATATGAGGCACAAAACTATTTTGCTTATTATGTTTTAGTTTCATTGCGGGTCCTCCTGCCAATAATTAATTTGCAGATGGTCGCCAGCAATAATGAGTCCATGCGGATAACGATCCTTAAAAACTCGGTCGTAATTTAACTCGATAATACCTTCTCTAAATTCCCGAATGTCCCGCTTGACTGAGGATTTCTTCATAAACTGATATGAAATATCAGTTAAGGTGTCACCTGATTTCACGATATACGTTTCGGACACTAAATGGCCTTTTAGTTCCGCATTCCCACAACTCGCTACAGCCGCGGCTATTAACCCTGCTAGTACTAACTGTTTAAACATCTAAATCCCCTCCTAGTTTGAATGCTTGTACATTCTATGACTAGAAATTCATTTTCATGCAGCAGTTTAACTAGTTTCGGAAAAGACAAGAAAAAAGAGGCCGCCCACAAGTTTGATGCACTTCATGGACAGCCTCTATTTCTTTAACCAATTGCGGTAGCAAAATGGTAGCATTTACGGTTTAGCGAATTACAAGCCCTTTAAAATCAAGGGTTCCAGCCGCTTATTACATCATGCAGCCCATGCCAATTGTCCTTTATAACATCTTTGTGTTTTGTTTTCAGTATACCACATGGTCAGTAAATATACGGGTTAGTTACATGCCGCACCTGTGACATCTTTCATGTTTATAGCAAGCAAAAAAATCATTCCGTGAACAAAAATGTGAACAAATCAAAATAACTTCTTTCCTTAATATATAGTGGATAAAAGCCCCCCCAGTTTCCCAGGGGCTTAAATACTACTTTAACACCAAATATAAAAATGCCCCGGCAAATAAATTACGCTGCCATGTAAGTCTAGTTTTCTCCTGCCTGACCTCTTGCTCGTACTTCAGCAAGGATTACCAGACCAGACAGAACCATCGGCAATGATCATGTCGTAGTCAGCGTAGGGGCTACCGGGTATCCACCAAGTTAATACCTTTTTTTGCTTCTTCAAAAAAGGCTTGAACGCGAAAAATGCCTTTTTCAAGAACTAACTTATTTAGCACTTGGCGAGGATTCTCAATTTGACTTAATACTTCGTCATAATCTCCCATATTTTCTCTTACTCTCCTGATAAAGAACAATTTACCAGAAAAAATAGAGAATTGGTAAAAAAACTGATTGGAGACATGAAAAAAGAGGCCGAAGGCTCTTAAAATCTCGCTATAAATTTCTCGTAATGTCTATTATTATCCGTTCCATCCAACCTTGGAGGATTCAAGCTAATATTTCTGTCCCATTTGAATCTCAATTGACATGATTTGGTTTTTATCTCCTTAGCATCAATGTCTTCGACTGGAGAAAAATCTCTTATTTTTATAGCCTCTATTAATTCAGAAAGCTTTGTTTTTTCTATTGTAAAAGAATAATAGAGAAATGTAACTTTAATTAATTCCTTCGGTGTTACAAACCAGGCTAATCCAGAGTTGTTACGCTTTGTTTCAGTGTCTTCATTTATGTATTCAATGTAATACTCAAAAGGGTTGTCCCTAGTTTCTTTAACTGCCGCAATAAGTCTACTTTGCACCCATTGTGGCAAATCTCCAAATTCCATAATTTGAGTTAGTAAATCCATCCGAGCTCCCCCCTTTTACCACTTTATAACAACTTCGGCAAAAGGAAACAATTTCCTGCCTAAACTTTACTTATAATTTGGCCGCTAACCGGAAGGAGGAACCAGTCAGCGGCTTTGGTAAGCTAACTACTAGGCTTGCTCTTGCTTCCGCATACTCCCACCCCTACATTAATAAACACCGATAGGGCGACATATAGCCGCCCTTTTTCTATTTTTTTACTAAACTACTCTTGACAAAAATTCGATATGTGTTAATAGTAAATTAATACATATCAAACAAATTAAGGAGCGATGCCAAATGTTAGCTGTTTCCACAAATGCAGTCTCTAATACAGATTTATCTAAATCTAGAACATCCGAATCCTTAAGCGATATTTCCTTGAAAAATGCACGTATTCAGGCTGCTAAGCAAAAATACCAAGATTTAATCAATCGAATTGGCCCAGCATGTACTGTAATTATAAGCAGCGCAACAGTACAAGTACAAAAAACCAGTCAATTAATTACTAAAAATACTATTGCCTCACTAGCAGACCAATCAACTTTTGTTGACGAAAAAGCCTAAAATTTAGCGTCCATCGGCATCCTCTTTACCCAGCACATTGCGTACTCTTTGCCGTTTTGATTATCATACAAGCCTTTAATATGAATACAGGTAACGCACGACTTGCATACTAGAGAAAAAGGAGCTGATACTATGGATAAAATTGCATTAATTTTAGTTATTATTGGTGCACTCAACTGGCTTGCCTGGCTGATGCTGGTCTGTTTTTTTATATTGCGCCCATCATTCGCCATGCAGTCATTAAATTCAAGTTGTCAAGCATACTTCTTGGCCTGCCGTGTCCTACCAACTGTTACTTTAGCGTCCATTGGCATACTCGCGTTCCTTATTTGTCTTGGTTAGGGCTGGTTAGAGCCGTCTTAAGCAATTTCATATACCAAACATTATCTATATCATTGTCGGTAATTTCCTTAATCTCCGACTCATCCTTGATAACGGCCCACCAACTCTCGCAACCATAAACAATCTTTTAAAATTCTCGATGAAAAACTTATCGCGCCTACAACAAATACAAACTTCTTCAACGTAATAAATCTTACGTTGAAGAAGTTTGTAACCTCAATTTCCGATAAATTTATAACGAGGCTGGCGGCTTAATTCCGAGGCTTTTATAAAGTCCTACCTGTTTCTTGGTTACCTCACCTACATGCAGAGCATGACTTTACCTATAGAATCGAACAGATAAGTGGCTCCGTAAAAGCGTGCTTTAGCTGCAAAAAACGGTTGAGGAATTAGAGCAGGAAACAGAAATACCAAAATATCTGGAAAAAGAACAGCTTGGCATATTTCTTAAAATCTTCAGAACAGGGGCTTAGAGGGTGACTACGCCATTTTTGTAACACTTGCTTAACTGGGCCATGCTGGCATGCGAGCAGGTGAACTATGTGCCCTAAAATGGTCTGACATTGATTTCAAAGAACGCAT
>Ga0316604_10002906_pt1 | contig 12563 bp, 6 predicted proteins | sample OWC_soil_day20_C_FD_207650 | JGI IMG/M metagenome (GOLD analysis project Ga0316604, IMG submission 207650) | Wetland soil microbial communities from Old Woman Creek delta, Ohio, United States - OWC_soil_day20_CT | ecosystem: Environmental > Terrestrial > Soil > Wetlands | place: USA: Ohio... | reverse complement strand
GGATTGCCAACGGCACGCTGCTCAAGGCTGACGCCAACGCCCAGTACGCCGCCGTCATCGAAATCGACCTGGCCGAAGTCACCGAGCCGATCCTAGCCTGCCCGAACGACCCGGACGACGTCAAGATCCTGTCCGAAGTCGCCGGCGCCAAGATCGACGAAGTCTTCATCGGTTCCTGCATGACCAACATCGGCCACTTCCGTGCCGCCGGCAAGGTCCTCGAAGGCAAGTCCGACATCCCGACCCGTCTGTGGATCGCTCCGCCGACCAAGATGGATGCGCTGATCCTGACCGAAGAAGGCTACTACGGCGTTCTCGGCAAGTCCGGCGCGCGCATGGAAATGCCGGGCTGCTCGCTGTGCATGGGCAACCAGGCACAGATCCGCAAGGGCTCGACCGCGATCTCCACCTCCACCCGCAACTTCCCGAACCGCCTCGGTATCGATACCCAGGTCTATCTCGGTTCCGCCGAACTGGCCGCCATGTGCGCGCTGGCCGGCCGCATCGTGACGGTGCCGGAATACATGGAGCAGATCAAGCTGGTGAACGCCAAGGCCGGTGAAGTGTATCGCTACATGAACTTCGACAAGATTCCGGAGTTCGTCGAGCAGGCGGCGACCGTCGAGATGTAAGTTGCGAAAATCGGCCGGTTTTGCCGGTCGACCCTAGGGCCAGCCGTTGCTTCTATGGTCGCAGGAAACTGAAAAGCCCCCGTCGGGAAACCGGCGGGGGCTTTTTTTCGGTTCTCCTTCCGCATTTTCTCCTGTACTGGTTTGCCGCGTTTTTGGTCAACCAGTACACCGTTCTTGCGCCGGATTTCCCGCTGATAATCCCGGTCGCTGGTTGGGTAGGCCGAGATGAACTGGAGCGGTAGCGCCGGCTCGGGTGGCTCGTCAAAAATCACCCCCCAAGTCTCTTCAACGGCTCTCGTCGCAGTAGATGTTGTATTCAATATTCATGGCATCCATCTCAATGCAGGCGCTGTTCGCCGCCCGGTCGCATCAGCAGGCCCAGCACCCGCGCGCTTAGCAGACGAACCTCGTTCTCGTCGAAGGTCTCTGGCAACTCTTCATACAGATGATCGAGAATCGCTGTTTCGACCTGGGCTCGGGAGGCGGCGCGTTCATGCCAGTAATCGGCCAGCACCATGCGTTGCTCCAGCTTCGGCAGCAAATCCCTGGCTGCCTTGCGGATGCGCTCCATTTCGGCGGGCTTCAGGTCTTCTTTCTGCAGCAAATCGAAAATCGCCAGTTGCTCGTCGTTGTCGAAACCCTCGCGGACGAAGCGCCGTTCTTCCGCATCCAGTTCCTTATCCAGCGCCATCAACTGCTCGAAGATGCGGGCGATTTCTGCGGCATCCTTCTCGCGGTTGTAGTCCCTGATGATGCGTTGGTATTTCGCGTACAAGTCCACGCGGCCCGGGTTGGCGTGCAGCATGCGGGCCAAGCGGTTTTCGATGCGTTCCTTGAGGTCGAAGGTTTCCTGTTGTCTCTCGGCGCGTGCGAATTCCTGTTGCAGGCGCTCGAAATCGATCTTGGAAATGTCGTAGGGGTTGCGTGTCGGCTCGGCCACCTTGGGTGCCTCGAACTGCACCGCGTCATCCACCACGTCGTTCAGCTCGCGCAGCATGGCGGAAATGTCCTCCACCTGCTTCTTCTCGTTGAGCTTGTTGTAGATGGCGCACAGCGCATCGTGCTGTTCGTAATAGGCGGCCAGATCAGGATGCGGGAAGAGGGCGCGGAACTTGGCCTGCATGGTTTCGACCAGCACGTTGAAAGTCACCCGCGTCTGGTCGTTACGCTTTACACAGCCGACGGCAAAGGTCAGCGGCTCCAGCTTTTCCAGGCGCTGGCTGGTCATCAGCAAATCCAGCTCGAAACCCAGCCCTTCGACATGGCCGCGTGCCGCCTTGACGCTGGCCCCATAGTCGGCCACCGCCATTTTGTCGTCTTCCAGCGGGTCGACCGCAGCCGTGTCCAGCGACTCGTCGGCGCCGGTGGCAAAGGTCGCCAGCGCCCGGCGCAGGCTGCGCACCATGCCGTTGTAGTCCACCACCCAGCCGGATTTCTTGTCCTTGTATACCCGGTTCACGCGGGCAATGGCCTGCATCAGCGTGTGGCCCTGCATCGGTTTGTCGAGATACAGCGTCGCCAGGCTCTTGACGTCGAAGCCGGTCAGCCACATGGCGCAGACGATGACCAGCCGGAAAGGATGGTCGGCCCGCTTGAAATCCTCGTCCAGTTGCCGCGTCGCCAGCTTGCGGGCGTGCACGCCGAGGTCGAGGTCGTAGGCGGCGTATTCCTTGGCCAACTCCTTGCTGTCGGCGCCGCTGATGACGACGCAGATTTCCGTTTCCTTCAGCCAGACCAGCTGCCGGTCGAGCAATTCCAGGTACTGACTTTCAGACAGCCCCTTGCCGGCCAAGCGTTTCGCCTCGTGCTCGCGCTTGGCTTTGATTTCGGCAATCCGCGCCTGCCAGCAATCCTGAATGTAGGCATACATCCGGCCACAGGTCAGCTTGTCCCAGCAGACCAGCATTGCCTTGCCGGTGTTCCAGCGCCGGGTGTAATGGCCGACCAGATCGGCCGCCACCTTTTGCAGCCGCTCCTTTGACGTAACCAGCGGGTATTCCTGCGCCAGCTTGCGGTAGAGGGCGTCTTCCTGATCCTCGTCGATCTCGCCGGCGTTAAAGGCGGCTTCGATGCGCTCGCGAATTTTTTCGTGCACGCCCGGGTCGATCAGCGTCAGCTTGCCGCCCCGGTTTTCGTAAAACAGCCGCACTGTTGAATCGTCCTCGACCGCCCGTTTGAAGTCATAGACCGACACATAGCCGCCGAACACGTCGCGGGTCAGTTGCTTTTCCTGGGTGTCGATCAGCGGCGTGCCGGTAAAGCCGAGGAACTTGGCTTTTGGCAGGGCGCGCCGCATGTTCCAGGCCAGCGTGCCGTACTGGGTGCGGTGCGCCTCGTCGGACAGCACGATCAAATCCGTCTTGTCGGTAAAGCCTTCCGGCGCAAAGCGTTTGAATTTCTGCACCAGCGCGAATTGCACGCGCAAATCCAGCTTCAGCCTATCCTGCACCGAAGCACTGTCGGGAATGCGCGCCGCCTTGGCGTCGGCGATCACGTCGCAATGGGCGAAGGTGCCCGCGATCTGGCCGTCGAGATCGATGCGGTCGGTGACGACCAGGAAGGAATACTGGCCGCCCAGCGTGCGCCGCACCTTGTTGACCAGGAACACCATCGAATACGACTTGCCGCTGCCCTGCGTATGCCAGAACACGCCGAGCCGGCCGGCATCCACCTCGGCACGCACGGCGGGGTCGGTGGAAGTCAGGCGCTGCACGACGCGGTTGACGCCCAGGTACTGGTGATTGCGGGCGATGATCTTGGCCGCTTCGGCCGAGCCTTCGCCATGGTCGAAGGCGGTGAAGTTCTGCACGATGTCGAGCAATGCCGTTTTGCTGCCCATGCCGCGCAACAGCAGTTCCAGCAGCGGCGCCTCCTTCGGCGGCATGGCATCGGACTCGTTGAACCGCCGCCAGCGGTAAAAATGCTCCCAGGGGCTGGTGATCGAGCCGAACAGCGCATCGTGGCCGTTGGAGAGGACGACGAAGGCGTTGAAGAAAAATAGCTGGCGGATGTCGCGCTTGTAATCGCTCAGGTTCTTGTCGAAACCCAGCTTCACATCCTTGTCGTAGCGCTTCACTTCGATGAAGAGCAGCGGCAGGCCATTGACGAAGCCGATCAGGTCCGGCCGCCGGGGTTGCAGGCCATCGACCCACAACTCGCGGACGATCAGGAAGTCGTTGCGCTCCGGCGTCTTGAAGTCGATCACCGTCAGCACATAGCTGCCCAGCCGCCCGGCCTCGTCGCGGGCCTCGACCTCGACGCCGTCGAGCAGCAGCCGGTGCTTGTCCTCGTTGATCTGGCACAGGCTCTTGCCGGCGTCGTCGGCCACCAGTTGCGAAATGGCCGCCTCGATGGCGGCCGGCGGCGCCTTGGGGTTGAGCTTCTGCAGCGCCTGGCGCAACTCGCGAACCAGCACCACTTCGCCGCGATGACTGCGGCCGAGCAGGCTGTCCGGGCCGAAATCTTCGCGGTCGAAGGCGTATACCGAACGCCAACCCAGATGTTCCGCGAAAAAATCGGCCGTGCCGGCCTGGATCATCTGGTCTTCGGAGTAGGCGTTGGCGTTCATCAATGTCCTAACTTTTCGGCAGCCTGCTGCAGTCCGTCAAATATGGCGCTGGCCAAGTCTTCGGGGAAGCCGCTGGGTAGATCGTCAGCAGCCTGTGCGATGGCTTGCGGCGCCTGGGCAATCAGTTCGTCAATCAGCGCCGGCGCATCCGGCAGGCGGCAGCCCTGGGCAGTCTGTTCAAAGTGCTCACGACGGATTTCAGCCCATTTGTAATGCCGGTTCTTGCCATCGACCGCCATGGCCATCTTGACCTTTTGTACGGCGAGGCGCCCGGCCCCATGGCCCATCACCGGATACGCGGAAAGCACGTCGTAGCGCGGTGTCAGTCGGTAAAAGCCCCTGGGCTCGATGAAGATGCTGAAATTCTTGGCGTGGCCATCGATGGCGGCCAGCATCCAGAACAGGACCTGAGTGCGGAAGAAATCCCGGCGGTCGATAGCCGCCTGGCGCGAACCGTTCAGTTGATCGAGGATAGGCCGAATGCCGGGGCCGCCCTGGCTTTCGTACTTGATGTCCGGCGGCACGCCGAAAACCTGGGCAAAATCTTCCTGCGGCAAACGGAGCAAGCGACCATCGGCCAGCCAGCGGCGGTCGAAGCGTTCGACACAAAGCGCCTTCATCTCGCCGAATTGCACAATCTCGGCCCGGGCGACTGGAATGTCGAAAGCCTGCAGCAGACGGTGGCAAAGCCACTCGTTCTCGACCGAGGTCGACAGATCGATACCGCCCGGCATCTGGCCCATCGGCAATTTGAAAATATGGGTGGTCGGCGTGGCGCCCAGCGGGCGGCACCAGCGCGCTTCATGCCAAAGGAGAGCAGTCTTTTCCTGAGCCCCGGCAATCGAAATCCGGAAGCTGTCGTCGTCCTGCGTAAAGGCCGGGGCGGTCAGCGTGCCGGCCAGATGCTCAGCCACCTGGGCGTCGGAAAGCGGCTCGGACTGAATGGCCTCGGTGGCTGGCGGGCTTTCGCCATCGGGCAGAATCTGCAAGGCGCCGACGCAATCCCGACCGATTTCGGCGAGCAGGCGGAAAGCTTCGGTTCCCGTTGAAAAGCGCTTGGCCAGACGTTGCCGGATGTTGTCGTTATCCGGCAGCAGATTCTCGAAATAATTGCGTACCAGCTCGCCCTTGTACGGCGCACTGGCCGGGCGCAGCGGCAGGGAGAGCGACAGCGGCCGCCCGAGCGGCGAGGCCAGCCAGCCTTCGTCGTAATGCAGTTGATGCTCGCCCTGCGCCGAGAGCAGCCAGCTGCCGACCCGCTCGCCGTTCATCCACAGGCCGAGCGCGCCGGATTTTCGCGGGCGCCGCATCACCACGCCGCGTTGCCGCTACCGCGCAGTGCGGCAATCAAATCGAGGCTCATGGCGACGTCGACCGCAGAAAGGTAGCGCAACAGGCTATCGACGCCACAGCGCCAGGGCTCGGTTTCCAGCAGGGAGATGGTCTTCTGGCCCAGACCGCTCTGCTTCGCCATCTCGACCTGAGTCAGGCCTTTTTGCTTGCGCAAGCCTTTCAAGGTCGGGCCAAGCTGCTGCGGGCTGGTAATGACGAAAGGCACGGCAGGCTCCGTAAAAACGTCGTGTAGGGGATATTACACAAATACGCCCTGTGGGGTGTAAATTGTTTTTATGCCTTGTGGGGGATGAAAATTATAAACGGAGCTGGCCGGAGATCAGGCGGGGGAGAAGGAGGTCGCGGGCTTGGCGGAGTTGGGCGATTTGTTGAGTCAGCGTGTGGATTTGCTCGAACATCGGGCCAACGGCTTTTCCAAAGTCGTCGAGAATTTCAGCGGGAGGAATTGTGACCGGGTACTGCGCCAGGGAATCGGTGCTGACTCGCTGACGACCATCAGCCCCTGACATGGAGCGGATGGCGAACTCGCGGAAGTGCTCGGTGCGGGCCAGGCAATAAACCCAATAAGGATTGACCCGACGCGAGCGCAGAACGATAAATTCGGTGGAGCCACTGGCGACGGGGTTTTCATCATCGAGAAATTGAACGAACCCGGTCTTGCCGTTTTCCAGGCAGGGCGTGATGCGGGCCAGCAAGGTATCGCCATTCTGGAACTTGGCGCCGCCACCGATGGCACGCTGTTCGATGCCTTCGATCACCATGCCGGTTTGGGAAAGCGCGGTCATTGGAACGAATGGGGCTTCTTTTCCTGCTTCGCAGGGGGTTTTGGGATTGATCGAAACAGCCTCTTCGAGCTTGGCAGGGCGCCAGTTGGTGCTGATGGCGGCTCTTGGTCGAGGAAAGCGCAGCCGGACAAACCATTGTGTGTAGATCAGCCGGGCGGCTTCTTCCAGTAACTCGATTTGACGCGAGGTCTGAAAAATCGCTATATCGTGCCATTCGAGGATTTCTGCAATTGCTCGTTGCTCAGCTGGATCATTTGGGATGGTTACGTGGCAGTTCTCAATTCGAGTGGGGGCGGTGTGACGTACTGTGGCTCCCGTTGCCGAGGCTCGCACCTGAGCTTTGTAGTCTGGTGAATTGAGCAGGTAGTAAAGAAAGCTGCGATCTACCGGTTCTTTTCCTTTGGTCTGAACGAGTCCCAAACGTTGGTTATGAAGAAAGCGATTGTCTTCCGGAACGATCAGGGCTCCGCCGAGCAGTGGTGCTGACTGAATCAGATCAGTCATCACAACCAGAATATCTTTCTCTGAAAGCATGTATTGCTCAGGAAAGTCAGCCGAATAATGTTTGTCTTTGGTGCCTCGGAGCTTTAAACCGCCACCTTCGACAAAATTGCCGGGGGTCAGCACGATGTAATCGCCTTCATCCCGGAACTCCTCGGCCGGGAACGCCCATCCATGCTTTACAGAGATGAATTCTCCGAGTCGTCGAGGTTGCCATGTATCGCTCAAAGCAAAGCCCCCAGTTTTTCCTGAATCTTCAGGCTGAATTCTTGGGTGCTTTGTGAAAGCAGAAATAGTTCGTTGCGTATTTCTGCCAGTCGTTCGGCAAATATCTCTGGATCGTCATCAAGCTCGGTCGAAACCCCGACATACCGTCCCGGCGTCAAACTCCAGTCAGCCTTTTCAATCTCCGCCCGCGTCACCGACTTGCACAGCCCGGCCACATCCGCATAGCGGGCTTCCGGGAAGCGGTGCAGTAGCCAGTGGCCCTGGGCGATGAAGTGCAGCGCGGCTTTCAGTGTGTCCAGCGCGGTGTCGTGCGGTGTCGGCTGGTCGTCGTGGGCCTTGAGCCAGACCTCGTCGGCGGGGGCCAGGGCGCGGCGCAGGTCGCGGGCCTGTTTGTTGTCCCAGGCGGCGGACTGTCTGGCGTTGAGCGCTTTTTCGGCGTTTTCGAGCAGTCGACCGCAGGCTTTGTGGTCGGCTTCGATGCGCTTGATGGTAGCGCGTAGCTGGTCGGTGAGGGCTTCGAGGCGGGCCTGGCCGGCGGTTTGTTCGGCCAGGGCGAGGGCGTCGTGGGGGCGGGCGGCGGTGGCGCGCTCCAAGTCGATGGCCTTGAGCAGGGCGGCAATTTCCTGGTCGGTTTCTATGGTTTCGATATTGACGGCTAGCAACTCTTGGGTGAACTTGACCAGATCCAGGTCCGTGATGGGGGCAGTATCGCTGTCGCTGTCATCCCCTTTGCGCTTGCGGTTGAGTTCTTCCGGCGTCGCATTCTTGGCGAAGTTTTCGGCTTGGGCCAGTGCGGCGCTCAGCGCGCCACGGCGTTCGGCGAGGATGCTTTCCAGTTGGCCGAGGTGCTTTCTGGCGGTCGACTGGTAATTTGCCACCAATTCGCGGAATTTGTCGTCTTCGCCCCGGTGCAGCCAGACGATGGCGGTGAGGTTGGCTAGTTGTTCTTCCGTGAAGCGGTGGTGGCGGGCGGATTCGACGTGGTAGACGTTGCGGGCGTCGAGCATCAGCACGCGGTCCTGGCTGTTGCTGGCGTTACCCGCTGCCTGTTGCGGTTTGGCCTTGTCGAAGAACCACAGCGTGCAGGGCAGCGAGCGGGTGTAGAAGAACTTGGGGCCGATGGCGACCATGGTGTCCACGTGACCGGTGGACACCAAGCGGCGGCGGATGTCCTTGTCCTTGTTACCGGCGTCCGAGGCGCTGGAGGCCATGACGAAGCCGGCGCGGCCGGTGGCGTTGAGGTAGGCGTAGAAGTACTGCACCCACAGGCTGTTGGCGTTGGAGATGGCCTTGGTCTTGGCGTTGGTGCCGGGCAGGCCGAAGGGCAGGCGCTTTCCCGCCTCCGGCGTCTGCGCGGTGCCGGCGGCTTCGGCTTCGTCATTCCATTGCCCGACCTGCTTCTTGATCTGATCGGTGTTGACGCCATCCACGTTGAACGGCGGATTGGCCATGACGAAATCGCAGCGGTTGATCAGTTCCGGCTGCTCGTCGTAGAAGCTGTTGGCGATGCGGATGTCGCCTTCGAGGCCGTGCACGGCGAGGTTCATGCGCGCCAGGTGGGCGTTGGTCTCGGCTTTTTCCTGGCCGTGGAAGACGACGCGCTGGTGCGGCTTGGCGTGGCGCTGCAGTTCGATAAAGTGGCCGGTCTGCACGAACATGCCGCCGGAGCCGCAGGCCGGGTCGAAGACGGTGCCGCGATCCGGCTCGATGATGTTGACGATGAGGCGGACCAGCGAGGGCGGGGTGAAAAATTCGCCGCCTTCCTGGGCGCCGGTCTGGGCGAACTTGTTGAGGAAGTATTCGTAGATTTTGCCGAAGACGTCGCCGGAGGCTTTTTTCAGGGAATCGCGGTTGAAGGTCTTGAGCAGGTCCATCAACAGGCGCGGCTCGAAGCCCCGGTAGGCCTTGGGCAGGATGCCGGCCAGCGTCGGGTTGTAGAGCTCGATGTGTTCCATGGCGATGACCACGGCTTCGGCCAGTTCCGGGCCTTCCGGCTGGGCGAGCAGATGCTCGTAATAGGCCGTCGGTGGCAGGTAGATGGCGGCCTTGCCGATGAAGTCGCCGGGGACGAGGTCACGGGCCTTGCCGGCGCGCTTGGGCAGCGTCGGTTCGAGTTCGGCCTTGACGGCGAGAAAGCGGTTGTAGGCGTGGCGCAGGAAGATCAGCCCGAGCACGGGCATGGCGTAATCCACCGCACGGAGGCTGGAGTTGGCGCGCAGGTTGTCGGCGGCGTCCCAGAGGTCGCGTTCGAGTTTTTCGAGATTCATGTTCTGTGTTGCCTGGATGTTGGCTTGGGCCTCGGAGGCCAAGGCGGCGATTGTATCCAACATCACTACTGACAAAGAGGATGATCGCCGAAGGCCAACAGGATGCCTGTACGCTGAAGCGCCACATCGCCGCCGTCATCGAAATCGATCCGGCCGAAGTCACCGAGCCGATCCTGGCCTGAACGCCAAGGCCGGTGAAGCTTATCGCTAGATGAACTTCGAGCAGATTCCGGAGTTCGTGGAAGCGGTCGCTACGGTTGAGAGGTAAGTTGCGAAAATCGGCGCTTTTTCAGCGTTGACCGTAGGGCCAGCCGTTGCTTCCATGGTCGCAGGAAAGTAAAAAGCCCACACCGGGAAACCGGCGGGGGCTTTTTAATACGCTTGTTTCGCAGAAAGTGGCGACCGATTTATGCCAGATCGAAGCGGTCGGCGTTCATCACCTTCGTCCAGGCGGCGACGAAGTCCTTGACGAATTTCTCCTTGTTGTCGTCCTGCGCGTAGACCTCGGCATAGGCACGCAGTACCGAATTCGAGCCGAAGACGAGATCGACACGGGTGGCTGTCCATTTGACGGCACCGGTCTTGCGATCGCGGATTTCGTAGAGGTTTTTGCCAACCGGCTTCCAGGTGTAGGCCATGTCGGTCAGGTTGATGAAGAAGTCGTTGGTCAGCGCGCCAACGCGGTCGGTGAACACGCCATGTTTGGTGCCGCCGTAATTGGTGCCGAGGACGCGCATGCCGCCAACTAGAGCCGTCATCTCATGAGCGCTCAGTCTGAGCAGTTGCGTGCGATCGAGCAGCAGTTCCTCGGCGCTGACGACGTAGTCCTTCTTCAGCCAGTTGCGGAAACCATCGGCCAGGGGCTCCAGCACTTCGAACGACTCGACATCGGTCATTGTCTGCGTCGCATCGCCGCGGCCCGGGGCGAAGGGAACGCTGACATGGAAACCTGCCGCCTGGGCGGCCTGTTCGACGCCGAGGTTGCCGGCCAGCACGATGACGTCGGCGACACTGGCACCGCTCTGCGCCGCAATGTCTTCGAGGACGGCCAGCACCTTGGCCAGACGTTCCGGTTCATTGCCTGCCCAGTCCTTTTGCGGGGCCAGACGGATGCGCGCCCCGTTGGCACCGCCACGCTTGTCCGAACCGCGGAAGGTGCGGGCGCTGTCCCAGGCAGTGCACACCATGTCGCTGATGCTCAGGCCGCTGGCGGCGATCCGGGCTTTGACGGCCGCCACGTCGTAATCTTTGCGGCCGGCGGGGACCGGGTCTTGCCAGATGAGGTCTTCCTGCGGCACATCCGGGCCGATGTAGCGGGCTTTCGGTCCCATGTCGCGGTGGGTCAGCTTGAACCAGGCGCGGGCGAAGACTTCCGAGAAGTAGGCCGGATCCTTGTGGAAGCGCTCGGCGATCTTGCGGTATTCGGGGTCGAACTTCATCGCCATGTCGGCGTCGGTCATGATCGGCATCCGGCGGATCGAGGGATCCTCGACGTCGACCGGCATGTCTTCCTCCTTGATGTTGACCGGCTGCCACTGCCAGGCCCCGGCCGGCGATTTCTGCAGCCACCAGTCGTAGCCGAAGAGCAGGTTGAAGTAACCGTTGTCCCACTGCGTGGGATGGGTCGTCCAGGCGCCTTCGAGGCCGCTGGTCACGGCGTCGCGACCGACGCCGCGGCTGCTGTGGTTGTTCCAGCCGAGGCCCTGTTCTTCCAGTTCGGCACCTTCTGGCTCAGGACCCAGCTTGGCGGCGTCGCCATTGCCGTGCGCCTTGCCGACGGTGTGGCCGCCAGCGGTCAGGGCGACGGTTTCCTCGTCGTTCATCGCCATCCGGGCGAAGGTGATGCGCACGTCGCGGGCGGTCTTCAGCGGGTCGGGCTGGCCGTCAACGCCCTGCGGGTTGACGTAGATCAGGCCCATCATCACGGCGGCCAGAGGATTCTCCAGATCCCGCTCGCCGGAGTAGCGGCTGTTCGGGTTGTTTGTCGGCGCCAGCCATTCCTTCTCGGAACCCCAGTAGATGTCCTTTTCCGGATGCCAGATGTCTTCGCGGCCAAAGCCATAACCGAAGGTCTTCAGGCCCATCGATTCGTAGGCCATGTTGCCGGCGAGGATGATCAGGTCGGCCCAGCTCAGCTTGTTGCCGTATTTTTTCTTGATCGGCCAGAGCAGGCGACGGGCCTTGTCGAGGTTGGCGTTGTCGGGCCAGGAATTCAGCGGGGCGAAACGCTGATTGCCGGTGCCGCCACCGCCCCGGCCGTCGGCGATGCGGTAGGTGCCGGCTGCATGCCAGGCCATGCGGATCATCAGCCCGCCGTAGTGGCCCCAGTCCGCCGGCCACCAATCCTGGCTATCGGTCATCAGGGCTTTGAGGTCATTCTTCAAGGCTTCGACATCGAGCTTCTTGACCTCTTCGCGGTAGTTGAAGTCGGCGCCCAGCGGGTTGGTCTTGCTGTCGTGCTGGTGCAGGATGTCCAGGTTGAGGGCCTTCGGCCACCATTCCATATTCGAAACGCTGGTCGATGTGGCGCCACCGTGCATGACCGGGCACTTGCCGGCCGAACTCACATTATTTTGATCCATTTCTCTTCTCTCCTCGGTGAATGACGTTATGGGAAGCAGGCAAACTGATCTTAGGAAAGCATGGCATTTATTGCTAATTGATTAGCTGGATACGCTTGATAGGTGGTGGCTATTCAGGGGGAGGGCTGGCCGGGGCGGCGGCCTCGGTCAAGGAGTGGTTTAGGAAAAATGGCCCTTTCAGGGCGTCGACCGCAGGACTTGCCGCTGTTCCCATGGTCGCAGCATGGCCCAGGCGGAAAAACGGGCTTTTTTGCTGTCTTCGGAATGCCGTTAGAATGGGGCAGCCGACCTAGCCGAAGGAGATGCCCGTGATCCGTGATTCGTTCTGTCGCAAGCTTTGTCGTATCAGCCTGGCCTGTCTTGGGGCTGGCCTGGCGAGTGCGGCCACGGCCCAATCGGGTGATGCGCTGCCGCAGGCGCCGAACTATCTTGGTGAAATCCGTCGCGGTGCCGACGGCAAATTGATCGCCTTGCCGGAAGCCGAACTGGCGCTGCAGAAGCGTTGGGGCGAGGCGGCACTGAAGGCGACGATGCGGGTCGGCAGCGGCGAAAAGATCAGCACCCTGACCGAGGCGGCGCGTCTGGCGCGTGATGGCGAGGTCATCGAGATCCGCCCCGGCAACTACCGCGGCCAGCCGGTGGTGTGG
>Ga0316604_10002905_pt1 | contig 12566 bp, 14 predicted proteins | sample OWC_soil_day20_C_FD_207650 | JGI IMG/M metagenome (GOLD analysis project Ga0316604, IMG submission 207650) | Wetland soil microbial communities from Old Woman Creek delta, Ohio, United States - OWC_soil_day20_CT | ecosystem: Environmental > Terrestrial > Soil > Wetlands | place: USA: Ohio... | reverse complement strand
ACACCCTTATTGATTACATCCCGCAGCCGCTGTGTTCCGGCTTCCGGCGCGAAGGTCAGCCCGCTTTTGCGAACCTTTTGAAGCTCTTGCGCCAGTTCGATGCAAAAGCTGTCAATCCGCAGCGAGGGCAGCGAAACACTGACATATTGATCTTTAAACCGCTCAATTAAAGCAGAAACCAGTTCCCGTAACCGCGAATAATCGGCTGAACTTAACGAGACTAGCGACATCTCGTTGTAACCGGTATTATCCACTAACTCTTGCGCGTGCCGCAGCAAGGTTTCCAACCGTCGTTCCCGCACCGGGCGGTAGATAATCCCGGCCTGGCAGAAACGGCAGCCGCGGCTGCAGCCGCGAAACAATTCCAGCATGATACGGTCATGAACAATGTCCAGATACGGCAATACCGGTTTGGTCGGAAAAACAGCCTGATCGAGATCCTCAATGATCCGCTTATGAATGACCGGTTTTGCTTCCGGGCAAATGGGCAGGACTTGTTGAACCGCCCCGTCATCGCGGTAGGTTACCTGATACAGCGACGGTACATAGACCCCCGCAATGGCGGCTACTTTTTTCAGCAAACCCAGCCGGCCATCCGGGCGTCCGGCTTCTTTCCATTCGGCCACTGCCCGTGAAACCTCGACAATTGTTTCTTCCGCTTCACCCAAAATTACAAAATCGAGAAAATCAGCCATCGGCTCTACATTGTAAGCGCAGGGGCCGCCGGCAACAACAAAGGGGTCGGAAAGGGTGCGGTCCTGCGTGAATAAAGGCACGCCGGCAAGGTCCAACATATTTAAAATATTGGTATAACTTAATTCATACTGCAGGGTAAAACCCAGCAGGTCAAAATCACGAATGGCGCAGAGGCTGTCCAAAGAAAATAGCGGAATTTGCTGTTTTCGCATTTCGGCTTCCATGTCCACCCATGTCGCATAGACCCGTTCCGCCACAATATCCGGTTGTTGATTCAAAACTTCATATAAAATTTTCAGCCCTAGGTTTGACATGCCGACTTCGTACACATCCGGCATCGCCAAAGCAAATTTGACCTTCATCTGCGAGTGGTCTTTCACCACACTGTTCAGTTCATTGCCGGTATAACGCCCCGGTTTGATTACCCGGTGCAATGTGTCGGGAGGAAGAGTAATCATAAACGCCCTCATTTCTGTATTCAAAATTGATCCAATTAGAAAACCCGGCTTACGCCGAGCTTTAAGAGACGGCGTAAGCCGTTGGTTGCACTTATGTCCATCAGGCAAAATTTATATACTGCCTGATGGACCAAGAAGCCCCGGCCAGGTAAGCCAGGGCGATCGTTAAAACATGATTTTTTGCCGTCGCATATAAATATTGAGTAAAATGCCGATGCTGACCATATTGGTGGTCAGAGCACTCACCCCATAACTCATTAACGGCAAAGGAATACCGGTGACCGGCATAATCCCGGTTGTCATACCGACGTTGACCAGGACATGGAACGTAAGCATGGAAGTAATCCCTGTCGCCAGCAAAGTGCCAAAATTGTCTTTGGCCGCATCCGCGATTTTTACGCCCCGGTATAATAAAATCAGATAAAGAAGCAGCACGACAAAACAGCCGACGAACCCCAATTCCTCACCGATTACCGCAAAAATGAAATCCGTATGGTTTTCCGGCAAGAAATTAAGCTGGCTCTGTGTTCCGGCAAACAACCCCTTGCCAAACAACATCCCAGATCCAATCGCAATTTTCGATTGAATAATATGGTACCCCGATCCCAGAGGATCCACATTGGGATCAATAAAAACAGTAAGCCGCTGTTTTTGGTAATCTTTTAGAAAATGCCAAAACACAGGCATAATGGCCATTCCGGCGCCAAAAATCATCATGAGAAGTTTAGACGGAATCCCGGCAATATAAATCATACCAAACAAAATAGCCAAAAACACCAGCGATGTGCCCAGATCGGGTTGTTTCAAAACCAACAAAAACGGGATCCCGACAAACAGAAAAATCGGCAGAATATCCCGCCATGTGTCAAGATGGCTGGATTTTTTATCCAATAAATACGCCAAGGCAATAATCATGATCAACTTAGAAAACTCCGACGGCTGAAGGGAAATCGGTCCGAGCTGGATCCAGCGCTGCGCTCCCAACGCAGAATGGCCGACAAACATAACCGCCAATAACATGACAACATTCACGATATACAACGGGCCGGCAAAGCGTTCCAAGTTTTTATAATCAAAATTCAACGTCGCCACAATCAACAGCATGTTGATTAGAGCAAACAACCCTTGTCGCTGAACATACAAATAACGATTTTCATTCGATAGATTGGCATGCGTAGCACTGGCAATGATCGTTAAACTGATGAGAATCAGCAGTCCAGTCACACCAATCAAGACCCAATCAAGATTTCTTAATAAACGCCGGTTTAACATTTCTTACCTTCCATCCCAGATCATACTCTTTGTCTATTATAATAGGATTTTCTACCAGCGTCCAGTCTCAAACAAAGACACTACTGTATCGATATCCCCCGTTTCATACGGTTTACGGGAATATTGGCAACAATAGCTACGGAAGATTTGGATTTCGTCAAACTGACTTCCATTTCCTGTTCATTAATTTCCATATAGTTTGATATCACTTTGATCATATCGTCTTTCAACGTTTCCATAAACTGCGGGGAAACATTCACACGATCATGAACCAATACCAACCGCAATCTTTCCTTGGCAATATTTTTTGAACCGGAAGATTCTTTGCCGAACAATTTCAAGATCAAATCAAGCATAGTGTCCACCTTCCTATAATCTCAAAAATTTTTTCACTCTACTGAAAAAACTATCGCGAACTTCCAACGACATCAAGGGAACCGTCTCACCGGATAACCGTCTGACAATATTTTTATACGCCGTACTGGCCAAAGAACCCGGCTGGGTGACTGCCGGTTCCCCTCGGTTGGTGGAAATAACAATATATTCGTCTTCCGGAATGACACCCAATAAATCAATCGCCAAAATATCAATGATATCGTCAATGTCCATCATATCGCCTTTTTTTACCATTTGCGGTCGAATGCGGTTGACGATCAATTTCGGATCCGATTTTCCTTCCGACTCTAACAAACCGATGATGCGGTCGGCATCCCGTACAGCCGATACCTCTGGCGTAGTGACGATGATTGCTGCGGTCGCACCGGCGATTGCATTGCGAAAACCTTGTTCGATTCCAGCCGGACAATCGATAATTACATAGTCAAATTCGCGGGACAGTTCTTCGCACAATTGCTGCATCTGTTCCGGATTCACCGCATTTTTATCCCGCGTCTGCGCCGCCGGTAAAAGATAGAGGGTTTCATAGCGTTTGTCACGGATCAAGGCTTGTTTTAAACGGCAATTTCCTTCTACGACATCAACCAAATCGTATACAATCCGGTTTTCCAATCCCATTACGACATCTAGATTCCGCAAACCGATATCTGCATCGATTAACGCTACCCGTTTTCCCGACAACGCAAATCCTGTTCCGAGGTTGGCCGCTGTCGTCGTCTTGCCTACGCCGCCTTTACCGGATGTAATTACTAATACCTCTCCCATATATTGTAATCCTCCTCATATATATCCAATCGTTACTCTGCTGGTTCAATCGTCACAGCGCCGTCAATAATACGAGCGATTTCCGGATATTCCGGATTATTCAGCTGATCCGGCGCCCGCGCAATCACACCAGCAATCCGTATTTGGCTGGCCAATAACCGATTCGCTTTGATCGTCGCTTCCCGGTTGCCATACGCACCGGCATGGGCAATGCCCCGGCAGGTACCCAAAACAACGATATCGCCGCCGGCGATAATTTCCGCCCCTGGGTTTACGTCTCCAATGACAAGCACCGAATGATCGGAAACGACCTTTTGCCCGCCCCGCAGTGTTTTTTCAACAATTAAGGTCTGGGCGGCGGAAGTTTCGTCGTCCGGTTGGGCCATACCCTCTTCGGTATCGGTTGCTTTTGCCGTCATCTCGATTGCTTCCCAGAAAAGTCCATATTCCGAAAAAACAGCCGTGAGTTGGTCCTGTTCTTCCTTGTTCAGCCTCTGTTCCGCCATCGGAATCTGGATGATACTGCCTTTGCCGAAAAAAGTCGCAGAAGCAGCTAATTTCGCCTGAATTTGATTTAAAGCTTCGGTAAACTGTAGTTGATCCGGAATAAGCAGTTGTAAATTGCCGCCGATTCCTTTAAACATTACGTCTTGTCGCATTATTTTTCTCCTAAATACACTGTAACAAATCAACCCTTGACTATGAGGCATTTCTTATTCTATTCATTATAAAACCGTATGCGGTTTATAGATACGCGGAGCATCGCTCTGGTTTGGCTGATTTAAATTAAACGCAGCCTCCATGATTTTTCGGGCAATTGGCGCCGCAGAAGAAGAGCCAAACCCGCCTTGCTCTACAATAACAACAACAGCCACCCGCGGATCTTCATACGGACCATAGGCTACAAACCAGCCATGGTCATCGCCATGGAAATTTTCCGTCGTTCCGGTTTTTCCGGCAATATTGATTGGAAAATTAGCAAAGACGTCTCCTGCCGTTCCGCCTGCTTGCGCAACTTCCCGCAACGCCTCACGGATTAATTGCAAATTTCCGGCCGACAGAGCGATACTGCCAACTTCCTCCGGCGCAAACTTCTTTATAACTTCGCCATTGGGCGATAAAATCCTGTTCACCAAGTACGGGCGGTAACGGTGGCCGCCATTGGCAATTTCACTGATTAACACTGCCATTTGCAAAGGAGTGGCCAACTGGAATCCCTGACCGATCGCCGCGTCAAACGTTTCCGACAAATACCAGTCTTCCCCATACACCTTTTGCTTATAGCGGCGATTCGCTACCAAACCGTCGGATTCGCCAGGCAAGTTAATTCCCGTATATTGGCCTAAGCCAAACATTCTGGCGTATTTTTCCAGATTGTCAATACCCAGACGGTTTCCCATTTCATAGAAATAGACGTTATCCGATTTGGCCAGCGCTTCCTTAAAATTAATCCAACCCAACGCTTCTCCTTCGGAATTGCCTTTCGGTATCAGCCAATGCTGACCAGAATCGAAGATCTTTTCATCCGGAGTCACTTTGCCCATTTCCAACGCCGCAGCTCCAGTTACAATCTTGAAAGTAGAGCCCGGCGAGTACTCGCCGGAAATTGCTTTGTTATCCATTGGATGATTGGGATTGTCATTTAATACTTTCCAATCTTTACTCGAAATTCCTGTAGAAAACAAATTGGGATTAAAGGTTGGCCGGCTTGCCATCGCCAGGATTTCTCCCGTTTGCGGGTTAATTACGACCGCTGCCGCCGCCTGTGCCCGTTTAAAGCGGGATTCGGTTTGCAGATACTTCAATTGTTCGTCCAGCGCAATTTCGGCAGCCTTCTGTATGCGGTAATCAATCGTCAAGACCAGGTTGCTGCCCGGAACCGGCTCTTTTCTGCCCAAAACCTGGACAGAACGGCCGGTAACATCCACCTCAACCTGTCCGCCGCCATCAACACCGCGCGCCTCGGAATCATATACGCTTTCCAAGCCGGTTTTGCCGATAATATCCCTTTGTTTATAGCCAGCTGCTTTTTTTCTGCTTAATTCGTCGTCATTAATCTCACTGACGTAGCCAAACACATGGGCGGCTAATTCATTGTACACATAATTACGGATCGACTGAATCTCAATGACCACACCGGGTAATTCACTCCGGTGTTCCTCAATGCGAGTCACGATATCCGGGCCAATGTCCGCTTTTATACGCACCGGATCAAAAGAACTGGTCTGTTGACTGATCTTTTGCCGTATTTCGGTTTCATTCATGCCTAAAATAAGCGCCAATTGCGAAATAACGCCGTCATTGACCGGCCCCGCGGCTGGCAGCAACGAAACTGTGAACCCGGGCCGGTTAGAAACCATCGGAATCCCGTTGCGGTCAAAAAATGTGCCGCGGGGCGCCATAACCGGTATCAGGCGCAACCGGTTGCCATCCGCCAATTGCGTGTACATTTTGCCCTGTACAATTTGCATATATCCAACTCGTCCGACCAAAACCAAAAAAACAAGCACCACCAGAAGCGCTAATACCTGCAACCGGTTTTGCAAATTTCTTACCAGCAAATTACTAACACTCCCTTATTATCCAGAAACCATTTAGAAAAGTAAGGCTAAACGGGCTGCGCCAGACGGCGGCTGTAAAAATAGATCGCATAATGGATCGGAATCGCTGTCAGCATATTATAAAACGCTGCTGGGATTACCTGTTGGATAAAATAAGCAAACATATCCATCGGGTAGCCTGACAAGAGCAAGAAAAACATCGTAAACAGCCCCTGGAAAACAGTGGCTGCCATGACAGCGAACAATGGCAGCAAAATATTTTCTTTAAAAACATTACGCTCAGCCAAGCCAAACAAATAACCTGTCAACATTTTCGGCAAAAGATTGAGGCCAAAAATAGCCCCGGACGCCAAATCCTGCAGTAATCCGGCAAAAAAGCCCAGTCCGATTGCCGTATCCTTGCCAAACAGCAGCCCTGCCGAAACCACAGCCGCCAGCAAAAGATCCGGACGATGTCCACCTGTAAACAACAACGGTAAAATTGTCGCCTGTATCACAAGCAGTATCAGCACCAACACAAACCAGAATGCCGCCCTCATCACTGCTTGTCCCCCTTCGGAGTGCTGCCTGTTGGTTCGGAAGAGCGGACAATTACGGCCACTTCCTCCAAACGGTCAAAATCAACCGCAGGTTTCAGGATGGCGTGTTTTACCAAGCCGCCTTCGTCGTCAACGACATCAACAACCTCACCAACTAATAATCCTTTCGGATAAATGCCGCCAAAACCGGAAGTAATGATTTTATCGCCAATGACAACATCTGCATCCCGTGCCAAATTCTTCAGACGGGGTGCCAACGGTTGTACGGCATTGCCTTCAATAATTCCGGCAACCCTCGACTCAGGCCGCTGAACCAGCACACCTACCGCGCTGCGCGGATCCAGGATCAATTGTACTTTCGCCAAATTCGCGCTTACCTGGATCACATTTCCAACCAAACCGTGGGGTGTAACCACGGCCATGTCTTTTTTTATGCCGTCATTACTACCGCCATTGACCACAATCGTGTTCGTCCAACTTCCCGGATCCCGTCCAATCACCGCAACCGTCACTAGACTGAATTGCGGTGAAACTTTTTTATAGTCCAGCATCGCCCGCAAACGGTCATTTTCCGCCATAATTTCGGTAACATTGAATTCTGTTTGCCGTAATTGTTCATTTTGCGCCCGTAACGTTTCATTGTCCCGGTATACAGTGCTTAGATTTCCAAAGAAGTCTGTAACATGCCGAAATCCATATCCTGTCTTTGCAGCTACATATTCAACTGGCGCCAATATTGAAACAACGGTTTTTTCCAGCAAGGGAAACTTGTGCGCTTCACGAGCGAAAAAAACAGCCAGGAGAATGACGGTCAAAACGGCCGCCGAAATGATTGCCGCCTTTTTATAAAAAAACCGCACTCTTTCGGCTCCTCTCTATCCTAATTTTTTGGGTGACATGATCACTCTTTTTAAAATTTCAATGCTCTCCAAGGCTTCGCCGGTCCCCTTCGCCACGCAGGATAGCGCATCCTCCGCGATATGCACAGGCATGCCGGTTTCACGGCTCAATAATAGATCCAGACCCCGCAGGAGAGATCCGCCGCCTGTCATCACAATGCCCCGGTCCATAATATCCGAAGCCAATTCCGGCGGCGTCTTTTCCAACGTCACTTTCACTGCTTCAATAATGCTGGCGACTGGTTCACTGAGAGCATACAAAACCTCTTCCGACTTAATATTCAACGTTTTCGGCAGACCGGTAACCAAATCGCGGCCCCGGACATCCATCGTCTCACCGGTCGTTGTCAACAGAGCCGATCCTATCGTCATTTTTACCGCCTCCGCCGTCCGTTCACCGATCATTAAGTTATAGGTCCGCTTGATGTATTGAACGATGGCCTCATCCATCTCGTCACCGCCCACCCGGATGGAACGGCTGGTAACAATACCGCCCAAGGATATAACGGCTACTTCTGTTGTCCCACCGCCGATGTCAACAACCATATTACCGGTTGGTTCATGAACCGGCAGGCCGGCGCCAATCGCCGCCGCCATAGGCTCCTCAATCAAATACGCCTCACGGGCGCCTGCTTGTACGGTGGCGTCAATAACAGCCCGCTTTTCCACTTCAGTGATGCCGGAAGGAACTCCGACCACAACCCGTGGCCGAACAAACGATTTCGTATCAATGCACTTGCGGATAAAATATTTTAACATGGCCTGGGTAATATCAAAATCAGCGATAACTCCGTCTTTTAGCGGGCGGATCGCCACGATATTGCCGGGAGTACGGCCAATCATCTGCTTAGCTTCTTCTCCTACAGCCAATACAGCGCCGGTATCACGCAAAACCGCCACAACAGACGGCTCCCGCAGCACAATTCCTTTTCCTTTCACATGTACCAATGTATTTGCAGTACCCAAATCGATACCCATATCCCTTGAAAAAGAACTCAAAAATTTAAACATCAACAAAAACCCCTTTCTTAATGTACCCCCTATTATAAGCCAAGCCGGCATAATTGTCAGTACGCAGTATTCATATTATTCCTTTTTCCTTCAAACTCACATATCGCCCATCACCAATAATAACATGGTCGAGAACGGAAATATCCAGTATCCGGCCTGCCTCAACCACTCTTTTTGTTAACAAGACATCCTCCTGGCTGGGAGCCGGATCACCGCTCGGGTGGTTATGGATTAGTATTACCCCCGCAGCGCTATGGTTAATTGCCGTTCGAAACAATTCCCGCGGATGTACGACAGAAGCATTTAAACTCCCCAACGAAATCGTCGGCGTCGCCAAGACATGGTTTTTCGTCGACAACAGCAAAACAATAAAATGTTCCTTGTTTTCATACCGAAGCCGCGGCATCATTAAATCGGCAGCGTCTTGCGGCGACCGGATCACAGGACGGTCACCCATCGGCAAAACACTCATTCTTTTACCCAATTCTACTGCGGCTGCAATGGTTACGGCCTTAGCCAGACCGATCCCTTTGATTTGGCTGATTTCTTGCGGGGAAATTCCGCCTAATCCCGATAATCCCTGATACTTATACAATAACTGTTCCGCTAAACGCAGCGCAGAATCCTGATGAGTGCCGGTTCGCACCAATATGGCAATTAACTCGGCATTACTCAAATGATGCGCGCCGCCCATCAGCATTTTCTCTCGCGGCCGTTCATCCGGTGGTAATTCTTTGATGGTTAGTGTTTTCGCGGCTTCCACTGCCTTCATAGCAGGCGGACCCCCACCTTTTTGAGCAATTTCGCGACTACCGTTAGCGGCAACCCAACAACATTGGAATAACAGCCGCTGATACTGTCGATCAATAAAGCGCCATAGCCTTGGATGGCGTAGGATCCGGCCTTATCATGGTATTCTCCCGTCGCCAGATAGTTTTCCATTTCCTCTACGCTATAGGGACGCATATGAACAGCCGTCACGGAAAAATCGGTCAAAACCTGGGAACCGCGTACCACGGCAACACCGGTGACCACATGATGCTCCTGCCCGGAAAGCTCTGTCAGCATCCGGCGGGCATCTTTTAAGCCCTTCGGTTTGCCCAAAATACGATCTTGAAACACAACAATGGTATCCGCGCCAATCACTACATCCTCCGGCGAGGCATTTGCGGCTACGTCCATCGCCTTGGCCCGGGCATGATAAACTGCCATTTCTGCCGGTGGCAAACCGGCTGCGTTCTCTTCCTCATGCGAACTGGCCTGCACGGTAAATTCGCAGCCAACCTGGGAAAGCAATTCCATCCGCCGTGGTGAGGCGGACGCCAAGATAATTGTCATCACGAGACCTCCTTAAAAGCGACGGAACAGTAAAATGGCGACAATAATGCCCAAAATACTAACAATATTGGGAAAGATGGAAACGCCAATTACTACCTTGACAACATATAGATTAATGGTTGTCGGCGCCATGTCCACAATGGAAACCGTTTTTACCAAATAGGGCGTCAAACCTGTCAGTAATCCGGCGCTTGCGATAATTTCACCGAGAATTCCACCTAATACTGCACCGGTAATCATAAATAACAAAAACATTCCAAAGCTCTTGTTTGTACTTCCTCGCAAAATATTCCCTCCCGCAGCAGAACCATAATTTTTCCACGTGTTACATTTATCTCGTTAACAGCCTGTAATACCCACAGGGCACAGGGACCCCGCCCTCTTAGGTCGGGGATCAACAGGCTATAACACTCGAAACCCTAAAGGGAAACTTCGGCTTCGCGAAATCAAAGATTTCGAGCCTCAGTCTTAAGTTCGCTCTAAGGGTTCGGCGGGGGCAATAACCCCCTCCGAACCTAAGGCTCACTTATATCTAAATAAACAACCTGCCAGTCAAACGACAACAGGCTATGACCTTTCCATATCAACCGATTGATCCATGAAATGGCGAGGCATTTTTGCCAAAATATAGGCAGCGGTAAAACCGGTTCCGGCGCCGCTCAGCACGGCAAACAAAATCAAATACGGTAAATACCATAATAATCCCGCACTGACAACCAGCAGGGCAGCAATCACAATCTGCGCAGCATTATGAATAACAGCGCCGATAATACTGACACCAACAACAGAAAAAGCAGGACGGTGATATTGGTACATATAACCCATTCCCATTGTGCTGAACAAAGCTCCGCCCATACTCATCGCAAATGCCGGCCCGAAAAGAGTGCCGCCAAACAAGGAACCGATCATCACCCGCAACACGGCCACCATGATAGCAGCCCGCCATCCGTAAAAACCAATCGCCAGCAAAGATACAACATTCGCCAAACCTAATTTAATCCCCGGCACCGGGAACGGCAATGGAAGCCAGGCCTCCACGACGTGCAGTACAGAGGCAACCGCAACAAACAACGCCAATAATACCATTCTTCGTATATTCATCATCGATCCTCAATCATCGCGCAATACCGTCAAGATCACTATCCGTTGCCATTATTTTGATAACAACACGGTTCGGCAAGCAAACAATTTGTTGCGTTGCAACGCTGATCCATCCGCTTCGTACACAAATTTGATCCGGGCAGTCCGCCTCCCGGATATGAACCTTTCCGTTATTGATCTCAATAGTATTGTAGTGATCACCATTTTTTACTTGTATTTCTTGCCGGTAGCCCTCGCGCAGCGGCACAGTCTGTACAATTTTCCCACCCAAACTGATTTGTGCCGAAAGGGTCCCGGAGCCGGAGGTAGCAAGCCTGCTCAAACCTAAGCCAATTCCGGCAAACGCAAACAACAATAAAAACATGATCAGCCAAATATCAGCTTTTGTCAGTATTTTCAAGTCTTTCCCCTTTGCCTTACCTATTTTCTTTGCTGCCGGGTTCTTCTCTATTGTACATTACACAAGCAACATCCGTCAAAAGATAATACCAACACAAAAACTCCGCTCCGGCAACGCTGCAATGGTCACCGGAACGGAGCAAACCTTGAATTGGATGAAATCGGATTACGCGGAAGGCGTGCTGGCCTTTGCGCAAGAAGAACAAGCTTTTTCTACCGCTTCCTGGCTTTCTGCACCGGGAACGATCCCCAGTACTGCCGGCCGGATAGCTTTCGTCGGACATTTTGCCAAACATTTTGCATCATTACATTTTTCAATGCAAATATGGGCATCGACTACTGCCAGGTTGTTTTCCATCTTTATTGCCCCATACGGGCACTCGCGCATGCAAAGCGTACAGGCAATACAAGCTGCGCTGCAAACTTTACGGGCAACCGCGCCTTTATCCTTCGAATTGCAGTTGACACGGACGTGTGCTCCGATCGGCATCATCGCGATGACTTTCTTCGGACATACTGATTCGCAAACGCCGCAGCCGGTGCATTTCTCCGGATCAATAACCGGCAGCCCCTCTTCGCTCATCGTCATTGCCCCAAACGGACATTTTTTCACGCAGGTTCCCATCCCGAGGCAGCCGTAACTGCAGGCTTTCGGGCCGCCGAACAACAAGTTCGCCGCAACACAGTCCTCAACTCCGTGGTATTCATAACCTTTCACCGCTTTACCGGTAACACCGGCGCAGCGCACTTGCGCAATCCGCGGTTCAACCGCAGCAGCCGCTTTCCCGGTGATTTCCGCTACTGCCTTTGCTACCGGTTCTTTACCCGGAATACAAAGGTTAGGCGGAACATCCGGATTTAAGACAACCGCTTCCGCATAAGCCATGCAGCCTGCATAACCGCAAGCGCCGCACTGGCCTTTTGGCAAGACATCTTCAACAATATGAATGAGTGGATTGACTTCGATGGCGAACTTTTTGTTGGCAAACGCCAGGATAAATCCGAACAAAAGCCCCAAGGTAGTCAGCACAATTAAAATTAATACTGAAATACTCATCTTTTTTTCTCCTTTGCTCCCAGATTATAGCGGGATCATGCCCGAAAAACCAAAGAAGGCCAACGCCAGCATAC
>Ga0316604_10002902_pt1 | contig 12573 bp, 14 predicted proteins | sample OWC_soil_day20_C_FD_207650 | JGI IMG/M metagenome (GOLD analysis project Ga0316604, IMG submission 207650) | Wetland soil microbial communities from Old Woman Creek delta, Ohio, United States - OWC_soil_day20_CT | ecosystem: Environmental > Terrestrial > Soil > Wetlands | place: USA: Ohio... | reverse complement strand
TTAGCGGGTTTTACCCAGGGAAGATGCTTGCCAATATTGCTGGACAGGCAGTGTGGGTTTTGCCGTGGATTTGGGTACCGCTTATCTGGCAGTTTATTAAAGGAATTAGCCGTGGTCCTGCCAGGTCCCGGTTTAATGGGTTGCAGGACAAACGCTGGTTTTTGTGTTGCCTGGCTTCAGGCCCGATCGTATTATTTACTATTGCAACTTTATGGGGGGCACAGGGACTTTTCCATTGGCAGGCACCAGGATATTTATTGGTTTTTCCGCTCCTGGGGCAAGCTGTCGTCGGATGGCTCCCATTTGGTCGCCGCTCAGTACGTAGTTGGCTGACTTTTTCTGTTACTGTTTTCATTATCATTGCGATTGTTTTGGGAAGTCATACGGCTACTGGTTGGATGAAGACGGCAAAGCCGGACTGGTTTGCTAAGAGTGATCCTTCCTGGGAGGCGCTTAATTGGGCAAGCCTGCCGGGAAGTTTGGCAGAACGTGACTTTTTGGACAGCTCACTTAAGGTAGAATTTCTTATCGCAAGACACTGGATTGATGCTGGTAAGATTGATTATGCTATGGGTGGTAAGCTGCCGCTGTTATGTCTGACAGATGAACCGCACCACTTTGCCTTTATGCATAACCCTGCTGAATTTGAAGGGAAGAATGCCCTAATTATTGGTCAGAGAAATATGGCTGATGTCCCAAAGGAGTTGGCTCCGTACTTTGAGACGATAGAGTTTAAAGGCAATGTCCCCATTTACCGTCAGGGCCAGCCTCAATTTGATGTAGCAGTTTATTATGGACGAAATTTTAAAGGACAATATCCTTTACCATATGGCTTTAGCGGCAAACCCAATTAATGGAGGTACTTATCATGAAAGAGAATGATATGGTTTTCGGCCGCAACAGCATTTTGTTTCAAAACATGAAGTTTGCGGTCTTTGTTGGCATGGTTATGATTTTAATTGCGCTCACAGTCAGCCAAAGCGGTATGAATGAGATTTTAATTACAGCCAGCCTGTTTAGCGGTATTGGTAATGATGCATTTTTGGTTATTAGTAATGTGATTTTGTTTTGGGTGGCCTATAAAAAGCGGTGTAAGAGCCTTTTTTATATGGTGCTCAAAGTAGATGCTGCGGTATGGACAATTGTTCATTTGCTCAAAATTATTGAGTTTGGTGATTGGGCTTTACGCCCTAATGGTATTCCAGGTGGGTTTCCTAGTGGACATACTACCCATGCTTTTGCGATGGCATTTATGTTAGCTGTGTTTTATCCGCGCATGTCTTGGCTGTGGTATGGCAGCGCAGTAGTTATTTCCTGGTCGCGGATCGAAACAAGTGCCCATACGGGGTTGCAGGTGACAGCAGGCGTTGTTTTTGGTATTGGTTTGGCTTGGTTTGCGGTAAATAATTGGCTTAAGCAGCACGATTCATTTGTCTTAGCAGAAAGGAAAATGCCGTGAGAATACTAGATAAGTACATTATTACTGAGTTAATGTGGCCGTTTATCTTTGGTGTTTGCGCATTTTCTAGTATGTTTATCGGTGGCGGTACGATGTATCGAATTGCGCAGTATATCAGTAAATTTGGTGCATCAACTATTGTTGTTGCTAAGTTGTTTATCTATAGCTTGCCTGGGGTTGTTGTGCTGACATTTCCCATGTCCATGTTGTTGGCAACCTTACTATGTTATGGCAGGCTGTCTTCTTCATCTGAACTTATCGCTATGAGGGCGGCAGGAGTAAGCTTTTATCGCCTGACGGCGCCTGTGTTAATTACCGCGTTCTTTATCAGCACTTTTGCGGTTGTCTTTAATGAAACGGTGGTGCCTGCGGCTACAGAGGCCTACAATAACACTGTCAATACTGAGATTAAAGGCAATACCCGGCCCAAAAGTCAGGAGCATTTGGTGATATTGGAAAAATCCAAGGATGGTATTGGTCGGCTGACATATGCTCGCCGCTATGATGAGACTAGTGCGGTTATGCAGCAAGTAACTGTTCAGGAATTTGAAAATAACCGTCCGGTGCGTATTGAAACTGCAGATACAGCCGTTCGCTATGATCAGGGCATGACTCTGGAAAATGGTACTATCCAAGATATAATATCATTAGACAGTATTAGGACCATGTTTTTTCAGCAGCAATATCTTCCTGCTGAAAGTAAAACGGCTACGGTTGCTGAGCAAAAACGCAGTGATGAAATGACAATCCGCGAATTAAAGCGCGCTGCCGCTGTGTTGGCTGATGGTGAGCGCAAAAAAAATATTTATTTGGTAGAATTGCATAAACGGGCTGCTATTCCGGCTGCTTGTGTATTTTTTGCCCTCATTGGCGCACCACTGGCGTTAAGCTCGCCGCGGGCCAGTTCGGCAAGTGGGCTGGGTTATAGTATTATTATTATTTTTCTGTATTATATTGTTATGACTATTGGTACAGCTATGGGGCAAAATGGTGTTTTGCCGGCGATGTTTGCTGCCTGGCTACCTAATATTGCGACACTTGTGCCAGGCTTATATCTATTGCGTCGCGCTGCGATGTAGTGCGAGTTATGAGCTGGAGATTATAATAGCAGAGTATTGAACAGGGTGGGATTGCCACGCTATGCTCGCAGGGACCAAGAAGAGGATGATGTTTTCCTCATGTTAGCTGCGTATGGTTGTGAAGTAGTCTCACTTTTTGCTATGTAGTTTTTGGAAACTTGGTATATAATTATAGGTGTAAACTTATGGTAGGTGATGACATGGTTATTGGTATTGGTATTGATATAATTGAGATAAAACGGATTAAGGCGGCTATTGCCCGCGAAGCATTTGTTAAACGAGTATTTACGGCTGCTGAAGCGGCCTACTGCTCCAGCCGGGGTGTGCAGCAGGCGGCCTCATTTGCTGCGCGGTTTGCCGCTAAAGAGGCGGTGGCTAAAGCACTTGGCAGCGGTTTTGCTGGCGGGAATATCCGGGATATTGAAGTTATCGTTGGAGAGCGCGGTAAACCGGGGATTGTTTTACATGGTAGTTTTGCTATAGTAGCTGCTAACTTGGGGGTTACGGCCTTACATATTTCGCTGACACATGCCCAAGAATATGCAGCTGCGCAGGCGGTTTTAGAGGGAGGCAGTATGTAATGAGAGCAGCAACAGCGGCGGAAATGCGAGAGATTGACCGTATTGCGATTAACGATTATGGTATTCCTGGAACTGTATTAATGGAGAATGCCGGAGTGGCGGTAGTACGGCATTTGGAGTCAATTATGGAACCGTTGTCTGAGCGCCGGTTTTGCATTTTTGCAGGAAAAGGCAATAATGGTGGTGATGGTTATGTCATTGCCAGACACCTTGCTAATCAAGGCACAAAAGTAAAGGTATTCTTGCTTGGTGAAAAAGCAGCAGTAAGCGGCGATGCCCGTATCAATCTGGACATAATTGATAAGATGAATATTGATATCATGGAAATTACCAGTGAACGCGACTGGGATAAGGTTAGAGTAGCGGCCACGTTTGCTGATTGTTTAGTAGATGCATTGTTAGGTACAGGGTTTCGCGGCGAAGTGGGCGGAGATATGGCCCGGGTTATTGATTGTATTAATGATGCCGGGAAAGCGGTTGTTGCTGTAGATATTCCTTCTGGTGTAGAGGCTGATACAGGCCGGATTTGTGGCAAAGCAGTGCGCGCTGCGCATACTGTAACTTTCGGTCTGCCGAAACCAGGTTTATTTTTATATCCAGGAGCAGAGTTTGCGGGCGAACTGATGGTAGCTGATATTGGCATTCCTACTGCGATTGTGGCTGGACAGCAAATTAAACAAAATATCGTAATGGCGGGTGCTGTCCGTACACTATTGCCGCAGCGCAGTCCAGACGCCCACAAGGGAATGAGTGGCCGAGTTGCGGTGGTGGCTGGTTCACAAGGGTTGAGCGGAGCAGCGGCCATGACGGCTGAGGCTGCCCTCAGAGCAGGGGCAGGGTTGATTACCTTGGCTGTTCCTCGTGGGATTCAAAATGTAGTAGCAGTGAAATTGACCGAAGTCATGACAAAGGCACTTGCCGAAACGGAAACTGGCGGTATTAGCCTGGATGCTGTGGCTGAAATTACCGAGTTGGCGGCAAATAAGGATGTGTTGGCAATTGGTCCTGGACTGGGCCGCCAGGAAGCAACAGCGGCAGCAGTGCGGGCCGCAATTACTACAGTGGAATGTCCCTTGGTTATTGATGCTGATGCTTTATATGCGCTGGCAGGCTATACAGACTTGCTATCTGATTGTGCGGCTTTGCCAGTATTAACACCACACCCAGGCGAGATGGGGTTATTGACCGGACTTTCGGTTCAGGCGGTAAATGCTGATCGTGTAACGATTGCCCGAGAAGCGGCAGGGCAGTGGGGCTGCATTATTGTATTAAAAGGAGCGCATACAATTGTTGCATTTCCGGATGGTGAAGTATATATTAATACTACAGGCAATGCAGGTATGGCGACTGGTGGCACTGGTGATGCGCTTACCGGTATTATTGCGGCCATGATTGCTCAAGGTATGTCAAGCCACGATGCCGCCGTAGCTGGCGTATATATTCACGGTTTGGCTGGAGATATTGCGGCAGAGGCAGGAATGGTCGGAATGGCAGCAACCGATTTGATTAAAGCTGTTCCAGCCGCATTGTACGGCTTAAAGTGCTGCTAAAGTATATAAAAAAGTTGACACTGGTATAGCAGTGCTTATATAATAATACTATCTTTTAATATGCTCCATACTGGCGGGGGTGATGGTGTGGCCGAATTACGGCGAATTATGATAAGTATTCCAAATGCATTGTTACAAGAGGTTGATGGCATAATAGCTATGGACAAATTAAGCAGAAGTCAGTTTGTCCGGGATGCCATGCGTCTCTATATAGAAGACCGCAGGCGAAAAGCTGTACGCGATATGATGAAAAAGGGTTATCAGGAAATGGCAGTCATTAACCTGACATTAGCTGAGGAAGGCTTATTGGCAGATGTTGACACGTTTGAGCTAATGCCTGGCCTACTGGCGGAGCGTGAATAACGATGATTGTCAAACGTGGGGATATCTATTATGCTAATCTGAGTCCGGTGGTAGGCTCAGAACAGGGTGGCCACAGGCCAGTCTTGATTATCCAGAATGATGTCGGTAATAAATATAGCCCAACAGTTATTGTCGCGGCCATTACTTCGCAGATTTCTAAGGCGAAGTTACCTACCCATGTTGAAGTAAATGCTAAACAATATAATCTGGAAAAAGACTCTGTTGTATTATTAGAGCAGCTGCGTACTATTGATAAGCGGCGTCTGCGGGACAAGGTAACTCATTTAAGTGAAGAAATCATGAATAAGGTGGACGAGGCAGTACGGATAAGCATTGGTTTGGTTCAACTTTGATATGGGATAGGATAGGCGGGCGACTGCCTATTTTTAGTTTGTTCTGCTGATTATAAGCGCCCATCTGCGTCGTTGCTCCTCAAAATGCTTGCTTGCGTACACACCCAGTACGCAAGCAAGCGTTTTCCGGTGCGCCTAGCATCTGGACACTTCTAATTAGCAGGGCAATTTACATCGGGGGAGAGATATAAATTGAACATCATTCGCAAATGGTCATGGCTGGTCATTGTTGTGACCGTTTTTTCATTGATTTTTATGGCGGGCTGTAGCGGTAGTAAAGGTGTACAGTCGGGTAGTAAAGACTCAGCAGGAGCGCCGCTTACGATTAAGGTATTGGATGTTGGGCAAGGCGATGCTATTCTTATCCGCACTAAGGATCAAGTAGTGCTTGTTGATACCGGGGATGTCCCGGCTAGGGATAAACTTATTAGCATGCTGAAAGCCCAGGGGATTACTACTATCGACAAACTGATTATTACCCATCCACATGCTGATCATATTGGCGGTGCAGCAGACGTATTTAAAAATTTCACGGTTAAGCAAATATATGATAGCGGTCAAAAAACTACGTCAAATTTATATAGACAATACTTAACTCAGATTCAAAAAAAGGGTATTCCTTTTACGGTAGTTAGTGCCGGTATGACAATTGAGTTGGGAAATGAAACAATACTTAAGGTGTTGGCGCCGGAAACGCCTTTTATTGGTGGTAGTGAGCCTGATTTGAATAATAACTCGATTGTGGCTAAACTGGTGTATCGTAATTTCTCGATATTGCTTACTGGTGATGCTGAAAGTGAATCGGAAGAGCGTATGCTCAAAAAAGATGCCGCTATTTTAAACAGTACACTGTTAAAGAGTGGTCATCATGGTAGCAGGACATCTTCTTCGGCAGCCTTTCTACAGGCTGTAACTCCGGAAGCGGCGCTTATTTCGCTTGGCGCTAATAATGAATACCATCATCCGCATCCATCCACGTTAAAGAAATACAAGGAGAAAAAAATCGAAGTATATCGTACCGACACAGATGGTACATTGACGGTTACTAGTGATGGGAAAACGTACACAATTACAAAGGAGCGGTAGACATGAAAATCAGAGCTGTAATTGATCGTTTTGAAGAAAGTAAGGCGGTACTTTTGGCTGGAGATCAGGAAATGAGTGTGAATTGGCCCAAGGAGCTATTGCCAATGTCTAAAGAAGGGGATATTTTGGTGATAGAGATAACCGTTGATGCCGAGGCTACGAAGCGAGCACAGGCGGAAGTGGATGAACTTTTTGAGCAAATTACGCGACAGAATCAAGGGGATACTAGTCAATAACCGTACTGTTCTACAAATTTAGTGCAAACATTTTATTTTTATAATACTTGTGACTTAAGTCCTGCAGGAATTTTGACAATAAACACGAAGTTAATAAAGACACTTCGCGGTTTGGAGGTGCCTTTATTGCGAAAAATAGTGTTGTTGTTGCTGCTTACCTTGTTTGGTGTTTCCTGGTTAGGTATTGACGCTGCTGCGGCTGCTATGCCGTCAGCCAAACCTGCCGTAGGACAAGCTGTGGGTAGCAAAAATTTAGAACTTAGTCAAGTACGCTGGGCTAATCATACCGAAGCCCTTACCGGTGCTGCTAAGCTAAGGCTGGTTATGGATGTGTCTGGCCCTGTCAAGGCTAGTGGTGTAGTAATTAACGCGCCTACGCCGCGTCTGGTTGTGACTGTAACAGGGACAACCCCGGGCAAAGGCGTAGCGGACCTTACTTTTGACGGGCAAGTTGTCGAAAAGGTTAGTTTTGATATCAGTGGTACAGATACCAAAGTAACTTTTGATTTACCGCTGAAGGTCGAAGCTAGCGATTACAAGGTATTTACTCTGCCTAGTGATGCCAAGGCCAATAAGCCGTTCCGGGTCGTTGTGGATATTAACAAACCTCTGCCACTACCTGATTTTTCTTTTACGGCCGGGTTAAAGAATAAGGTGATTGTTATTGACCCTGGTCATGGTGGCAGTGATTCTGGAGCTATTGGTCCAAGCCGGTATCAAGAAAAAACGGTGACTTTAGCGGTGGCCCAGAATGTACAGGATTTGTTGGAAAAAGCAGGGGCCAAGGTTATTATGACGCGCCAAGATGACCGCGATGTTTTCGGTTCGAACGCAACTGATGTCGAGGAACTCAAAGCACGTTCTTCTGTAGGTAACAATTATAAGGCTGATATATTTTTAAGTATTCATGCCGATTCTTTCTCTAATCCTGCTGCAGGTGGGACGACAACGTATTATTATCAAAAAACGCTGTATGATTCCATGATGGCTGAAGCGTTACAAACAAGTCTGATTGAAGCAGGGAATTTGCAGGATCGCGGGGCTAGAACAGCCAACTTTTATGTGATTAAGCGGACCCAGATGCCAGCAGCACTTGTGGAGCTGGCCTTTATTTCCAATCCAAATGAAGAAAAACTTTTAAGCTCACCCGGGTTTCAACAGAAGATGTCTCTAGGAATAGTACGGGGGCTGGAACGGTTTTTTGACCAGGCTGCCAAGCTAAACTAAAGAGGTGGGTATGATGAAAACTAGTAGATTGATTATAATGGCTGTGCTAATGGCCATAGTGTTCATGATTGCTGGGTGTGATAATGCCGCTCCAGGCAATCAGCCAACACCGGCAAATCCTGAGAACAAGCTGGCTGACAAGTCGCAACCATCCGGTAGTGCAACTGCTGAACCGGAGCGGACAATGCAGCTTGTGGTTTACCATGCTACTAAAGATGCGATGTATCTTGTACCGGAAATGCATAAAGTACCTGTCAATAGTCATCCGGCCCGTACAGCTATTGAATTATTACAGGCTGGACCCCAAAATCCTGAATTTGTTGGTGTCATGCCAGCGGGAACCCAAATGAAAAACATAACTGTCAAAGATCATATTGCCTATGTGGATTTTAATGACAAGTTAATCAAAAAGAATGGTGGCGGATCTGCCAGTGAAATTTTGTTGGTAGGTGCTATCGTGAATACTCTTACCGAGTTTCCCGATATTGAGCAGGTACAAATTCTGGTTAACGGCAAAAAGATTGAGACTATTTCTGGGCATATGGATACGAGTGAACCGCTCAGCCGGTCAGAAAAGATTATTAAAAAATAGCAAGAAACAGCAGTTCTTCTCGTGGAAGACTGCTGTTTTTGTATTGGTAATGATAAATCCTTGAGGGCAGTACAACTTTTTTTCGTGGTGTGGCATACTATTCTTGCAGGAAATACTTGCATAAAAGAGAATTTATTAGAAGCATTATGCAGCCATAGAAGGTGGTGTTTCAATGAACGAGCTTACAAAACTCGGAGAATTTGGTCTGATTGACTTAATTAAACAAGATACGATTAGTGATCATAGCAGCGTGGTTCTTGGAATTGGTGATGATGCTGCTGTGCTACTGCCAACACCGCGTCAATTGCTGCTGGTGACTACTGATATGTTAGTTGAATCTGTACATTTTGATTTGGCTACTACAACTCCCTGGCAGCTTGGTTATAAGGCAATTGCGGTTAATTTAAGTGATATTGCCGCTATGGGTGGTGTACCTCGTCACGCGGTAGTGTCGGTGGCCTTACCCCCGTCCACACCGGCAGATTTTGTCGTAAATCTGTATCAGGGCATGAAAGAAATTTGCCATGAGTTTGGTGTTAATATTGTCGGTGGTGATACTGTCTCTACTCCTCAGGGACTTGTGATCAATGTTACAGTAACTGGTGAGGTTGCGCCAGTCAATTTAGTGAGACGTTCCGGGGCACAGATTGGTGATGTTGTAGCAGTGACCGGGGTGCTGGGAAATTCAGCGGCAGGGCTGGACTTATTGTCAGTTGGCGATTGGGAGGATTTTGATTTTGCTTGGCCGCTTGTTACGGCCCATTTATCGCCGCGACCACAGGTTAAAACGGGAGCTATTTTGGCTGATGCCGGAGCCACCAGTATGGATGACGTTAGTGATGGGCTTGCTAGTGAGTCGCATGAAATAGCTAAAGCCAGTGGTGTGGGTATAAAGCTATATGCCTCGCAAATTCCGCTGGCAGCTGAACTCAAAGAAGCGGCCGAAAAGCTAGGTAAGCAGGCCCTCGATTACGCACTGTATGGCGGTGAGGACTTTCAGCTCTTATTTACTATGGAATCAAATAAATATGAAGAACTGTTGCTTGCACAGCCGGATTTGCAGTTAGCCAAGATCGGTGAGATTGTTGACAGTAGTCAGGGCGTAACACTAGTTGATGAAGCTGGCGGTGTGCAAGAACTTGAAGCCAGAGGCTATAACCACTTCCGTCAAGCGGAGACGTCTAGTATACTAGTACGTAAAACTTCCTCGGCAGAGGGAACGTACCAGTTTGGACAGGCATTGGCCAAGGTTCTCAGGCCGGGTGATGTTATTTGTTTGTCTGGCAATCTTGGTGCTGGGAAGACTTTGTTAAGCCAGGGGATTGCGGAAGGGCTCCAGGTTGCTGATGTTGTAAGCAGTCCCACTTTTACTGTTCTTAATGTTTATGAGGGTCAGAGTGCTGACAGCCAAGACGTTACGATTTATCATTTTGACTTATACCGTCTCGAACATCCAGCAGAGCTTGATGATATTGGTTTTGATCATTATGTAGATGCCGGTGGTATAGCTATTATCGAATGGCCCGAGAAATTCCTTGAATTTTTGCCAAAAGAGCACGTATGGCTGACTTTAGAGTATGGTGAGCTGCCAGACGAGCGGGTTATTAATCTCAAGGCCAAAGGGGAACGGTATCAAACGCTTTGCGAGGAGTTGGAAGAAATTGCCTATTCTAGCTATTGATACAGCCACCCTTGTATCCAGCGTGGCTATTGCCACACCGGACACGCTGGTGGCTGAACTTACGATTCAGAATCGAAAAACACATTCAGAGCGGCTCATGCCTCATATTGCCAGTTTGCTCAATATGGCTGAAATAGCACAAACTGGTTTGAAGGCAGTTGCTGTAAGTATTGGACCAGGTTCATTTACTGGTCTTAGAATTGGGTTAGCAACGGCAAAAGCCCTGGCGTATGCGCTTAATATTCCGCTTATCGGCGTACCCACCCTTGCGGCCCTCGCGTTTTCCTGTCCGGTTCCAGGAGTGGTTTTGGCTCCTATGCTTGATGCCCAAAGGGGCAATGTATATTTAGGGCTATATGAATGGCTTGATGATGCTGTTTTTGAGATACAGCCGCCTCGAGTGGTTGCTTTTTCGGAGGCTCAGGCTGAGCTTGCCAAAATGGAGAAGCCTGCTCTTCTGTTGGGGGAGGCAGCAGTCATGCATAAAGCCGATATTTTTCACCCTGTACCGCCACATATTATTATGCCTCGTGCCGGTAGTGTTGCTGTTATGGCGCAAGGTATGTATGCTAAAGGGATCAGGCATAATGTAGCTAGCTTGGAACCACTATATATCAGACGCTCAGAAGCAGAGGTACTGTGGGAACGGCGGCAAGCTCAGGAGCGGGAGCGCTGCTAGTGGCTGCAATCAGTATCAGACGTATGCAGACGGCCGATTTGGATGCCGTGGTGGTTGTGGAAAATAAGGCTTTTACTACGCCTTGGTCGCGCACTGCCTTTGAAGAAGAACTGGTTAGTAATGATTTGGCGCATTATCTGGTAGTTGTGGAGGAAGGTCAGTTAGTGGGTTATGGTGGCTTTTGGCTAGTGCTGGATGAAGCACATGTCACCAATATTGCTCTCTTACCCGAATGCCAGGGACATGGCTTGGGTTCGCTGCTTTTAGAGCATATGGTTCTTAACGCCAAAATGCTGGGGGCAGTCAGTATGACACTTGAAGTTCGTCCATCCAATGTACCAGCCCGCAAACTCTATTCGCGCCGTGGTTTTGTTGAACGCGGGCTCCGGCCTAACTATTATGCCGAACTGGGCGAAGACGCGCTTATTATGTGGTTAGATAAAATATAAAAAAGGGGGGCCGCGTGAAATATTCGCAGCCCCAAAGGGTGATTGTGTAATTCAACATATGCGTGAGTACACCAAAAGGTGATAAACTGAACTAGACTAAAGCGACAGGGCGGCTATAGCCGCCCTGTGCGATAAACTCTATTGGAGAGTAGATTCATACTGCTCAATCATTTTCCGAACCATGTGGCCACCTACGCGGCCGCAGTCGGCAGAGGTCATCGTTGACCAACCTTGGCTACGAACGCGCTCGGAAATCCCTAATTCATTAGCCACTTCCATTTTCATCTGGTCAAGAGCGTTTTCAGCTCCCGGGTTTACAGGTTTATTCGAGCGTGCCATGTACTTACACCTCCTTTCGCGGACTGTATGTTGCTGTCCTTGACTTTAATGTGGCTCTCTTTCACGATTTAAATACATTATTCGATCATGTAATAATTAGCAGACATATGATGGAGGTCTGTCCTTATGAAGCAAAGTTTAACATTGGCTATAGAAACAAGCTGTGATGAAACATCGGCATCTGTTGTATCCAACGGGCGTACAATTTTATCCAATATTATTTCATCACAAGTGCCAACACATCAAAAGTTTGGTGGCGTTGTACCTGAAATAGCCTCACGCAAACATATTGAACAAGTCATCCCGGTTATTGATCAGGCTTTGGTTGAAGCTGGAATAACACTGGCAGATGTCGATGCAATCGGCGTTACCTATGGTCCAGGATTAGTCGGCGCACTCTTGGTCGGCGTAGCTACGGCCAAAACGCTGGCCTTTGCTCTTGACAAGCCGCTGATTGGCGTCAATCATTTAGAAGGTCACATTTTTGCCAACTTTTTAGCTCATAATGAATTAAAGCCACCTTTTGTGGCGCTGGTAGTGTCTGGCGGTCATACTTCACTAATTCACATTAAGGATTATAATGAGCTAGAACTCTTAGGTCAAACTCGCGATGACGCCGCAGGGGAAGCCTTTGATAAAATTGCTCGGGTTATGAATTTTCCTTACCCTGGAGGTCCGCATATTGATAAGGCTGCTAAAGAAGGCAATCCTGCTGCCATTGCTTTTCCCCGGGCATTTGCTGATATGGCAGGGGAAAACAAATTTGCCTTTAGTTTTAGTGGTCTAAAATCAGCGGTATTAAACTACTTACACACTGCTGCTCAGCGTGGGGAAGCAGTGTCTATTCCTGACGTAGCCGCCAGCTTTCAGGCAGCTGTTGTGGACGTATTGGTAATGAA
>Ga0316604_10002901_pt1 | contig 12576 bp, 12 predicted proteins | sample OWC_soil_day20_C_FD_207650 | JGI IMG/M metagenome (GOLD analysis project Ga0316604, IMG submission 207650) | Wetland soil microbial communities from Old Woman Creek delta, Ohio, United States - OWC_soil_day20_CT | ecosystem: Environmental > Terrestrial > Soil > Wetlands | place: USA: Ohio... | reverse complement strand
AATCAACAGCAGCTTCACGTACCTTCACACTAAAATTCCGGTATTCATAATCTTCACGAACGTAGCTTTGAACAAGCATGACCGATAATAAAAATTGATGTAAAATAGCATTCACTTTTGCCAGAGTATGTTGCACCAGGAGATTTAATCCGGCAATTTTTTTATTAAAGAAAGCAATTGCAAGAACAATAAACGGCAGCGTTATAAAGGTGACCAACGCCAATTTCCAGTCAAAATAGATCATAATAATAACAATGACCAGCAAATTAAGCGTTTCAACGATTAAGTCCGGAACACCTTGTGAAACAGCCTGTTGAATCAACAAAAGATCATTAGTAAACAATGACATAATTTCACCGGTCGGGTTATTGATAAAATACGCATAGTCTTGAGATTGAAGGCACTGGAACATATTTTGCCGTAACGATGCCAACATTCGATTTCCTGCTTTTGCCATCAAATACCCATATAAATAAGAAAAAATACCCCGCATAAAATATAAAACTACAATTCCTGCCGCTATCACATGCAGGTAATCAATGTCACCTTGGATCAATGCATCATCAATCAGGAATTTCATCACCAACGGCGCCGACAATCCGGCCAAACTAGCCAAAATATAGCAGAAAAGAGCGATAATGACCAATGGCCAGTATATAACTAAAAAATTATGCCAATAAAAATTTTTCATATGCCCTCAATCAATAGATACAATACCATACTACTACAGTATACCGCAAAAACAACTTCCATAGTACCCTTATTTTACCAAAATCAATTTTTTATTAAAAAATCGGTTTATCTATGTTCGTCAATGAAGCATGAATCAACAACCGGACTTTAAAAAACCCGGCCTGCGCCGAGCTTTCATCTCGCTAACAGCTTGTAAACCCCAACCTTTCCGTGTTGGGGTAACAAGCTGTAAATCTCGAAGTAAGTTCGCTCTAAGGTTTCAAAAGAAGTCAAAACTCTTTTGAAACCAAGGCTCACTTATAGCGACGGTGGAAGCCGCTGGTTGCGCTTATGTACACCAGATATAGAAGACTTGCTTTAGATGGATAATTCCATCTAAAGCGCTTGTGCCCTTTGGTATAGTCGCACTTATTTCGAGCTACAGACTGTTGATCCCTAAAAAAGGGATCTTACAGTCTGTACGCAGAGGAAAATGTTATACTTACTGGTGTACAAAAAAAGAGGAGAGGCGTTTTGCCTCCCCGTTCTCATCACAATACCCGCCGCGCACCCATATACCGTGCTCCCCAATACCCACTGTTCAAGCTGGCAACAGCTACGCCTTGGCTGGAAGTGGCACTAATAAATTGGCCATTCCCCAAGTATATTCCACTATGGGAAATTCCCTCCTCATATGTGGAAAAAAACACTAGGTCGCCTGCCTGCAAACGATTAATGGATACCGGGTGACCAACCCCATACTGTGCATCGGCTGTCCGTGGCAAGAATATCCCGCTTTGGCCATAGACGTAACGGGTAAAACCAGAACAATCAAAACCATCCGGTGTCGTGCCACCGAAAACATACGGCACTCCGAGATAACGCGAAGCAGTTTGGATAACACGTCTGAGCGTTGCGCTGGAACCGTCACGGCTTACAGGAATTTCACGTCCCAATAATGCCCGGTACGTTTCTGCGCCGACAAGCCCATCCGCTTCCATCCCACGATCCTGTTGAAATCGTTTGACCGCTTCCGTAGTTAACGACCCGAAGTCACCGTCAGAGCCGCCAGGATTATAACCCAGGGATGCCAAGCGCGACTGAATGGCAACTACATCTTCCCCAGTATCACCTTCCCGGTACGCTCCTGCTGCGCTGGCGCTGGAAAAAATGCCAAACAGCAAAACAAAAACTACCAAAACCCGAAAAAAGTGCACCTGATGATAAACCCCTCTCTTCAGCCTCCGAGGTTAGCTGCCGGGTTAGGGTTGAGATTCCCCCTATCTTTCTGAGCAAAACGTATCAGAAAAATTTCACCCCCATTGATTGGTTCCCCCGTACTCGAGTTAGATTCGGCTTTATTGGCACTCGACTAGCAATTACAATTCGACCGAAGTGTTTAAATTCCTGCCGAACTAACATTCGGTTTTTCCTTTGAATCTTTTTGCAGTTCATCCCGCACCAGATATAACGGCCTTTGTTTCACCTCATCAAAAATCCGGCCAACATATTCACCAACGATGCCAACCCCTAACAATTGGAGGCCGCCTAAAAATAATATACTGGCCGAGATGGTAGCCCATCCAGGTACAGCATCATTCGTAAAATATTTGATAAATAAAACATGCAACGTCAACCCAAAACTAATTAGACTAAATAAGATCCCAAAATAAAAAGCAAACCGCAGCGGCATTCTTGAATATGCAGTTATCCCATCCAAAGCAAATCGCAGCATTTTTGTCACAGAGTATTTTGATTGCCCGGCATAACGCCGCAGCGCGGTAAATTCCAAAGTAGTTTGCCGGTAACCAATCGCGTCTACCATGCCACGGATAAACCGGGCCCGTTCTTTGAAGCGCCGGAAACTGGCAACCACTTTTTTATCCAAAAGACGAAAATCCGAACCGCCTTCCGTAATATGTACATTGGACATCGCATTAATTAATTTATAAAACATACCGGACGTAAATTTTTTAAAAAATGATATTCCTTCGGTCCGCAACCGCACTGTTTTTACAACTTCATAGCCTTCTTCCCATTTTTTTAAAATGGCCGGCAGAAGCTCCGGTGGATGCTGCATATCGCCATCCATGGTAATCACCGCGTCACCATCGGCATGGTCCAGCCCACAGGTTAAAGCGACCTGATGGCCAAAATTACGAGCCAAAATGAAAGCTCTGACTCTAGGATCTTTTTCAGTTAACCGGTCTAGAATGAGGGGGGTTGCATCGCTGGAACCATCATCCACGAAAATCAATTCAAACCGGTATGGTAAATTCTCCATGTGCCGGCAAACTTCCTGATAAAAAATATCCAGATTATCTTGTTCATTAAACACCGGAACTACAATCGAAATCAATTGCATAATTATTCTCCTTTGACAGACCGCAACCAAAACATTAAACCAGTTCCTAACCGATCTGTTAATTATCAAATTCACATTATATAATATCATAAATAGTATATAAAAATAAATAACGTAAGAAAAGAACTGCGAACTTCAGTCCATTCCCTTACGTCATTACATTAAATAATTTTCCAACCTTCAATATGAAGCGATTTGTACCAGAAAAATTTTCGGAGCACGATTTTTAAATCAAATTGGGTTTCGAAAGGCGACGGAACATATATCGATATTCCGTCGACATGAATGATTGTATAATCCTGCTGATTGTATGGAACGCCCAATCGCACGGATGGACCAAGGTTAATTCGACCTCAACACAGCGCCATCCGCTGCGCTTCAAAAATGTGAATAACGCCGCCCTTTGCACGGATATATTCCACAGCCTTCCGTTCAATAGAAATATCCATTTCGTCTTCACACCCTTATAATTCTCAAAATTGTCCAGATAATCTCTCCGCCAACGCTTTTTGGTCCTGCTGAATATCTTCCATTTGCGCCCCGGCTACTTGCGGAAATGCACAAATTTCAATCGTTTCGAGAACCGGTTTATGATTCTGGTCATAAAAAACCCCGAACCACACCCCGGACGTACCACTCTCCATCCATTCAGCCGGTTCCGCCGTATCTTTTAAGTCGATCCGCACACTGCCTTGTCCCAAAAAATCACGAATCATTTGGCGATCTTCAATGGACAGCGCCATCTTATCCGAAAAAATAGTCCAGTCCTGTCGATGTTGGATAAAATTTGTTAACGCCTGGTTAATTTCTTCCAAGACGGCCTGAGCGGCGGGCGACAAACCTGCAACTGGTTCACTCATGCGGTGTAACCTCCACTTTCCAGGCAGCCAGCAGAGCCAATACTTTGTCAATAACCGTTTTAACAGCCGGAGCTACAACCGGAGTTAAATCCAGACCAACATCAATTACAGCTGGCTGTACGCCCACAACGACTAATTCTTTCAATGGTTTTTCCAGAACGTCGAGTGAAGCTAGCACATCCTGAATGCCTAAATCGTGCACGGAAACTTTTTCCCGAAAATACTTTTTGACATTTTCTTTTTCAAACTCATAAATCGAGCCGGGCGGCAAACTACCGTCAATGGCATCAATGATGATTAACTTATCGGTTCCCAAGAGGAAACGCATTAATTCCATTCCCAATGTTCCGCCGTCCAACACTTCGACATTTTCCGGAAAGGCGAAGCGCCGGGTCATTTCTTCAACGACCCGAACGCCAACCCCCTCGTCCTGCAATAATATATTGCCAACGCCTAATACTGTAATCTTGTCTGTCATTTAATATCTCCAATATCTTCTGGTTCTTCATGGAAATACTTCACACCGGAAAACATACTGGAAATTTCACCATTTTTCTCCCTGGCATCTTCCCGCAGCGATAAATAAATATGCGCAATGGCAAAGATAATGAAAATCCAGGCAATATAATGGTGAACCAAATGCACCGTATATTCTCCGCCAAACCATGCGTTCACTCTGCCAAATATCGCAGCGCCCCAGCCATTTGGATGAATCATATAGTACATGGCAAACCCGGTGATCGCCTCAATAAACAGTAACACATAAACAAACGCATAACTGGCTCTGGCCATCTGGTTACGCAAATACGGTTTATGCGACGAGCGAAGAAACATGTAATGCAGTCCCACATCCACCGTTCCGGTCCAATAGGCGCTCGTCCAAGGACGCGGAAACAGCCGATCTCCTTTATTGATTACAAACCCGTAAATTCGCAAAATAAACGAAGCGACAAAAATAAACGCTACTACAAAGTGGATATATCGCATCGTTTCCATGGAAAACAGGCTGGCCACGGCAAACGTTGGCTCCTCGCTCTGCGTCCCGATATAACCTGGATTACCGATATACAACCCGGTAACAAACAGGATAACAATAGATACTACCATTATCCAGTGAAAAATACGAAGTTCCGGGCTAAACACATAATATGGTTTTATACTATGATCTTTCATAGTTTGCCCTCCTTTCGCCCCTATTAAAACTTGCAATACGCATCAGTATGGATGACTGATATTTCTTTACCCTCAGCATTGTAAAGGTGAGTAGCACAAGCTAAGCATGGATCGAAAGAATGGATTACTTTAAGGATTTCCAGCGGCTTATCGGCAATTTTAACTTTTGTATCCATCATTGCCGCTTCATAAGCGCCGTGACCGGCTTTGCTGTCACGTGGACAAGCATTCCATGTTGATGGGACAATGCACTGGTAATTGGCGATTTTTCCGTCCTTAATAACTACCCAGTGGCTCAAAGCTCCACGCGGCGCATCGTGCAAACCTACGCCTTTCGCTTCTTTGGGCCAAGTAGAAGGATCCCATTTTGCCGTGTTGGCAACCGTCGTATCGCCGCTGCGAATGTTTTTAATTAATTTTTCAAAGAAGTATTTGTTGATGTAAGCAGACAACTGCGCATCCAAACCGCGTACTGCTGTACGGCCGACCGTTGTCAACATCCATACTTCCGGCGGTGCATTCAGCACTTTGGAGACCGTGTCAATTTGATCAACGATCATTTTTTCCGCCCAGGTCGGCTCTGTAATGATGCCTTGTTTCACTTTGGTATACACGACAATATAACGCGCCAACGGACCGACTTCAGCTGTTTTGCCTTTCCATTTCGGAGTTTTGAGCCAAGAATATTTGCCGTTCTCATCAAGGTATTTCCAATCTTTTTTCGTTCCTTCTTTGGGACCGGTAAATTTCGGGGCGGTAATTCCGTTCCAAGGATGCGCATCCTTGACGGACTCAGGATACGAATACCAGGAATGTTCAACGCCTTCAGCCAATACCCCAGGATCAACCAAATCCTTACTGTCCAAAGGAGAGAACGCGGCTTGCGCAACTCCTTTAGCAAAATTCTCGACAACCCCATTGGAGCGAATCAGAAGGTTTTTATGGTAGCTGCCATTCGACGTACCGGAATAAGTCTCTTCCGGATAGTCGCCATAAGCTAATACACAGTTTTTCGCCAAACCGCCGCCATCCAGCATGCCTTTTTGGGCGTAAATGTGGCCAATGGCCAATAAATCCGGCAGATAGAAATAGTTTACAGCCGCAATGCCAAGATTGATCGACTGGTCAACAACGGCCAGACGTTCAGTATTGACAGGTGCGTTCATATCATTCATGGAAATCGAACAAGGCATCCCACCGACAATATAGTGCGGATGCGGATTTTTACCGCCAAATACAAGGTGCGAGGCCACCAATTCACGCTGTCTGTCAAGCATATTCAAGTAATGGCCGACTGCCATTAGATGAACTTCCGGCGGCAACAATTGGTAGTCGGGATGATCCCAATAATGCGCGGCAAAAATGCCCAATTGACCGCTTTCTACGATTTTCTTAACTTTCGCCTGTACCGCTGCATAATAAGCCGTGGTCGCTTTAGGGAAATCTTTCGGATATGCATCCGTATCCAAAGTCACCGGGCCGGATAACGGAAGGGCATACTTCTCGAGAACGGTATTTTGCAAAGCCGCAGTAGCTGCCGGATCTGCCTTTAACGCTTCCACCGGGCTGACCCAGTCGAGGCCATGCAAATGATAGAAATGAATAAGATGGTCCTGAACGGTTTGCGACGCCGCCATAATATTCCGCATATAATTTGCGTTTTTAGGAATTTCTATTCCCAGAGCGTCTTCAACCGCCCGCAAGGAAGCCAAAGCATGTACTGTCGTACAAACACCGCAGATCCGTTGTACAAACATCCATGCATCACGCGGATCACGGTCTTTACAAATCAATTCAATTCCCCGCCATGCGGTACCGCTGGATAATGCATCCGTAACTTGTCCGGACGCTTCATCAATATTTAATTCAACCCGTAAATGCCCTTCAAGCCGATTGACAGGGTCAACAACAATACGTTTCATGTATGAGTATCCTCCTATTCTTCCTTCTCACTAATTTTCTTCGTGCTTTTTATGCTGTATTGCAGACGCTACGCCGTGCACAACAACCCCGGCAGCAGCAACTCCAGCGGCAATCATGCCGACTTTATCTGCATTGGCAATCGTGTTTGGTACAGGAATATTCGGTAAACGGGAATAGAAAGGATCATTATCCCAGAAATTATTGGATGCACAACCGACACAAGGCGCACCGGACTGGATCGGATAGGACAACCCATTCCACCAACGCATATTCCCGCAGGAGTTATACGCTTCCGGGCCGCGGCAGCCTACTTTGTACAAGCACCAGCCGGCTTTAGACCCCGCATCATCAAATTTTTCCACGAACATGCCGGAATCAAAGAACGGTCTCCGGTAACAAGTATCATGGATACGATTGCCATAAAACTGTTTCGGCCTGTTCTGCGCATCAAGCGGCGGAATTTGACCAAAAAGAACAAGATGCATAATAACACCGGTGAGAACTTCAGGAATAGGCGGACAACCAGGAACTTTAATAATCGGTTTCCCGCTGACAACATCACTGACAGAAACTGATTTCGTCGGATTCGGCTTGGCGGCCTGAACGCCACCCCAAGCTGCGCAAGATCCAACCTCAATAATAGCGGCAGCGCCTTTGGCGGCTTCTTTCAAGTTTTCCACGAAAGGCTTACCGCCAACCATACAGTACGATCCTTCATCAAGTAAAGGAACCGCTCCCTCAACCGCCAACAAGTATTGGCCATTATACTTTTGCATGGTGTTTTTCAGGTGCTGTTCCAATGGTTCGCCTGCAGCAGCCGCCAACACGTCCTGGTAGTCAAGCGAAATCATGTTCAGAACCACGTCAGAAGCCAACGGCGACTGCGAACGGATCAAAGCTTCATCACATCCGGTACACTCATGGCCGTGAAGCCAGATAACAGGCGGCAACGTTTTATTTTCCGCGGCATTGACCACTTTGGGCAGCATAGATGGCGATAAACCGAGCATACCGGTCAATGCTACGCAAGTTTTCACGAAACTCCTTCTGCTTAGGTTGCGTTTTTGAAACAGATCCCATAAAGAATTTTTCTCTTTCATAGATACCCCCCTCACTCAATTCAAAAAAAATAAAAATTACTTATCTTTATAAATTTAACATCATTTCACATTTTCCTGCTTGACAAGAAATAATTTTCACATAATTTCTGCTTTTCTTTTTAATAAGCACTCAAAACAAAACTTTTGGTCTCCAATCGGTTGATAAAATTGGCCGCAGCCTGCGCATAAAGGCAAAGGAACGGCAGCAACTTCATACGCTTCCAACCGTGGGGCGTCAGCCAAAGACATTGCGTCGCGCAGACAATTCGCGACGCAGACGCCGCAGCCATTACACCGCAGCGGATCATGCCAAAGGTGTAAAACAGCATTTTCTTCCCGCACGGTAAGCGCCTTTTGCGGACAAATTTTGACACATAACCCGCAAGCCTTGCAACTGCCGGTATCGATGGCAACACTCGGAAAGATTTGTTGTTGAACGCAACCTTCCGTCGACAACGTATCCAGAAGTGCATAACGGCAAAACAAATCCATCCTGGGCAGTCGTTCAGGGAGATAATTCGCCGGTACAATGACCTCACGTACCGTATTAACAGTCGCGCCCAACATTTGCGAAAAAAAATCGCGCCGTGATATCGTTTTTGAAGATTGTGAATTTTCGCAACAAACTTCATCCTGTTTTAGCAAGGGGCGGCCTGTTGCAGCTAAAAAATTATTTACCTTCTCAATCGTTCCCTGCAGATAACCTGCGACTCCCGGCTTGCAATTCCGGCAGCCATGGGTATTCACCACGACCTGGCGTCCCTCAGCCAGTAGAACCAGAAGCAATTTAGGGTCTAAAAAGCCCAGGCACGGCCATGCACTTGACTGGTCCTGCTTATTACAACACAAATGAATGGTTGCCGGTTGACCTTCCCATTTTTTTTCGACCGAAGACTCAGTATACGTTTGACTAAAAACGGCTTCTACCGGGCAAGCAGAATAGCATATGCCACAATCATTACACCGGCTCTCATCAATCACAAAATCTTCACTGATGCATTGCAACGGGCAATTTTGCCGGCAAAAATCACAATGCATCTTCCGATAATTAGTATTCACACACAGTTCCCTGCTAATTCGCATACTACCAGCCATCCTGGCAAAACCACCTCTTGTTTCCCATTATTTAACTTCTTCCTTTTTAGCCGGCAACGTTTCCACCGCAACTGCTTTCTGAGCTTCTCCCTTTATGTCTTCTGTGGCGGATTTGAATTCTTTCAGGCCTTTACCAAAAGCTTTTCCTATTTCCGGCAATTTGGAAGGACCAAAAACCATTAGCGCCACGACCAGAATAACCAATAATTCCGGCATACTAAAATTAAACATCGCAATCCCTCCCTTCATACCCAAATCAAATTTACTCTATGCGAAATAGAAATAAATACGCAATAAACTAAGATTTACCCTCTGAAATCGGTTTAAAACAAATATCAAAGGTAGTCCCTTCATTCGGCGCGCTGGTAACAGATACAACTGCGCCATGACGATCCATAATTTCTTTGGCAATAGCAAGCCCCAGTCCTGTTCCGTTTTCAGAACGGCTGTGTGATTTATCCACCTTATAAAAACGTTCCCAAATAAGCGGAAGGTCTTCTGGTGGAATACCCACGCCCGTATCCTTCACCAGCAAATGAACTCCGTCATTAGCAGGAAAAATCGTTACGGTAACCGTTCCTCCTAGCGGAGTATACTTCAATGCATTATCCAAAAGAATAAGCAGCAATTGTGTAAGACGGTCTCCGTTTCCTTCAATATCCGGGATCGAAGTTCCTGCTTTTAAAAATATCTTTATATTTTTTCGCTCCGCTTGCTGCCGCAGCATAGTAACAACACTGTCGGCAATTGCAGCAAGCGGGATCGCTTCTGTTTCAAAAATACGGTTCTCCGCCTGCAACCGGCTCAAATCTAACAAATCACGAATTAGGCGCTCTAAACGAACCGTTTCATCCCTCATCAGCATATGATATTTGTCTGATAACACACCGCCTTGAACCGTCCCGTCCAAAAAAGCTTCCGTATAGCCGCGGATTACGGTTACCGGTGTTCGCAGTTCATGAGAAACATTGGCAATAAAGTCACGGCGCAATCTTTCGGTTTGTTCAGTTTGCTTGACAAATTCGCCTAAATCATGCGCCAAAGTATTTAACGACTTTCCTAATTCATCCAATTCATCGCCGCTGCGTATCTGCACGCGCGTATTATAATCACCCTGGGACATTGCGCTTGCCGTTTCCTGCATCGCTTGCAACGGACGAACAATCCCCAACGTTAAACGGCGGGCAATAAAAAATGCCAGTAACAAACCCAATCCACCGGCCATCGCAATATAATAATAAATCCGCCACAAAACGTCATTAATCCCCCTCACAGGCGAATTAAGCACAATAGCGCCCCCGATTGTACCATCTGTCTTGAAAAGCGGCACGGCAACAAGCAGAATATCTTCTCCGTACACCGGATGTTGAAGGGTTTTTGTAAAAATATTCCCTGCATATACAGTTTCCAGTTCACTAATAACGCGCCGCAGGCCAGGAATAGCCGGGGATGGAGTTCCATCCGGCTTGACAGCATCCTCTTTTCGGGGCTCTTTCAAACCATCTGCCGGTTCTTTGGGCCGAATACCCCGACTCCACTGAGGCCGGGCATCGGACATCACCAATAAACTCCGGGAAGAATCAATAACCCAGATTCTGGCATCCAAAAACTTATCCACTGTGTTGATAAAAGCGGTCAATTGATTCTGGGTAATTTCTCCGTCGTAATACGCGTTCACGACTGTTGTTAATTCGAACCCCTTGTTCTGTAATTCCAACTGTTTATTGGTCAAAAAATATTCCCGGATCAAAACGGATATTCCAAAAGAAACGCTGGCCAACACGACAAGCATTACTATCATGATACTGTATAAAATCTTTCGCTGTAAAGGATATTTCATCGTTGTACCTCAAATTTATATCCTACTCCCCAAACGGTTTTTAAATCCCATGGAGTTTCGTCTTTCGCGCCAATTTTTTGCCGGATCCGCTTAACATGCGTATCTACTGTACGCGTATCACCACAATAGGTGTATCCCCAAACCGCTTCCAACAATTGGTCCCGTGAAAAAACACGGCCTGGATGTGACGCCAAATGCCATAATAACTCCATTTCCTTCGCTGTGAGTTGAACAACTTGACCAAAAGTCGTCACCGTATATTCTGCTATGTTAATATCAAGGTTCGGGAAATGCAAAATACCGGCAGATGTAAAATCAACAGCCGGAACCCTGCGCAGCACGGCTTTAACCCGGGCCACCACTTCGCGGGGATTAAACGGTTTGGTAATATAATCATCCGCTCCCAATTCCAAGCCCATGATCCGGTCTTCATCTTCCGCCCTGGCGGTCATCATAATAATCGGGGTTTGTGAAGTCTTGCGAATTTGCCGGCATACTTCCAAGCCGTCAAGCACCGGCATCATAATATCCAGTAAAAGCATATTGGGCTGATACTGTTGCATTTTAACAATTGCGTCCGCTCCGTCTTCCGCTTCGATAACCCGAAACCCTTCTTTATGAAAATACAAAGATAACAATTCACGAATTTGCGCATCATCATCTGCAATCAGCACACTCTGTTCCGACATGTTAGTCCCTCACAATCATTGTCTTTCCGGAAATATTTTCTTTCGCTATTAGGCTAAAAAACTCCCGAAGGTCCTTCGGGAGTTTTTTAGCCTTGATCTCATTAACAGTTACAGTATAGCATCCAAGGCTGTACTGATATCCTTACGGGGACGATAGCCGACAATACGGCTGACTTCTTTCCCATTCTTAATCATCAAAAGAGTGGGAACTCCCATAACAGCATATTTACCGGCTAACGGCGCAAAATCATCCACATTGACTTTCGCAACGATCACTTTTTCAGCATAACTTTCCGCAACAGCCTCCACTTCCGGCCCTACCATCTTGCAAGGTCCGCACCAGGGAGCCCAAAAATCCACTAAAACCGGCTTGTCCGCTTTTATAACCTTTTCTTCAAACTCATCTTGACTTGAAATTGTAATGACGGCCATTTGCAATTCCTCCTATTTTACGTAATTGCAGCTAAAAAATCATTTACCCCCCCATACCGGGGGTGCTATTTTTATTGTAGAAAATAAATGCTAAAAAGTCAACATTCTCATAAAAAGAAAAACTGCCTTCCTTGATATCGGAGAGCAGCTTCTTTGTTGTGAGTCATCAATAAGCCGAGTTCTGTCCCGCAAAGCGGTGATGATCATTTGTCTAGGCCGCCAGTTACCTGGCGGCTCAAGCGACACAACCCGGAAGGTTCAGCGGGCCGCATCATCCCTTCCCTATTTGGTCTTGCTCCAGGTGGGGTTTACCTAGCCAGTCAGTCACCTGACTGCTGGTGCGCTCTTACCGCACCGTTCCATCCTTACCGGCAAGCCGGCGGTCTACATTTCTGTGGCACTTTCCCTGAGGTCGCCCTCGCTGGGC
>Ga0316604_10002900_pt1 | contig 12578 bp, 7 predicted proteins | sample OWC_soil_day20_C_FD_207650 | JGI IMG/M metagenome (GOLD analysis project Ga0316604, IMG submission 207650) | Wetland soil microbial communities from Old Woman Creek delta, Ohio, United States - OWC_soil_day20_CT | ecosystem: Environmental > Terrestrial > Soil > Wetlands | place: USA: Ohio... | reverse complement strand
GTGGCGGGGAGTGTTTCGCTGAACTCGCGTGGTGGATCGAGACCATTGAAGGAGACATTTGGTTGGCCGGCGGAGCTACGGTCAAACTGCCTTCGCGAAGAATTAAATAAAAAATTGACGCGCAACATGGTTGTCGTCAATTCAGGTTGTAGGCAAATGCACTTTACGTAATGCGTAAGGTGCATTTGCCTGTAAAAGATGTATTTTATCTGCTGATGTATTGGTAAAAATATAGATTATATTTTATGATAGCCGTTTTAAGATAAACCCCTCGCCGTTAATATAGAAGAGTTTTAATTATGCGAGAGGGTGTTCTTTAGCTTTTTAAAATTTGAGGTGTAGATTAAATTCAGAAGAATTTGATTTTAAGGTGTATAGTGAATCACAAATGCGAATAGCATTAGCTCAAATTTAATGGAAGGAATGTTTCTAACGGGCATTTTCCTCCTCATCCAGCTTTTTTATGAAGAGGTCCAGGGAAAGCGCCTCTAACTCAAAGAGCTGGCATAGTTTCATGGAAAGTTCATGCAGTGTTTCGGCGACTGCATGTTTGAGTTTTTTATGGTCGTTTTCGGTTAAATTTTTAGAAGTTCCCGCTGTTACCATTGCGATTCCGCCCAATACAGGAATAAGGCCGGTCGCTACAAGTCCTACTGGTCCCAAAATATGACTCCAGGAGCGGGGGTTGTCTAATCTTAGATCTTGAAGTAATTCTTGCCAATCAATGGGTTCTGTTGTTGTGTACTTTTCCAATTGTTGCATGCGTCGGGTCATTTCTGTAAGGATGACTGAAAAGAATACTATGGATGAAGAACGAGTCATGCGCCATGGCTCGTTTTCAATATTTATTATAGTAGACCGGCTAAGTCCCGTATGCTTGGACAACTCAGCCTGGGTCCAGTCTAGCAGCATGCGGATGGGTTTAACACTTGCGCCGACTTTCGTGAGATAAGGATTCAAGGATAATCACCTCCCTTCAATTCTTATATCAACCTTCTTTAATATAGACTTAAGATAATAATTTAATTTGATTATACTCAAAAGTTGAAAATTAATCAAAAATTAAAATATAAAAAAAAGAAACGAATAAAAACAAAAGTTTAAATATAAACAAAAATATAAAATAATACAAAAAAATTGACATATGTGTAAATTTCGACTATTATACAAATATAAACCATATTGTGAATGTTCTGACATATTTCGACAATGAGTAAAGGGAGTTAAAGGTAGATAAGAGAGGCGTATGAAACGCAAGATTAACAGAAAATTCTTACTAAAGAGGCCGCGATATTCTAGGCTTTGATTGAATGCTGAAAGGAAGGGTAATATGTGCTCGGAGACGATGTATGATTCGGATGAATATCCAAGAATTTGCTGGTTTGTGTTAGCGGCAGGTATTGTAATGATGTTTTTTACCATGTTGACAGGGTTATCGTTTGCACCGCTAATCGGAGTAATCGCCCAAGATTTAAGCATTGATATAGGCACGGCATCATTTGGGTTTATGGGTCTTATGATGCTTACAAACGCTATATTCGTTCTTCTATGGGGGGTTCTTGTTGATAAAATTGGCATTTTTCGAGTTATTATTATGGGATTGTCGGTACTCTTAATTGCCCATTTGCTATATCCAATGATTGGATATAGCTATGCTACAGTAGTATTTCTTCGAATACTTACGGGTCTGGGCGGCGCAGCTGGTTTGATTTTGATTGAGCCAATTGTGTCGCGATGGATTCCTTTTAAGCAGCGAGGCTTTGCCTTGGGGTTAAATGCTTTAAGCATGGCAGGGGCAGTAGTCGGATTATCGTGTGTGCCAAGGGTCGTCAGTGTTGCCGGACATTGGCAAGTGGGGTTGGGATGGTTGTCCGTTCCGATTGCAGCGGGGCTATTATATACAATGTTGGTCGCGTATTTCGCCCAAAAGCATCAAACCAGAAATGAGGCTGCAACTCCCGGTGAAAAAGAAGTTGGTGATTATTTCGGCAAGGTTTTTTTGCGCAGCCCCGCTTTTTGGCTAGGTTTGTTGATTATGGCTTTTAGCAATTGGGTTAACAATGCATTTAATGATTTGGGACCAGGATTTTTAGCGGTTGCTCCGCCAATTGGTGCGGGATATGGACCCGAAGTTGCCGGACATTTAGCTTCGGGGGGCATGATTGGCATTGTGGTAGGAATATTCATCGGAGGTATCGTCCTTGACAAAGTTTTTAAAGGGAGATCAGGAATTTTGGTAATGGCCGGATTTATCCTTTGTATCATACTGTACAACGGCATTATGTTGGAACCGATTTATAGTAACACAACGTTTTTAAGCATGTGGATTTTGATAGGTGGAATTACGAGTCCCTTTACCTCAATCGGTAATCAGTATTTTGCAGTAAGAACTTTTTCTCCCAATGTGATAGGAAAAGTAGTCGCATGTTGGACATGTATCAGCAACTTTGTTGGTTCTTTCGGCGTAATGATTAGTGCATATGCTATACATATTACTGGCAGCTATCGTATGTCGTTTGCTATTATGTCGGGAGTTTGCATCCTTGGATTTATTGCCGCGATGGCGTCACGAGAGCGGCGGACGGCAATGGAGTTGGCCGCTACGGAATAACAGTAGATCTAAATGCAGGTGGGTTTTTAAGGTTATGTTCTAAAGGTAAGGTTGTTACTTCTAATCGCTATCAGCAACGCGGCGATCGGAGTTAATTATAGAAACCGGCATACTCTGTCAACCCTTTGCCATACCTATTGCCGGGTGGATGTGCATAAAAAATCCTCATGGGGTGGAAGGCAATAGCAGCAACTACTGCTGTTTGACGGCTGTAGAGAAAAGGTAACTGTTGGCGGGAATGACTGGAAAACGATTGGCGGGTGATAGGACCTTTTGCTACAAGAATGTTTTGAGGGAAATTTGGAAACTCAAAACGTATTGCTCAAATGTAAAAATGAGGAGGAAACGTATGAGAAGAAGTATTGTGTGGCTGCTGATGGTAGTGCTGGTGCTTGGCTTTGGCGGTACGGCGCTGGCGGATGAAAGCAATCCTTTTGGCGATGTCCCATCCGACTATTGGGCGTATAGTGCCGTAGCCCAACTGGCTAAAGACGGTATTGTTGATAATTATAATGAACGAACTTTTAACGGCAACAAGATGCTGACGCGCTACGAAATGGCACAGTTTGTTGCTAAGGCGTTGGATAGGGCCGATAAGGCCAACGTCGAGGATAAGGTGCTGATTGAGCGACTGACGGCGGAATATTCCCGTGAGTTGACGTCAATGAATGTACGGATAGACAAGTTAAAACAGGAGGTTGATAAATTTAGCTTTGTCGGCATTCTCATGGTTAAGTATGAAAAACATTCGCATGCCGGTGTCCCGGCGGACATGACGACTTATGATAAGTGGAAAGAAAAAATGCAGTTGTTTTCCCGGTATAAGATTACTGATGATTGGTCGGTCAATGCTACCAGCGAGTATTCCCGAAATTTCCAAAAGTCGGCGGATGGTGGTATTGGTGCTGGCAATGATGATATTACCAAGAACATCAGTGTCAATGGCAAGCTGGGGGTTGTTAATGTTACCGGAGGCAGATTCCATCTTGAGGATCCTTGTTCGGCGTATGTATTTTGTGATGATGTTACCGGTGCTCAGGCTAGTGTCGGTATTGGGCCGGAAGGGCCTAAGGGCCCACCGAACGGTGCTCCACCTGTTCCCGGTGGCGGCAAGCCGTTAACGATTACGTTGACGGACGGTTATATTGATGCCGGGATAAATTTCCACAGCTTCATTACGGATACGCTGTTTAATAATGCCGATTCCGGGTACAAAGGGATTGGGTACAAAGCGTTGTATGCCAATTATGCAATCAATCCGTTTACAAATGTGTCGGCTGCTTATCATGGCTTGCATAATAGTACGACTGGTAATTCAAAGAATTGGAATGAGATTGGGTTTAACACGCAGATTGTTAAAGATATCTTTTTTCAAAGCGTGGCGGTCCGGTCTACTTATGTCACTCAAAATAAAGGATATCTGGTAGGTCTAAGGTATGGCACTACGATCCCGTTTGTGGTGGGTTCGCATGATGTGTATGTAATGTATGCTCACAGCGAGCAGTTTGCTAATATTTCTTGTACTTATGATACGGAAGATTGTGAGCATGGCTGGCAAGGGGTTGAGCTTGGTTATCGGTTATGTCCGATGCAGGGGATGATGGTTGGTGTAAGGTATCAATCGGCGAAGGGGACTGCCGATAGCTGGAAAGACCGCAACTTCCAGTTTGTAGCAACTTATGCGTTTTTCTAAGGCCATTACAAGATGTGAGACAAGGTAGCTAAGAAAATAAAGGGGGACAAAAGTATGAAGAAAAGCTTAATTATGATTTTAACGCTTGTATTCGCGATGGGAATTGCAGGTACAGCGTTTGCTGCTAATCCATTTTCCGATGTTCCAGCCGGGCATTGGGCTTATGGGGCGATCAAGAAGCTCGCGGCTGAGGGGATTATTGATGGGAACGGCGACGGAACTTTCCGGGGGGACCGGACGCTTACCCGTTATGAAGTGGCAGCTATTGTCGCCCGGGCTATAGCACGGGAAGACAAGGCGAATAATGAACAGCGGCAGCTTATTAATAAGCTGACTGAGGAGTATAAAGCTGAGTTAGAGGGCATGAATGTCAGTATTAAGATGCTGGAGGAACGGGTTAGTAAGCTTAAGGTTTCTGGTAGCTTACGTTTAAGGTTTGATGATGCTAATTCGACTAGTACGGATGGCAATGCGTATACGAGTGCGGACAAACAGCATATAAATTTAGCGGTGGCTGCCACTTATAAAGTTAATAAAGATTGGGTTGTACAAGCGGAAAGTTCATGGGAAAGAAGTATACTGTATCCGTCATCCACTACTGCGGCGACTTGGAATTATGATTATTACACGGCGTTAAAAAATGAAGCCAAGCAGCTGTACGCCACCGGCCCTGTTGGTAGTGCAACAGTAACGGTTGGTAAGTTCAATTGGGCGCCGGCTTATGGTTTGGTGTATAACAGCAAAGGTAATGGGGCGCAGTATTCAATCGGGAAAACCGTGAAGGCAACGGTGTATTGGGGTCGTACTGATTATAATGATCAGCACAAGGTAGCGAAGCTGGATTGGGCGGTAAGTCCTGCTACTAATATCCGGCTGGCTACTCAGCATGTGAAATCTAATGGTAGTTCAACGGTTTCGGTTGATACGGATACTGTAACGAAACCGGCGGTGGGTTCTTATTATGAGTGTGGCTTTGATACTAAATTGTCGGATGATTTTTGGTTGATGGCGACAGCAGCTGAGTCGGACTATAATAAAAACAAAGGGTTGGCGAATAAAGCGTATTTAACACAGTTGAAATATAAAATGGCTGATGTTAAGGTGCCTGGTTCGAGCGATGTATTTGTGGAGTATCGCAAAATTCCGACTACCGCGGTGTATGACAGGAATGATGCCGAAGAGTACTATGCAGTCGATTTCAAAGGTACCCGTGTAGGGTTTGAGTATGTACCGATGGAAAATTCTAAGGTGACAGCCTTCTATATGAATGGTAAAGATGCAGACACCGGACTGACGGATCTCAAGGTATACCGGGCTCAGATCGAATGGTTTTTCTAAGCCACTAAGTGTTGAGAACAAAATCTGTATTAGGGAAAGGGGAGTTTTGTGTGAACAAAATGGTAGTGTTAGTTGTTTTGTGCCTTCTGTTTGGTATGATGTCCTGCGCCGCGGCAGCTGGCGGACCTCAGGGAGGACCACCGCCCGGACCGCCGCCGATGAGTCCGCAGGACAAGCAGGAGATTATTCAATTGTTAAATATGGATGAAGCTTCGTTTGATCAAGCCCGTGCACAAGGTTTTTCACTGGCGGAACTGGCTGAGAAGCAAGGCGTTCCGGTGCAGGCGGTTGTTGATTTGGTGACGAAGCTGGTGGGCAGTAATGGTTACCGGCTTGATAACGATTTGAAGGCCGGAAAGATTACTAAAGCGTTTTATGATGAGATGAAGTCTCATATGCCTGGAGCTATTCATATGACTGTGTACGATAAACCCCAGGTGTCTTAGAAGAAGATATGTCAAAATGCAGTCCAGGAAATGCCCTGCTTATGGGGCGTTTCCTGGACTGGTATATCGTTTATTATGTGGGAGAGGGACGAGGTTTAATGAAAAGGTTACCAATGGTTCGAGGTGCGGTAGTGTTGGCGGCTGCTGCGATATTCAGTGTTTCGCTGGCGGGGGGATGTATTGCGAAAGAGCAAACTATGCTGGAGGAAACGAGAAGTCTTATTACAGCGTCCTATCAATTGGATGGCGGGACGGCGACGGAGTTAAATAAAACATATACGGCGTCAAATACGGATGAATCCGGGATTTATGTTGAAAATGGCGGAGTATTGTTGCTGAAAAGTTGCACAGTTCATACTAGCGGGGCAAGTTCCGATACCGTTGAACCTTTTAGAAGTAGTATGTGGGGTGTTAATGCCGCAGTATTTGCCAATGCCAAAGGGGATATTACTTGCGTCGGTGGTGAAGTAACCACTACGGGCTTTGTGGCGGGTGGATTATTTGCCACTTGCGGTGGGTCGATTGATATGGCTAATGCGTCAATTAAAACGACCGGAGCATTCTCGCATGGTGCTGATGCTACGTATGGCGGGACGATTAGTCTTACCGATGTGACTGTGGAAACCACAAATGACCACGCTTCCGCGTTGGCAACGGATTTCGGCGGGGGACGGCTAAACCTCAAACGAGTTACCGCTGCCGCCGAGGGGCGCTGGTCGGCTGGTGTATATTCGGACTGGAATGGTTCCGTTACGATTATTGATTCCAAGCTTACTTCTGAGAAGGCAGAGGGCGGGGTAGTCGCCGGAAACGGTGTGCTGAATATTACCAATAGCAATATATCCGGGGGAACAAATGCGTTAATGATTCATAACCCTATTACCCCGATAACTGATACCAGCTATGTTCCTACAGGCAAAGCGATAATTACCGGCGGCTCGCTTCATTCAACCACTAGCGCCGCTATTCTGGTTAGAGAAGCCAATGCGGCGATTACTGTACAACATGGAACGGTGATCACGTCCGGCACAGGGATTATTGTTGAGGCAAAAAGCTCCGATAAGACAGCCAGCAAGGTAAGTTTTATGGCTAATGATAATGCATTAAAGGGAGCGTTTATTAGCGATGCTAATAGTTCAATTGAAATTACGTTAGCGAATGGATCAACGCTCAAGGGGACGATAAAATCAGCGGCGCTCAGCCTTGATGTTTCCAGTACCTGGACGGTAGCTGAGGACTCTGTGTTAACTGTGTTAGACGACAAGGCCGGTATTAGCGGCACGACGATTACCAATATTATTGGTAACGGACATAATGTTTATTATGCTAAGGACCTTGATGCTAATAGTACGTTGGGCGGGTTAACCTATTCATTGGTTAACGGTGGACGACTTATTCCGCAATAGGTTCATTCAATTTTGGCGCTGTTTTTTCATAGGTGAAAATCTATTAAATAGAGTTGCTTAAAGTAAGTTCGTACGCAGCAGGTGCTTTTTGCCGATGAAATCTTACTATAGATTCCCCATGTGTTGTAAAATACAAAAGGGTGGTGATACGATATAGCCTAAGCGACTATGAATGGCGACAGGATGTTTATACGTAACGAAGTTTTTATTTTTATAAAGAGCTCAATTTAAGCAAAGGAAGGAATGTTCTCAATTGAAAAAACGGCATATTCGAATAGTGTGTCTTCTACTCTTCCTATTAGCAATTGGAATAAACTCATATGCTTTGGCTGGCATGCCCCCTGGACCGCCGCCCGGACCGCCCCCTGGAGGTGGACCGTTTGTTCAGACTACTTCCGTCTCTGCTACTGAGGGAGACTGGACCTTTAAAATCGTAACGACTGGTGACAGCGTAACTACTACTATTACGGCCTATTCCGGTCAAAATAAGCGTGTGATCCTTGTTCCCAGTGTGCTTGGCGGAGCCAAAGTTACGGCAATCGGGGCGCAAGCCTTTGGTCACCATAATGAAATCGCGGCAGTATACGTGCCGGATACAGTGGAAAAGGTAGCCGAATGGGCGTTCTATGATCTTAATAAAGCTGCGATTATTTCTTTTGCCAATCCTAATGTAGAGATTAATAACAGTGCTTTTATGAGCAGCGCCAACGCAGTTCTCTACCTTCCGAGTGGTACGACTCAAAAATCAGCAGGCGGCAAGGCTATTGTAACAAGTGGTACTGAACCTGTAGTTGTCGGCGTAGAAAACTTTAAAAAAGCAACTATCGCCGGTGGTTCCTATCTCAATGTTACAGTAGTAGATAGAGATAACCAAATTACAAAACCAGATATTTTGGCAATCGCCAACGGAACTTTTTCCCAAAATACGAATCAGGAAAGAGGGGAAGTAACCCTTACTTTTAGTGGTAACGATTATAAAGTTGTTGAACAGAACATTGTTATAGCTGACCAATTTAAGGAGGTTGTCAGCCCGGGCGACCTGAACAAAACTTTTCGGGTTGTGGCAAAAGAAGAGGCCCAAAGTTTACATGATGTAGTGGTAAGTGGTTCTTACGGTGACGTAAAAAATCGGCTTGCCCTTACGGAAGGCTATTATATCAACGGCAATAAAGTGGAACTGGATAAAAATGTAGTGGCCTATGATGTTTCCACCGGTAAAGAAATATACGGGAAAAACAGTACAGCAACTACGCTTCCGAACGCTAACGCCAATCGGTATTACCAATATGTAGACTACCGGGATACCGATAATGACGGTGATATTGACGTTCTCTACTATTCGCCGTATCGCCTTGCTTACAACTATAACACCATCAATATTGCCAGCAGCAATGCCAATCTTAATGGTCTCAGCGCGCGTACAACGCTTAACCCGGCCTATCTTTCGTTTGCGAATGCCGTGCTGAAAGCAAGGGGCGAAAAGGATGACCGAGTTTATCAAAAACTGGAAATCAATACCGCGAAAAGCGGAGATAAGCTGAATGCAGCCTGGAACGAGGAGCGCAGCGCGCTATGGGCTGATGATTATGGCACCATTAAGGCTGATTATTTGAAGGCCACATCTACCTCTACCGGCAACTGGGCAAAAATGTCGTATGAAGTTGGCCTTCCCTCCTATAATGTAGAAGTTATCATGGAGTGGGGCATGAACGCTGTGCTGTATGCAACCAATGGCGGCGTTGTCTCGGTAGGCGATATGAGCGGCAAACGAAGTGCCATTTGCGCTAATGGGGACGGTGCCAACGGCGTTCTCGCAGGCGGCGCCGGAACCAAGGCGGGTACCAGTGAAGCTAAGTCGGACACGGCTAAAGTGTATGTGTATAACACCGACTTTTCGCTTGATGGCTGGAATAACCATGTAGCTGACGTAGTCTATGGCGGATATGCGTATCTGGAGAAGGTTCATGCCACTACCGGCAAGTCGGGAAGCTATGCTGTCGGCCAGGGCTCTGCATTAGCGAATGATTTTGGGAATGGGATTGTTGAAGCGAAAGACTTTCACGCAACGGTCTATGGTAACCGTTCTGCCGGTGTATATGTTATTGGTGGCGGTATCATTACTGCGAAAAATTCCTCTTTTAACTCAAGAATGGATGCCGGCGTGCTAGTGGCCTCGGGCGGAACGTTGCATCTTGACGATAGCTCTGCAACCGGGCAATTGGCATTTAGAAATCGCGGCGGCATCGTTGCTAATTCTACCTCGGTATTTAACAGAGTAGCGTTTATTGCCGATAAAGTCACTCAGGGTTATGTTATAGGGAAAACGGCTCACAAAGCGGTGGAAGCCTGGAACGCAGCCACCGGCAGTAAGGCTCTGGCCCACTACATGATGAGCGATGCCATGATGACGTTAGGCCAGCTCTGCAAAAATTATAATGTATCTCCGGAAAAAACCAAGACGCTTTTGGCGACACTTGGTAAGTTGGCGGGAAAATCGTACACGAAAGATACTTCGCTTAGAAACAGTGTGCTCGATAATACCTTCTATAACTATTCAGCTGGTCAATACATCGGTGACACGGATTTTACGGATATTCCCTATCTCACAGTGGGCAGCTGTTTCGGTGGTTTAACAAGCTCCGTATTTGAATTTGAATCGGCCGGAGTAAACTTGGAACTGAATAACTGCACATTTAAAAACACTAACAATGAAAACTATAACTATCTTATTTCCTCAGAGTCAGGTTCTGCTCCGGTACTCAAATTTAATCAGTCCAATGCATCCGGTATTATTTGGAACGAAGGGGATGTGTTCCGGTTTTGTGAAGGGCGACCAGCCGATAGAAGTTCTCAGCTCACGGTTTGCTTTAATGAATCTACGTTTAATGGTTCCTTTGCTGACGGATATAATGGTTTGTGGGAAGTAAAAGGTCTTGCGTATGCTAACAATTCTGGCGAAACCACTAGCATGAATGGAAACTATTATAAAGCAAAGGCCAACTGGGGGAATTCTGCTAGCTTTAATGAAAATTCTACCTGGATAGTAAATCATGATTCCTATCTTGGCAGTCTAACAATTGAAGCTGGATCAACGGTGAAGGCGCCAGAAGGCTGTTCTTTGGTTATGACGGTAAACGGTCAGGAAACTAGCCTGGAACCTGGTACGTACAAAGGACAGATTATCATCAAAGTCACTAAGAATTAGCACTGTGAAATCTTTGTTGGAGCATTAAACTGTTTCAGGTGAAGGAAACAGAAAATAGTAATAATATCTGCAAAATATTTTATTGCAAATGACGCGTCTGCAGATATACGGAAATCTGAAACCCCTTTTAAAAGGAAGCTGTCTCATAATAAAGCTGAGGCAGCTTCCTCTTTTGTGCTGAAATACGACAGGCCGGTTTCGAAGAACCTGCTGTTAGTGTAAAATGAAACTGTCATGAAAATTACACAAGTAAATCCTACACCATTTAGAGTAGTTTTAGATGTACTACGGGTAAAAAGTGCGTGTTTTGTCAGAGAAACTTTTGCTATATGTTGCGAATGTGTTGTAAAATATTAAATAGTGGTAAATAAACCTTTACTAATTACTAAGGGTGGCGATAGGATAGTTATATGTAACTGATTATTTTATTTATACGGAGATCACATTAACAATGGAAAGGAATGAGTGTAATTGAAGAAACAGCGTATTTGGAATTTATGTCTTCTATTCTTACTACTAACAATAGGAATAATTCCTTGTGCGTTAGGAAAAGGGGGGGCTGGCATGCCGCCTGGACCGCCTCCGCCCGGATCGCCACCTGGATCCCCGCCCGGGCCGCCACCTGGACCGCCGCCTGGAGGAGGTCCGTTTACTCAGACTACTTCTGTCTCCGCTACTGAGGGAGACTGGACTTTTAAAATCGTAACGGCTGGTGCCAGCGTAACTACTACCATTACGGCCTATTCCGGTCAAAATAAGAGTGTGATCCTTGTTCCCAGTGTGCTTGGCGGAGCCAAAGTTACGTCAATCGGGGCGCAAGCCTTTGGTCACCATAATGAAATCGCGGCAGTATACGTGCCAGACACAGTGGAAAAGGTAGCCGAATGGGCGTTTTATGATCTTAATAGAGCCACGATTATTTCTTTTGCCAATCCTAATATAGAGATTAATAACAGCGCTTTTATGAGCAGTGCTAATGCAGTTCTCTACCTTCCGAGTGGCACAAGTCAGAAGTCGGCGGGCGGCAAGGAAGTTGTAACTACCGGTACGGAACTTGTTTCCGTTACTGTGGAAAACTATAAAAAAGCTACTATGGCCGGAGGGTCTTACCTCAATGTCACGACAGCGGATAAAGAAAATCAAATTACAAAACCGGAGATTGTGGCAATTGCCGAAGGCGCTTTTTCCCAAAGCACGAACCAGGAAAGTGGGGAGGTAACCCTTACTTTTAGTGGCGACGATTATAAAGTCGTCGAGCAGAAAGTTGTAATAGCTGACTCATTTAAAGAGATTGTCAGCCCAGGCGACCTCAACAAAACTTTTCGGGTTGTGACAAAAGAAGAGGCCCAAAGTTTACAGGATGTAGTGGCAAATGGTTCTTACAGTGATGTAAAAGATCGGCTTCCTCTTACGGAAGGGTATTATATCAACGGCAATAAAGTAGAATTGGATAAAAATGTAGTGGCCTATGATGTTTCCGACGGTAAAGAACTGTACGGGAAAAACGGCACGGCAACTACGCTTCCTAACGCAAATGCCGGTCGGTATTACCAATATGTAGACTACCGGGATACCGATAATGACGGTGCTATCGACGTTCTCTACTATTCGCCGTATCGCCTTTCCTACAACTATAACAATATCAATATTGTCAGCAGCAATGTTAATCTCAATGGCCTCAGCGCCCGTACTACGCTTAACCCGGCCTATCTTTCGTTTGCGAATGCCGTGCAGAAAGCAAGGGGAGAAAAAGATGATAAGGTTTACCATAAGTTAGAGATTGATACTGCGAAAAGCGGAGATATAATCAATGCAGGATGGAACGAGGAGCGCAGCGCGCTATGGGCTGACGACTATGGCACTATTAAGGCTGATTATT
>Ga0316604_10002899_pt1 | contig 12578 bp, 11 predicted proteins | sample OWC_soil_day20_C_FD_207650 | JGI IMG/M metagenome (GOLD analysis project Ga0316604, IMG submission 207650) | Wetland soil microbial communities from Old Woman Creek delta, Ohio, United States - OWC_soil_day20_CT | ecosystem: Environmental > Terrestrial > Soil > Wetlands | place: USA: Ohio... | reverse complement strand
ATGTCTGGGGCGTATTGAAATAACCAGCTAAACGAATCCACTGATGCAAGGTAGGCGGCTCTTTGGTCATAAGTAAAAGTTCGAACATGATCGCCGTCTGCGCTTGGTCGCGAAAAGCTTCATTCAAACGAACCAATTGTTCATTGCGTTTGTTGTTATGCTCCGCAGGACCCAAAAGCGTCACTCCGCCAATCAAATCTTGTGGTGAGTAGCGCCGCAAGATTCCCCGATCTCCAAGTCCTGCCGAAATTGGCTTTTCCAGATGCAAACGTATAAGTGACGCTTTTGTGTCGTTTTTTGTAAAAGACATTCTACCGATAAACTCTCCCGTCCCAATATGAAATCGAATCCTAGTACCTGACGGAAAGTATTTTTTCCAAAGAATCGCCGCCTCCCAAATTTCGCCAGTTTGTCCATGGTTTTCTGCGCTTAAAAACATTCCTCTCCCCACTTCGGACAGAGCTATTCCCGTCAAGTTTATAGACGCTCTTTGCCCAGCTCCCACTATAAGGGCTGATTGGTTATGAGTTTCAATTTCCCTCACCTTTCCTGCAATACCTGCTGGAAAAACACTCACTGCATCTCCCTGTTTAAGGGTTCCTGTTAAAACAGATCCGGTAACAATTAGCCCCTGTCCCTTTAAATTAAAAGCCCGATCAATCCATAGCCGAAATGGAGCGTTGCGGTCTCTTTCATTCATTGTCTCCGCCTGTAACCGCAACGCTGCTTTTAATTCAGTCATTCCTTCGCCTGTAATTGTTGAAACTTTACACACTGGAGCATCCATCAAAAAGGTCCCTGCCAAATAACTTTTCACGTCTTCCTCTACTAAGCTTAGCCACTCTTGATCTACTTTGTCGATTTTACTAAGAACCACAAGCCCCCGCTTGATACCAAGACATTGCAGCATTTCAAAATGTTCGCGAGTTTGGGGCATAATGCCTTCATCAGCAGCTATTACCAACATTACCATGTCCATCCCGCCGGTACCCGCCAACATGTTTTTGAGGAAACGTTCATGTCCTGGCACGTCGATAATTCCCAGTGTCAGAGATTTTTCGAAGCAGAGCGCCGCAACCCCTATATCAATGGATATCCCGCGTTTTTTTTCTTCTACCAATCGATCAGTGTCAGTTCCTGTTAAATATCGAATTAATGCCGTTTTCCCATGGTCTACGTGACCGGCGGTTCCGACGATCAGGTGTTTCATTTTGCTGACCTACCAACAATTCCTGACAACTCGTCGCACAATATTTGACTGTCTTCATTCCTAAGGCAACGTACGTCCAACACCACCGCTTGATCTCTAAGCAAACAAATAATGGGAATTGGCATCTTGCGCAGGGCGCGTTCTAACTGCGCAGCAGACATATTGTTCGGTACGACCTCCACACCATATCCCCGCAATTCAACTGTAGGTAAGGATCCCCCTCCAGACAGCGAAAGGGTTGGAATCACTTTTACTTTCCAGCCACACGATCGTATCGGGGCAATTTTGTTCATGATTTCTTCCGCTTTCTTTTCCAGCTCTATTTCTTTCAGGTTTAACATCAACCACCCCGGTATTAGCTCTTCTGCGCGACCTGTCGCATAATCAATAAGAGTGCCTTCCAACGCAGCTAGCGATAGTTTATCGATACGAAATGCTCTCAGAAGCGGCTCGCATTTCAGTTGGTGTATATACGATTTTTTCCCAACAATAATTCCTGCCTGCCCCGCACCTAACAATTTGTCTCCGCTAAAAGTCACCAGGTCGAAACCGGCCGTTATACACTCCCGCACCGTTGGGTCTTGATGTCCTGCTAACGAAAACGGCAATAGCGTTCCGCTGCCCACATCATTGATTGAAATCAGTCCTTTTTCACGAGATAACCTGCATAACTCTTCGAATGTCGGCTGGCTGGTAAAGCCAACAATTTCAAAGTTACTGGTATGAACTTTAAGAATCGCCGCAGTATTCGGGGTAATCGCCGCTTCATAATCCTGCAGATGCGTTTTATTGGTTGTTCCCACCTCCACCAGCACCGCGCCGCTTTGCCTGATTACATCCGGGATTCGGAATGATCCGCCGATTTCTACCAATTCGCCACGGCTCACAACAACTTCACGTCCCCGCGCAATCCCTGCTAGCGTTAACAGAACGGCAGCTGCATTGTTATTTACTACAAGTGAAGCTTCCGCTCCCGTTAGTTCTTCTAGACGTTGTTCTATGTGATTGTACCGTTCGCCCCGGCCGCCTTCTTCCACATCGTATTCTAGCGTACTATATCCTTCCATAACTGCGAGTACACTGGACTGCGCACGAGCACTAAGGGGAGCACGCCCCAGATTGGTGTGAAGAACAACTCCTGTCGCATTGATCACCTTTCGAAGGCTTGGCTGAAGCAATCTTTCACATTTCTGCATTGTTAGTTCAAAGATTTGTTGAAAAAGTCTCTCGGCCCGTTCATCTGCTAAATCATTATTATTGAAATCCATTAAAGTCTGCCGCACTTCATTGGTCACCTTTCGTAGTAACTGAATCTGCACGTCACGGTGAAGTGCAAAAACTCGGGGGTCTTGTTGCAACGCAACAAGCAACGTTTCAATCGCCGGAATTCGACGCAGCAACTCATTATTTTTCATATAAATCTCGCTTTCTTATTTTGATATATTATAAACGGTCCTATGAAGAGGTTAGTCAAGTTCTCAGATTCTCCTCTTTTATTATAAAAAAAGACAGGCACTGCACTTTCCTTAGAAAGATAGTACCTGTCCAACTTCATTTTCCAAATTTATTCAGGTGTTTGCCGCATTTCACAATTTCCTTTAAATACCGCGCCTTCACCGATAATTAAAGACCCCACCTTGAGGTCGCCCACCAATTTTGCGGTTGGCAACAATTCCAGTTTGTCACCAATATCCATATTGCCGGTAACCGCTCCTGCAACCACCGCATTTCTGGCACCCACAGTGGCTGTAATTCGTCCCGTTTCACCCACAATAATATCTGCAGTTGTTGTAATATCACCATCGAACTGCCCATCAATTCTAAGGGCGCCATTTGATGTCAGGCTTCCTTTAACCGAAGTGCTTTGTCCAATAATAGTTTCCACCTGACCGGTTATTTCCAAATTTTTTTTACTCCCAAACATATTCCATCTCCCGTCTTGTATTCAAAAAATCAAAGAAAACTTGCTGGATTAACGGCGGTTCCATTCACTTTAACTTCATAATGAACATGCGGGCCGGTACTAAACCCTGTACTTCCCATATAGGCAACTAGCTGCCCTTTTTTAACAGTTTGTCCAACAGACACTGCGTTTTCCGAATTATGTGCGTAAGAAGTGGTTATTCCATAGCCATGATCCACAACTACCTGCCGTCCATAACCGCCATTCCAACCACTGGCGACAACAACTCCTGCAGCCGTAGCCACAATTGGAGTACCCGAATCTGCAGCAACATCAATTCCAGGATGCCAATCGCTACCTCCCCAACGCCACCCATAGCGAGATGTAACAACACCATCTGTAGGCCAAATCGACGGAGTCGCGGCAATGCGAGCATTACGGTCGATTAAACTGTCTCTTAGTTGCGCTAAACTTTCGCCCCGAACCTTTGCGCTTACCTGCAAGTCCGTAACAAGATTATTAAGTTCTGCTGGTTGTGGTTTTACAGAAGGCCCTCCTTCCCCTCCACGAGACGAAGTCGAACGATTAATTCCGGAGCGAGAAGTCCCGGGCAGTTCTTCTTTATTCAATAAACGGCGCACTTCAGCGTCTAATTGATTCAGTTTAGACATTTCTTCCTGTAGAATCGCTGTATTCTTTGCCAACTGATTTAACTGTGTCGCCTGCGCCACGTTGACAGACCTAAGTGACTGCAATTCATCCATTTCAGTTTGCGCACGATTTATGGTGTATTGATAATGAACAAAACCGGTTACCACAAAAACAGCAACCACGCCTGCGGTCGCCAAACAAGCTTTAACAATTCGAATCGGCATTTGAAACCGATATACTTTATCCCCGCGGTGAGGCACCAACATCAAGGTATAACTGCGTCTATCTGGTTGATTGGTTTTTTTCTGCAAGCCAAAACCTCCTTTTAAAAACATAAAACCAACTAAGCATCAGAGTATTTCTTCACCGAAAACGAAATTCCTGCTTCCTCTGTAATTTATTTTTTATACGCAGTCTCTAATGCTTGCCGTTCTTCTTTTGTCAACATATATGTTGACTCACCTTTAAGAACCGGCTTTGCATAAACCCGTGACTCTTCACGCCCATAAATGCCTGACAAAACCATGCCTGAGTTTGCCGCATCCAACATTGCAACTGCAAAGCTAAGATCGCTTCCTGTATTATCGAAGGCATTAAAACGAACAATCCCTACCTGTTGAATATGTGTTCGACTCTCTGCGTCGAGCTTTTCGCACTCCTGTCGCAACTCCGCAACATTTTTTTTCAGAGCTTCAATATCTTGAATGCGATCCAACATCATCGTTTCAATGGATTCTCCGGTAGCCCCCTGCATCATTTTTTTGTACAAAAGAGTAAGTCGATGCAATCTAACTACCAAGTACAAAGAAGAAAGCCCAAAAAACGTCGCCACGACAACCAGAGCGTAGGTCAGATGCGTTAGTTCCACCCCTGACAAAGGTTTTAATATTTCAGAAGACTCCATGATACCACCTTTCCATTTGCAAAGAGATGAAAACGAATTTATTTTACACCATTTTCCCCCTTACAATATTGCCCATATAACTGAAAACCCCCATCACCATTAGGTTTCAAAATATTTTCGCCGCTATGGCAACCCCTCTTCTTCTAAAGTAGTTGCTGGCAAATATTGATCTAATTGTTCTTCTGTCAGCAGTTTCATTTTACTTACAACCGTACGAACAGGTTTTTTTGTAAGCGAAGCAATCCGCGCTACTTGAACTGCACGATCGTATCCTAAAACCGAGACTAGCTTTTCAGCCTGCAGCGGAGTTTCTGCGATGGTTTTACTGCCCGTTTTTGCTTCGCCCGTCAACTCGTCAACAAATTTTTCGTCAAGCAATTGCATCGCCGACGTCAACCATTTCGTAGCCCAAACCAATTGCGAAGAAAACAACGGCACATAAGCCATCGCTCCGTCAACAGAAGCGCCCGCTGCTGCAGAAACCGTTGCATCCGCGCCAACAATCGAAAACACCAGTTGGCTTACTGTATCAGGAATTAGGAAATCACGGCCTGCAGGATTAAAAGATGAATTGGCTCGTCTTCTGGGAAGGTCTAATTCCTTGGAACACCCAATTAAAACCTTCATTTTGTTGCAAAAACACAACAAAAGCATCGCGGTCACCTTTAAAAACGACGAAAATCGAACATACAAATCAACATTCCATGGAAAATCATGTGGCGCCTTACTAACAGCAAGATCTATCCCCACAATCTCTCGCAGCGCTAATAAAGCTTCTGGAGGTCCTTGCCAACAAGGCAACAGGCAGGCCCGAAACCACTCGAGCTGTTGCTGGCTTCGCAACAAGCTTTCGTAGCAACGAAAAAATTCAGCGCCGATAGTTGAAATTTCCACCTCTTGAAACTGAAGAGTTGCAACAGTTCCCTGTTTTTGAAAAATGTTCGCCTGCTGTTTTATTTTTTTTAAAAGCAACTCAATCGCTCCGTTCATTATTGCAATCTCTTCAATCAAGGTTATGTGCACAGCTGTTAGAAACGTTTCAAGTTGACTACTTCCTTTATCCAATTGAAGCAAGGAAGCAACACTATGGTATTCACCTTTCATGCTACCCATTTTCTCCAAGGCAACATTGGATATAATTTCATCGACATTCAAAACCAAGCTACGAGCACCACCGCCGTGCAGCGGATTCACTTTCAGGTGTTTGGCTACTGCTATTTCATCAGATAAAAGGCTTTCAGTCGCTTTTATCACTGCTGAAGTTAGCGAGATCTTCCATGATTTATTTCTTCCAAATGTAATTGCCTGTGCTTGGCGAATTCGAACGATATTATATGGAATTTCCATTGGAAATGCTGCGCCGGGAAGAGTTGCAGTTGCGCTCAACCTTGCGGTGGCTATCCCAAAATAATCATCATCGGACAACGAAAGATCTCCTAGCGAGTCTCTTTCTTGTCGCATCAGACGTCTTCAATGTTTTTCATACGGAAAAACTTACTCCTTTATTGCGTTTAGTGCCGAGTACTTCATTTTCACGACCATCCTCTATATATTCTAATATGCGATGTAGCTCTTCCGCAGAATAAAATTCAATAGTTATAATTCCAGCACCCGCCTTTCGTTCGGTCACTCGCACACGTGTTCCCAATACTGCGCTTAAACGCTCTTCCAATTCTCTTTCGCCGTCTACTCGACTTGTCGCTTTTCTCTTATTGGGTTCGGAAACAGTTTTTTTACTCCACTGGCGCGCAAGTTCTTCCGCATCGCGTGCGGTAAGCGCATGCGCCAATATCTCGGACGCAGCATCAGTTTGCAATTCCGGCGTTGGCAACACTAAAAGCGGCCGCGCTTGTCCCGGCGTCATTGTTCCACGTGAAACATGTTCTTGAACCGTTTCTGGCAAATTTAACAAACGAACTGAATTTGCAATAAAGGGGCGGCTTTTGCCTACCTTCCGTGAAACGTCTTCCTGTGTAAATCCAAACTCGTCCATCAATCTGCGATAAGCATACGCTTCTTCCATTGGGTTAAGGTTTTCTCGTTGTAAATTTTCCACTAACGCAATCGCCGTCATTTCTGCATCGGAATAATCGCGAACCAACGCAGGAATCGTTTTCAATCCCGCCAATTGTGAAGCCCTCCAACGACGTTCACCGGCTACCAATTCATACCCCCGCGCTTGCTTTCGGACAACCACCGGTTGTAAAACGCCATATTGCTTAATAGATTCCGACAGCTCAATCAGTCGATCTGGATCAAAATCCTTTCTGGGCTGAAACCGATTTGGCACAATATCAGATACAGCTATATCAGATACATTCTCTCGAGAATCAGCAGAGTAGTCTTCCCCAAGAAGCGAGTCAAGCCCGCGACCCAACCCTCTCTTATTCATCACCCAGAACCTCCCTAGCTAGTTCCATGTATACTTCCGCACCCCTAGACTTAGAATCATATTGCAATATCGGCTGTCCATGGCTCGGAGCCTCGCTGAGACGAACATTTCGGGGAATGATCGTATGATATACCTTATTCCGAAAATGTTTTTTAACTTCATCCACAACTTGAATGGCCAGATTTGTCCGAGCATCAAACATGGTTAATAACACACCCTCCAACTGCAATGCCGGATTTAAGTTTTTTTGAACAAGGCCAACCGTCTTCATCAGTTGTGACAATCCTTCCAATGCATAAAATTCGCATTGAATGGGAACTAAAACGGAAGACGCAGCAGTTAATGCATTAACCGTTAACAAACCTAATGAAGGAGGACAATCCATGATAACAAAATCATACCGGTACTTGATTTTTTCCAATGATCGTTTTAGCATATTTTCCCGCGCCAAAATCGAAACCAATTCAACTTCAGCTCCAGCAAGTTGAATTGTCGCCGGCAATAAAAACAAGTTCTCGACTTTTGTTTCAATTACGACTTCTTCCATCGGAACATCATTAACTAAACAGTCGTACACGCACCTCTTAACATTTCCTTTATCAATCCCCAACCCGCTCGTAGAATTTCCCTGCGGATCCCCATCAATCAACAACACTTTTCGACCGAGCGCAGCAAGGCATGCACTCAAATTTACCGCTGTTGTTGTTTTTCCCACACCGCCCTTTTGATTCGTTACAGCAATTACTTTTACCAAAACGTCACCTCATCAATTATTATAAGCATTACTTTCCCTCGAAGCGCATAGGTCAACTAACATATCCTCATACAACGATTACTCTCAACAAAATCTTCAAGATTGTATAGGAAATAATTTCGTCATTACTATAGTAACAACAACCGCCTTCACATTCAACCGATTAATTCTATATTTCCCTCAATTCTTTAACTATTTGTTTCATATGAAACAAATAGTTAAAGAATTGCTATCAAACTCGCAATAATAATAGACGCTATTTAAAGACGCAACGGCTAGGCTACCTAAGACCGAAAAAAAGAAATGACACCAGTTATTTGCTACACCAATCAAAACAGTCAAGCTTCGATATACTTGTAAAAACAAGCCGCCCCTCTTCGTCGCATATTATATCCAATATGATTAAAGTGCGCTGCTCGCCGAAGCTATTCATATTCATCCTTTTAAAAAAGTCAAAACACGTAGGAAAAAATACTTTTGTTCTACGCTTGGACAACCCTTGTAAAAAGACGACCTCCACTTGTACGCAAGTGACGCAGACATTCTTCAGGTCGAATTTGGCCCAATTACAAATAAAGCAATTTACAAAGTCGATGCGCACAGCAATCCTTCGGAAAACACACCTTAAACATTAATTCTCATCGCAAAATCATTCCATTCACAAAACGACATTTCAGCAAAATAAATTAATCAATACCGTCATTCTGACGATATACTCTATTTACAGGAATTCAATTCGCCAACAAGATCGCACCTCTTTCCATGGTAAACTGCCGCCATGCATAAACTAATCAATTATATCAACTAAAGTCGGGAGCATTATAACAGTACTTCCCAATATTCTCAGTAAAAACAAATAATTATCCAATATCGTCCTTTTAGTCAACGCTCGTTCAAAAATCATTCCTAGGAATTAACAGTTCAACGACTAATCAAGCTGCTGGCAAACTTGTAATACCCCCTAGAGATTGACAACAATTTCTTCCATCTTCACCTACACCCCATACTATGATAAAACTCAAGGGTTTCCTTGCCAAGCACAGGAAACCCTTGAAATGCAACGACATAAGATGCATGCAAAGCTTAAAAACAACTACAACTCTTCGCCTAACGACGCTTGGGAACCACCATCGTAATTGTTACATAATCATCATCCTGCTCTTGAGTTAATCGAACTTCAAGTCCGACTTTTTTCATTTGCTTAGTCAACTCTCCGATGGTGTTAATAAAAATTCTAACATCTTTAACTATTTTCAACATATTTGGTCGATGCGACGGTGGCGGCTTTATTGTCCCAAGCTGATTTTGCGCCTCAATAAACGCTTCTGTTTCGCGTACATTCAGCTTTTTCTCAACAATAGTCTGTAAAACAGCCAATTGTTTCTTCTCTCCCTCAATCTTAAGCAAGGCACGAGAATGCCGTTCTGTCAGTTTTTCGCGACAAATAAACTCTCGAATACCTGGTGACAATCGCAATAATCGCATTTTGTTTGCAATGGTCGATTGATCCTTTCCTACTCTTATCGCTAACACTTCTTGTGTAAGCCCGAATTGCGTTAATAATTGCTCATACCCTGCAGCTTCTTCAAAATAATGCAAGTCTTCACGCTGCAGATTCTCAATTAGTGCAATTTCTGCCATTTCCGTATCACTGACTCGTCGAACGATGCAGGGCACCACCTCAAGCCCAATTAGGAGAGACGCCCTTAATCTTCGCTCTCCTGCAATTAGTTCAAACCCCTCTTCCCTTTGACGTACAATCAGTGGTTGGATGACTCCAAACTCGCGAATAGAAGTAGAAAGTTCTCTCAATCCCTCTTCAGAAAATGTTTTGCGTGGTTGAAACGGATTCGCAACGACCTTATGAGTTGGAATATTAATGACTTCTACTGTGTCTTTTTCAAGATTCACGCTTTCAGGAACGCTCTCTAGGCGACTTCTGCCAAAAAAAAGATTGCTGATCGTTTTCATACACACCCACCTAACTTCATCATGCTCAAGCCAAAGGTTGTCGTTCCGGAATTCCTGCTTTTCTTGGATAAATGGCAGGCGTTAAACGATTCTTACCAATCCTGATTAAAGTGCGTATTTCCTCCGCTAATGGCAACGGCGCAATCTCAGTAGATAGCACAAACCCACCAAGCTTATTTATAGCCCCTTGTGATACCAAAATCTCGTCACAAGCTTTTGGTCCCTTCATCGCTAAAAATACGCCTTTTTTTTTCAGCAACGGCAAGCACAGCTCTGCCAATACATTTAGTGGTGCTACAGCTCGAGCCAAAACAACATCAAACTTTTCTCTATACAAAGGGTCCCGACCCATTTCTTCTGCTCGTGCCCAAACGACTTTCACGTTCTTTAATTCAAGTCTTTGAATCGCTTCTGAAAGAAATACCGTCCGCTTACGAAGAGAATCCGCCAGCGTTATCTGAAGATCAGGGCGCATAATGGCAATAGGAATCCCTGGAAATCCAGCGCCTGTGCCAACATCAATTACCGCACACCTTAGCAAAAAATCTTTTGCTGATAAAACCAGCAATGAATCTCCAAAATGTTTCACTGCAACATCCCTTGGTTCGATGATTCGCGTTAAATTAACTTTTTGATTATACTCCAATAAAAAAGCATAAAACTGCTCGAAGAGAAGGTATTGGTGCTCATTTACCGCAACGTTCATCATTTCTACTACCCGCTTCAAGCAGTTAGTCATTTCCTCAACATTATTCTGCATGCTACCCCCGTCGCATCTGCTCAGTAAAAATCAAAAGTAACGAAATATCAGCTGGTGATACCCCTGAAATTCTTGCAGCTTGCCCAATAGACACTGGCCGAATCGCAGTCAGTTTCTGCATGGCCTCCGTAGATAATCCCTTTATCGCTGAGTAATCCAACGTTATCGAGAGCGCCTTCCCCTCTAACGACTCAGCACGGCGAACCTGTTCAATTTGCTTTTTAATATATCCCTCATATTTTATCACGACCTCAAGTTGAAAGACGATCTCAGAACTCAATTCCGGCAAGGATAGCACAGATCGAAGCGCTGTGTAGGAAACATTCGGGCGTTTCAATAAATCATAGACACTGACACCGGTTCGTATTTCAGTCGTCCCCAGCGCGCATAGCATTTTTCGAAGAGCCTCAGACGGTACCACCATTGTTTTTTTTAATTGTTCTAACATAGTCTCAAGCAGCTTAGTCTTTTCCGCAGTCTTTTCCCATCGTTTTAAGGAAACCAATCCCGCGTCGAATCCTTTTTTCGTCAAGCGCAAGTCAGCATTGTCGTGTCGAAGTAAAAGCCGGTATTCAGCCCTCGACGTCATAATTCGGTAAGGTTCATCAGTCCCTTTTGTCACCAGATCATCTATCAAAACCCCGATATAGCCTTCATTTCTTTGAACGACAACCGGCGACAGCCTTTTAACAAATCGAGCTGCGTTTATTCCTGCCATAAGGCCCTGCGCCGCTGCCTCTTCATACCCTGAAGAACCATTGACCTGCCCCGCAGCAAAAAGTCCCGAAAAATCCTTAAATCCCAAAGAAAGATCCAATTGCGTCGGATCAATGCAGTCATATTCAATAGCGTAACCATAACGCATAACACGTGCATTTTCAAGCCCGGGGATCGAATGCAACATTGCGACCTGAATATCTGCCGGCAAACTTGTTGACAGCCCCTGAACATACATCTCCCTTGTAGAAGCCCCCTCTGGCTCAATAAACACCTGGTGTGCTTCCTTATCTGGAAAGTTCACAATTTTTACTTCAATAGACGGGCAATATCGCGGTCCAGTCCCCTCAATTTTTCCGCTATACAGCGGTGCTTGAAATAAATTATCCCGAATTAACTGATGCGTATCTTCAGTTGTATATGTCAACCAACACGGTGTCTGTACGCGTTCGGTAAACTCACTCAGAAACGAAAAATTATGCATTTGTTCATCGCCGGGCTGAATTTTCATACGTGAAAAATCGATTGATCTAGCATCTACTCTCGCCGGAGTACCAGTTTTGAAACGCCGTAGACGGATTCCCGCTTGAACCAATGAAGCAGATAATTTAACTGCTGCTCGCTGCCCATTTGGTCCCCCCTCAACCGTCGTGCTTCCAATAATCACCCGCCCCCGAAGATAGGTCCCCGTCGCAAGAACAACTACCTCGCAGTCTATCCGCTCGCCGTTCTCAGTAAGAACTCCCTTTACCACATGATCCTTCATTAAAATTTCTTCCACAAGAACTTGTCTAGTCTGCAGCAGGTCCTCCTTGCCTAAGGCTAGACGCATTTCCTTTTGATATTCCAACTTATCCGCCTGTGCACGTAACGCATGAACCGCCGGCCCTTTTGCTGTGTTAAGCATGCGCATTTGAATGCTTGCACGATCCGCAGTCAAGCCCATTTGCCCACCAAGTGCATCAATTTCTCTCACCAAGTGTCCCTTCGCTGGGCCCCCAACAGAAGGATTACAAGGCATCATTGCAATATTATCAAGGTTCAAAGTCAACAACAAGGTCGAACAGCCCATACGAGCTGCTGCCAATGCGGCCTCACACCCTGCATGTCCTGCACCGATAACCACAACATCAAAGCTTTCTACGCAATTCATATTGGCCTATCCTACTTTCCGAGACAAAACTTGGCAAAAATTTCCCTGACAACTTCATCAGAAACGGTTTCGCCAGTTATCTGCCCCAAAGATTCCAAGGCAGAACGCAAATCAATTACCATACAATCAACTGGCAACCCAGCCTGCAAAGCCGTCATGCCTG
>Ga0316604_10002897_pt1 | contig 12584 bp, 13 predicted proteins | sample OWC_soil_day20_C_FD_207650 | JGI IMG/M metagenome (GOLD analysis project Ga0316604, IMG submission 207650) | Wetland soil microbial communities from Old Woman Creek delta, Ohio, United States - OWC_soil_day20_CT | ecosystem: Environmental > Terrestrial > Soil > Wetlands | place: USA: Ohio... | reverse complement strand
GCAGTGGCGCAAAGGAAAAAAGAAAGGGCCGCGAAGGAAAAGGAATTTCCTGTAACGGCCGAGAGCGGAATCATAGCGCAGTGCTGTGACAATGAAAGGGCAAAAGGTAAAGGCCGCCGGTAAGCTTGCTTTACCTGTGCGGCCTTTTGCGCGTGTGGCACATATTGCAGTGAAGCGCGGCTCAGATCTTTGGCAGGGTGACGCCACTTTGCCCTTGATACTTGCCGCCCCGATCCTTGTACGAGGTTTCACAGATCTCGTCAGACTCGAAGAACAATACCTGGGCACACCCTTCTCCGGCGTAAATCTTGGCCGGCAGCGGCGTGGTGTTCGAAAATTCAAGCGTCACATAGCCTTCCCATTCTGGTTCGAACGGGGTGACGTTCACGATGATGCCGCAGCGTGCATAGGTGCTCTTGCCCAGGCATACGGTCAGGACCGAGCGCGGAATGCGGAAGTACTCGACGGTACGGGCCAGTGCGAAGGAGTTCGGCGGAATCACGCAATACCCCTTGCCCGAGACTTCAACGAAAGAGTTTAGATCGAAGTTTTTCGGGTCGACGATGGTCGAGTTGATATTGGTGAACACCTTGAATTCGTCGGCACAGCGGATGTCGTAGCCATAGCTCGATGCACCATAGGAAACGATCTTGTGACCGTTGGCCTCGCGTACAAGCGTGGGCTCGTAGGGCTCGATCATGCCGTGCTGTTCCGCCATGCGGCGGATCCATTTGTCTGATTTGATGCTCACGTGAGTGCCCGGTTAGCCATGAAAAGCGGCGATTCTATCGCGTTGTGCGGTGCTTTTAGTGCGCCATGGCAGTTACAGCCTGCACGCGCCTACTTTTTGGTGTCGGTCTGGTCCGTTTTCTTGTCGTCGTCACTCTTGGTGACGTCGTAAACGGCTTTGCCAACCTTGAAAGGGATTTTGACGACTTCGATGCCGACATCGACCACGGTGCCGACTATGGCGCCGACACAACCGCCCAAACCGAATAACAGGAAAAGAGCCAGAACGGTGTGGCGGATCAGGAGCAGGGCAGAAGACTTCATGCTGCTATGTGAATGAAAAGAAAATAAGCCCGCAGGCTAGCACGCCTTCAGGGGCAGGATCCTGTTCAATGTGCCTGCTGCAGCCAGCTGATCAGCGCGCTCATTTCGGCAGGGGACGGGTGGGACAGCAGGCGCATCTTGGTGCCCGGCACGTCGGTTTTGGGCGAGGCCAGATACTGGGCGAGCCGTGCCGGCGACCATACGATGCCGGCCGTAGCCATGGCTTCCGAATAGTGATAGTTCGCGACCGTGCCGGATTTGCGGCCGATGACACCCGCCAGCGAGGGGCCGCGTTTGTTTTTGCCGGCCTCCATGGAATGGCAGTCGGCGCATTTGTCCTCGAACACCTTGTTTCCTTCTGCGGGATCACCGGCATGTCCCGCCAAGGGGAGACATAGCGCGGTCAACAGGATCAGACGAGCCAGGATGGGTGGCATTTTCAGTCCTTGTTGACGACGATGGTCGGGAATTTCAGGCGCATGTCCCGCTGTTTCTCGGCAATGCTCACGGCGACCTTGCGAGCGATGCTGCGGTAGGCTGCGGCAATCGTGCTGTCCGGTTCGGCAGCCACGGTGGGCGTGCCGGCATCGGTCTGGCTACGGATACGGATGTCCAGTGGCAGTTCGCCCAGGAAGGGGACGCCGTAATCGGCGCACATGGCTTCGCCACCGCCCGCGCCGAAGATGTGCTCGGCATGACCGCAGTTGGAACAGATGTGGATACTCATGTTCTCGACGATGCCAAGGATCGGGATGCCGACTTTTTCGAACATCTTCAGTCCCTTGCGGGCGTCCAGCAGCGCGATGTCCTGCGGGGTGGTGACGATCACCGCGCCGGTGACGGGAACGGTCTGCGCCAGGGTCAATTGAATGTCACCAGTGCCGGGTGGCATGTCGATAACCAGATAATCGAGGTTGTCCCAGCGGGTATCGAAAAGCAGCTGGCGCAGGGCTTGGGTGACCATCGGGCCGCGCCAGACCATGGGTTGTTCAGGATCGATCAGAAAACCGATGGAGTTGGCCTGCAGACCGTGGGCTTGCAAGGGCAACATGGTCTTGCCGTCATCCGAATCCGGTTGCTGGTCGGCAATCCCTAGCATCTGTGGCTGGCTCGGGCCGTAGATGTCGGCGTCCAGAATGCCGACCCGTGCGCCTTCCTGGGCTAGCGCCAGAGCCAGATTCACGGCGGTGGTGCTTTTGCCTACGCCGCCCTTGCCGGAGGAGACCGCGATGATGTTCTTCACGCCGGGCAGCAACTTGACGTTGCCCTGTACGGCGTGAGCGACGACTTTTGAGCTGACACTGACCGTGGCTGAGGTGATGCCGGGCAGCGCTTTGGCGGCTGTTTCAAATTGCGTGGCAAGCGTGGCGTGCTGGCTGGCCGCTGGGTAACCCAGCTCGACGGTGATTTCGGCCGTTCCACCATTGAGTCGGGCGGATTTCACGGCTTTGGCGCTGGCGAAATTCTTGCCGGTGTTCGGGTCGATCAGTTCGCCCAGGGCGGTGAGAAGGGCTTGTTCGGGAGTGTTCATGGCCTGCCTAGCTTAATAGCTGATGATTTTAGTCAAGTTTATCATGCGGAATTGGCTGCCGGTCTGAATGGCTGCGGAAGGTCTGGCGTGCGGCGATCTGTCTGGTTTTTCGGCTCAGGGCGTACCGGCTTTGCATTGTGTCAAACGTCGCGACAGCGGTGCGTGACATTATCACGAGGCTTTCTGTCATTCATTTTTCCAAGAAGTTTACCGGCGGATCAGGGGCTTTGCCTTGATAGTTGGCCGCTATTGCGGGAAAATCAGTGGCTTGCTCGACCTCGCGCTGCTTCCCTCTGTGGCGCACTTCAAAATTAATCAGGAGATTTGCAATGGCTGCAAAAGACCGTATGGCCGTTCTGGCCGCGATGATGGACCAGGCTGTGATCCCGGTGTTTTACGATCCGGACGTCGAAGTTTGCAAGAACGTGATCCAGGCTTGTGCCAACGGTGGCGCCAAGTGCATCGAGTTCACCAACCGTGGCGATTTCGCTTCGCACGTGTTCTTCGAAGTCACCAAGTACTTCACCAAGGCTGACCCGTCCGTGATCATGGGCGTGGGTTCCATCGTTGAAGCCCCGACCGCCGGCATCTATATCGCCAATGGCGCCAAGTTCATCGTCGGCCCGCTGCTCAACGCCGAAGTGGCCAAGGTCTGTAACCGTCGTGGCATCCCCTACAGCCCCGGCTGTGGCTCTGCTACCGAAATCGGTGACGCACAAGAGCTTGGCTGCGAAATCGTCAAGGTGTTCCCGGGTTCCTCCGTTGGCGGCCCCGAGTTCGTCAAGAGCGTCATGGGCCCGATGCCCTGGACGCGCATCATGCCCACCGGCGGTGTTGAGCCGACCGAAGAATCCCTGCGCAAGTGGTATGGCGCCGGCATCGTGGCCTGTGGTATCGGCAGCAACCTGATCACCAAGGAACTGCTCAAGGCCAAGGACTACAAGGGCATTGAAGAAAACGTCCGCAAGACCGTCCAACTGGTCAAGACCATCAAGGCCGAACTGGCTGCGAAGTAATTTGTTTTGAATCCTGCCGGGCCGCTCAGCGAAAGCTGCGCGGCCCGCGGCGTAAAAACTAGCGTTGTTTCACATTTCACTTAATCAACAGGATTAGAAAATGTCTGAACTGATCATCAAATCCGTCGCCGAAACCAAGTGGGACTGCGTGTCCTTCGGTGAAGTCATGCTGCGTTTCGACCCGGGCTTTGGCCGCGTGCGCAACTCCCGTTCCTTCCAGGTCTGGGAAGGCGGCGGCGAATACAACGTCGCTCGCGCCATGCGCAAGTGCTGGGGCAAGCGTGCTGCTGTCGTCACCGCGCTGCCGAAGAACGATCTGGGCTGGCTGGTTGAAGACTTCATCATGCAAGGTGGCGTCGACATGTCCCACGTCATCTGGCGTGATTTCGACGGTCTGGGCCGCAACACCCGCGTCGGTCTGAACTTCACGGAAAAAGGCTTCGGCATCCGTCCGGCTCTGGGCTGCTCTGACCGTGGTCACTCCGCAGCTTCGCAAATCCGCCCGGGTGAAGTGAACTGGGAAAAGCTGTTTGGCGAAGAAGGCGTGCGTTGGTTCCAGACCGGTGGCATCTTCGCTGCGCTGGCTTCGAACACCGCTGAAGCTGTGCTGGAAGCCGTTGAAGTTGCCAAGAAGTACGGCACCGTGGTGGCTTATGACCTGAACTACCGCGCTTCCCTGTGGAAGAGCCAGGGTGGCAAGGAAGGCGCACAAAAGGTCAATCGCGAAATCGCCAAGTATTGCGACGTGATGATCGGTAACGAAGAAGACTTCACCGCCTGTCTGGGTTTTGAAGTTGAAGGCGCCGATGAGCACCTGACCAAGATCGAAACCGAAGGTTTTGCCAAGATGATCCAGACGGCTGTCAAGGCCTTCCCGAACTTCAAGGTTGCTGCGACCACGCTGCGTAACGCCAAGACTGCTTCGATCAATGACTGGTCCGCTCTGGTCTGGTATGACGGCAAGATCTATGAATCCATGAAGCGTGAAAACCTGGAAATCTATGACCGCGTCGGCGGTGGTGACGGTTTCGCTTCCGGTCTGGCCTATGGCTTCCTGGAAGGCAAGGGCCCGCAAGCTGCCGTCGAATACGGCGCAGCCCACGGTGCGCTGGCCATGTCGACGCCGGGCGATACCTCCATGGTTCGCGTTGAAGAAGTCGAAGCCGCTATGAAGGGCAAGGGCGCTCGCGTCATTCGCTAAGCCGGTTTCACATCAGGCTCAGCGCGGGCGGCCCTCGACATACCAGAGCACCACGCGCGCCATGCCTTTTGTGAGAGTCTTGCTCTTGAAGTAAAAAAGCCTGAAGACGCGAGTCTTCAGGCTTTTTGTTGGGTGCTGTGTTTGCTTTACCTATGGCAGATTTTCATCTCTGCACGGAGATTGTCATGCCGCGTTTTATGCCGATTCGCATATGCCGGATGTCCTGATTCTTCACTCGAGCATTGATGGGCATACCCTCACGATTTGTCGCCGCCTGCACTCGATCATCGAAGCGGCAGGCTGCGGGGTGTCCTTGCTGGAGATTGGCGTTTGCGGTGAAGATGCCCTGCGTGCGGCGGATCTGGTGGTGATCGGCGCGAGCATCCGTTACGGACGGCATCGGCCTGGCGTGGCGGAATTCATGCGGCGGCATCAAGCGTTGTTGATGGGCAGGCCGAATGCGTTTTTCTCGGTCAATGTGGTGGCACGCAAACCCGCCAAGAATCAGCCCGATACCAATCCATACCTGCGCAGTTTCCTGCGCCAGATAGGCTGGCGCCCCCAATGGCTGGCGGTGTTTGCCGGGCGGATTGATTATCCGCGCTGCAGCTATATCGATCGTCAGATGATTCGTTTGATCATGTGGATGACCAAAGGGCCTACCGATCCGCACGGTGTGTTCGAATTTACCGATTGGAGGCAGGTCGAGGCGTTTGGTCAGAACCTCGTAAAAGCATTAGCGGCGCAGCCCGAGCAGAAGTAATGCCACTGCACTGAATATGCCACCAGCAATGAAGGTGGCAGGGGCTCCCCAGTTTTCCCAGAGCACGCCGGCCAGCGTGCTGGCGATCAACATGGTCAACCCGCTGAGCAGGTTGAAGCAGCCAAAGGCTGTGCCACGCAAGTCTGCTGGTGCGGTATGGGCGATCAATGCGGCGAGCAGCCCCTGGGTCATTGCCATGTGGAGGCCCCACAGCACAATGCCGGCCCAGATAGCGGTGCTGCCAGGCTGGGCGAGCAGCGCGTCGGCTCCGATCAGCAGGGCAACACCGATCATCAATAAACGGTTGGAGGACTGGCTGTCGGCGAGTTTGCCAAAGGGATAGGCACATGCCGAATAGACGAGGTTCATGACGATCATGACCAGCGGCGTAAGGCTTAATGGCAAGCCGGTATCACGCACGCACAGCACCAGGAAAGCTTCTGAAAAACGTGCCAGGGTCAGGATTGCGCCGGCTGCTACGACCCACCAGTAGGCCATAGGCAGGCGTGCCAGATTGGCACGCGAGATCGGGTTGCCACGCGCCGGATGCACGCAGCCTTCAGGTTCCTCTACGCCGAAGTACAGGAGCAACACGGCCAGAAAGGCCGGGATTACGGCAATCCAGAAGACGGCACGAAAATCGTCATGCCAGGCAAGCATCAATCCCATGGCGAGGAGCGGGCCGAGAAAGGCGCCGACGGTGTCGAGTGACTGGCGCAGGCCAAAGGCGGCTCCACGTAGGTCCGGTGGCGCAATGTCGGCAACCAGCGCATCGCGTGGCGCGCCGCGGATCCCCTTGCCGACGCGGTCGAGCAGGCGCGCGGTGAGTACCATCCCCATGCCGGGCGCCAGTGCAAACAAGGGTTTGGTCAGTGCCGCCATGCCATAGCCGAGGAGTGCCAGCGGCTTGCGTTTGCCCCAGTAGTCCGAGAAAACCCCGGAGAAAACCTTGACGATCAATGCCACCGATTCTGCCGCGCCTTCGACCAGGCCAAGGGTCAAGGCACTGGCTCCCAGCGTCGTGACCATGAAGACCGGCAGCAGGCTGTGGATCAATTCGGACGAGACATCCATGCACAGGCTGACCAGACCGAGTGCCCAGATGCCGCGGGGGATACGGCGGAGCGTGCTGGCTGGTGCAGTGGGCGGTTTCATGAAGGGGGCGGCTGATGGGAGGAGCGCATTATAGGGCGCAAAAAAGCCCGGTCACTCGCGTAACCGGGCTGGAGGGCTGTGTGCCGTGTGGCGTGTTTATTTCAGCAATTTGGCCAGTGGCAGCTTGTCTTCCTTGAGGCCCTGGGCGATCAGATGTCCCATGGCTTCAGCACCCTTTTCCTGCATGTGGGTGTTATCCGGTTTGTTGCGGTTGCCAGTCGTCTTGGCGTCGTAGAAGGGGTACTTGGCCGGATCGACGGCGAGGTAGTAATCCAGCGAACCTTCCTCACCGATCTTGTTGAAGAAAGCCATCGTCTTCACATCCATGTCAACCAGCGCAACCTTGTTGGCCTTGGCAGTGTCGCGGATGGTCTGCGAGTAGTCGCCGGGGAACTTGCCTTTGCCCCAGGTGTGGGTGGTGGCGCCAATCGTGCCGTTCTTGAAGCTGCGGCGGGTTTGCGGTGTCAGCAGAACCGGTGTCGCGCCGACTTTTCTGGCCAGTGCGATGTACTTTTCCAGGTTCTTGCGGAAAGACATGTCGGCCGGAATGGCTGCGTCATTGCCAGGATAGGTACACAGATTGGCGATGTCGATCACGTCGCGTGCAGGCGCCGGACGGGCCGGTTCTTCGCCACATTTCTCGTCGTTGTGGCCGAACTGCACGAGCAGGTAGTCACCCTTGCGGATGTCGGCAGCAATCATGTCGAACCAGCCTTCGTTGATGAAGCTGCGCGAGCTGCGGCCCGACTGCGCCACATTAACGACTTTGACCTTCGCGCCAGCCTTGAACTGGCGGTCGAAGACCTGTCCCCAGCCCATGCGCGGTGCGACATCCACGTCATAGTTGCTGGCGGTCGAATCACCGGCGACAAAGACACGGGTCACGCCCTTGGCGGCTATTTCCTTTTGCTCCGCTTGAGCTTTGGCCAGGTTCAGCGGTGAGAACTTGCTGATTTCGCGGAAATTGGAATCAAAAATCGAGGTGCCGCCACGCTTGCCTTGCGAAGAGGCGTAGCCACGGTTGTGACGGATCAGCTTGAGGATGTCCTGCACGCCGGCGCTCTGGCTGCTGACCGGGTCGAAATAGTTGGCGTCGACGGCGTGGACTTCTTTCAGCGCTCCGCCGATCAGTTCATTCAAGGCAGCGGTCTTGGCCTTGAGATCGTTGGCGCTCACCGCCGGGGCCTTGCCCTTGCTGGCCATTTCTTCGGGGCCGGCGAATTTGGCCTTGAGGGCGATTCCGGACGCAATCCAGTCGGTCAGCGCGTTGATGTTGGCTTTGGTGGGGCCAACGGGGTCTGCGACCAGGCTTACGTATTGATGGCCCGCGACTTCGGCGACGAGCATCAAGGGGGCGACCAGCCCATCGACGCTCAGCGTGAAGTTGCCTTTGTCATCGCTCACCACGCTGTTGCGATTGCCTTGTGCATCGAAAACGGCAACGCGGATATTGGCATTCCCCGTGCCGACAATCCCGCTCAGCGTCACGCCCTTGAGGACGACGATGGGGGCTGGAGCAGGGGCGGTCACGGTTTTCTGGGGCGCGACCGGAGTGTTTGGTTCGGTGCTCGTACTGGCGCAGCCGAAGAGCGTCGCACCCATGACGGCGAGAACGGACAAACGCAGGCTAAAGATATTCATGCTGTCTCCTGTTTTGAAGTTGTGGCGGTGGAGTCCGTTAACAATCCCGCGATGGGCGCGGGATTGTTAACAGACCCTGATTCTGGCGTGCCCGGCTATGCATGAAACGCAGCATATGACACTGCCAGCGCGCGATTATGCCCCACCTGGGAAAAGCGGGGCTTGATTCGGATTGCGTTTTCTAGGCGCGACCGTTTGTATTTTTAGCGTGAAACCGGTACGTACAGGTCGAATTGGCGTTCGAAATCTGCGGGCAGGTAGGTCGCATTGTGGAAGCAGCGCAGGCGGGGTGCGTCTTTCCGCATCTGCCAACCCGTCTCGGCTTCGATACGTTCGGTGAGGTCCGCATCCGGCGGAATGCCGAATCCTCCGACGATACGCAGCACGGCATAGTCCCCATCAGGCAGGTAGCCATGTTCCAGTCCCCGGATGTGTTCACCAAGCCTGTCGGACAGTAGCGCCGCCTGCAGTTCGACTTCGCTGTCACTTGTACTGAGGTCTCCCGAGAACTGCACACACCAGCCCTTGCGGCGCTCGCGCGGGATGCCGGCGAGGAGCGCATGGGCGCGCAGTTCGTCGAAAGGCGCAATGCCTTGGCCCAGCTTGCCGCGAAAAGGAACGTACTGGATGGCCAGGCCTTGCAGGCGTTCGATCCGGATCGGACAGGCCGGAGGAGTGCTCGGGCGCACCATCGAGGGAGGCACACCATATTGGGAACGAAAGGCCCGCGAGAATGCTTCAGGCGAGTTGTACCCACTATCGAATGCCAGATCCAGCAAGGACCTGACCTGATCGGATTCGATACGGCGACGTGCTACTTCGAGACGCAGGCGGCGTACCCGGGCGACAGGGGTTTCGCCGGAGTAGGCCTTGAAAACGCGTTCGAAATGGAAACGGGACAGATGCGCGATATCCGCCAGCTCATCCAGCCCCAGAGGCTGTTCCAGATGCGCATCGACATGGCTCGCGACCCGACGCAGGCATGCCAGTTTGCGGGTGTAGGTGTCGATTCTCATGTGCAGGCAGGATGTCTCCGGTAACAAGCGTCATCCTACACCGAGCTATCCTGCCTGCGCAGCGCGCGTCAGGTCAAACTCAGAAACTGCTTTCGCGGTGTGGCGAAACTGCCGCACGCACGTTCGTCTCGGTCAGCTCCGGCGAGCACAGCTCGATGAAACGGAAGGCGTAGCCACGCAGGTAATGCCCACGTCGCACGGCAATCAGGGTGGTGTTGCGGGCAAACAGATGCGAGGCGTCAATCAGGCGCAGATCCTGATCCTTGGCGGGGTTGAAGGCGCCCGGGGCAATGATCCCCACGCCCAGTCCCAGCTCCACGTAGGATTTGATCACGTCGGCATCGAGTGCGGACATGACGATGTCCGGTGCCAGATTCGCGTCGGCAAACGCGCGATCAATCTTGCCGCGACCCGTGAAACCGGAGTGATAGGTGATCAGCGGATGTTCGGCCAGTGCGGCGAGGGTCAGCTTTTCGAGCTCCAGAAGGGGGTGGCTGGCCGGGACCAATACCGCGTGATGCCAGTCGTAATAAGGGAAGGTCACCAGCTCGGGTTCGCTGTCGAGCGATTCGGTAGCAATGCCGATATCCGCTTCCCCGGAGAGCAGTTGCTGGACGATCTCGACCGGGCTGCCCTGATGCAAGGCCAGATGCACCTTGGGATATTCGTGTTTGAAGGTCGTCACCACTTTGGGCAGGGCGTAGCGTGCCTGGGTGTGGGTGGTGACCAGGGTCAGCTGTCCCTGATCGCGCTGGGTGAACTGGTCGGCCAGCTTCTTGATGTTGCGCGCATCCAGCAGCATGCGTTCGACGATCACCACCAGCTCCTTGCCCGGTTCGGTCAGTCCCAGCAGGCGCTTGCCGCGGCGGATGAAAAGCTCCACCCCCAGCTCGTCTTCCAGATCCTTGATGTGTTTGGATACGCCGGGTTGCGAGGTAAACAAGGCGTTGGCCACTTCGGTCAGGTTGTAGTTCTGACGCACGGTTTCGCGCACGATGCGCAGTTGCTGGAAGTTCATGATCAGATTCCCGAGGCAATGTAATGGTCAGCGCTGAGCGTGCTTGGGCTGGGGTTCTGGAAGACCTTCAGGTTTGAGGGCACCAGACGTACTTCAAGGCCGGCACGCAATTGCAGGGCGACCAGACGGTCCAGCGTCAGCTCGACCTCGTTGTGTTGCACGCTATCGTTGGGCCCGTTGCGTTCCAGTTCGATGTGGGCGGTCAGGCCGAATGCGCGGATCCGGGTGATGCGGGCACGGATGCCGTTGGGTTGCGACAGATCCGTGTCGATATCCAGTTCATGCGGCCGGGCAAAGGCGATCACTTCGGTGCCCGCCGGCAGCGCGTCTCCGGCATGTTCCAGGGATTGCTCGCCGACTTGTACTTCACCCGGGGCCGAGCGGCCATGGAAGAGGTTGACGGCGCCGAGGAAGCTATACACGAAGGGCGTCTTCGGTGCGCCCCAGACTTCTTCAGGCGAGCCCAGCTGTTCGACTTCGCCGTGATTCATCAGGACGACTCGGTCGGCCACTTCCAGCGCTTCTTCCTGATCGTGGGTCACGAAGATGCTGGTGATATGCAGTTCATCATGCAGGCGCCGCAGCCAGCGGCGCAGCTCCTTGCGGACTTTCGTATCCAGTGCGCCGAACGGTTCGTCGAGCAGCAGCACACGGGGTTCAACAGCCAGTGCCCGGGCCAGTGCGATGCGTTGCCGCTGGCCGCCGGAAAGCTGTGAGGGGAAGCGATCTGCCAACCAGTCCAGCTGGACGAGCTTGAGCAGATCGGTCACCTTCTTGCGGATGACGTTTTCTGACGGGCGTTCGGCACGCGGTTTCACGCGCAGGCCGAAGGCGATGTTGTCGAACACCGTCATGTGGCGGAACAGCGCGTAGTGCTGGAACACGAAGCCGACCTGGCGGTCGCGTACCGAGGTTGAGGACGCATCGTTGCCTTCGAGAATGACGTTGCCGCTATCTGCCTGCTCCAACCCGGCGATGATGCGCAGCAAAGTGGTCTTGCCGCAGCCTGATGGGCCGAGCAGCGCGACCAGCTCACCGGTCGGGAAGTCGAGTGAAACGTCGTTCAGCGCAGTGAAGCTGCCGAACTGCTTGCGGATGTTCTGGACTTGAATGCTCATGGCAATTACCCCTGTTGGCTGTCGCGGGCGCTGCGTGCTGCCTGCCACTCGATATAGGTTTTCAGTACCAGGGTGACCAGCGCCAGCAGCGCCAGCAACGAGGCCACCGCAAATGCCGCGGCGAACTGGTACTCGTTGTAGAGAATCTCGATCTGCAGCGGCATGGTGTTGGTCACGCCGCGGATATGTCCGGAAACCACGCTGACTGCGCCGAACTCGCCCATCGCACGGGCGTTACACAGGATCACGCCGTACAGCAGGCCCCACTTGATGTTCGGCAGGGTCACATGCCAGAAGGTTTGCAAGCCACTGGCGCCAAGCACGATGGCGGCTTCTTCCTCGTCCTTGCCCTGGGCCTGCATCAGTGGAATCAGTTCGCGGGCGATGAACGGGAAAGTCACGAAAATCGTGGCCAGCACGATGCCGGGCACGGCAAACATGATCTTCAGATCGTGTTCGATCAGCCAGGGGCCGACCCAGCTTTGCGCACCGAAGAGCAGGACGTAGATCAAACCGGCGACCACTGGCGACACCGAGAAGGGCAGGTCGATCAAGGTGATCAATAACTGCTTGCCGCGGAACTCGAACTTCGCGATGGCCCAGGCGGCCGAGATGCCGAAAACCAGATTCATGGGCACGGCGATGAGGGCCGCGATCAGCGTCAGGCGGATTGCGGACAAGGCATCATCTTCACTGATTGCAGCGAGATAGACATCCCAGCCCTTCTTGAACGCCTCAACGAACACGGTCGCCAATGGCAACAGCAGGAAGCCCGCAAAGAACAGCAGGGACAGCGTCAGGATCATCCACTTGATCCACGGAGTGTCCCGCGTGGCCGGGTTGTCCTCGTAGTGGCGCGGTGCGGCGAGTGAGGCCAGATGCGCCGCATTCAGGCTTGCAGTCGCGGCAGCCATTACACGGTCCTCCCGATGCGGCGTGTGGACCAGACTTGCAAGCCGTTGATGATGAACAGCAGGATGAAAGACAGCAGCAGCATGACAGCGGCAATCCCCGTCGCGCCGGTGTAGTCGTATTGTTCAAGCTTGGTGATGATCATCAGCGGGGTGATCTC
>Ga0316604_10002896_pt1 | contig 12588 bp, 12 predicted proteins | sample OWC_soil_day20_C_FD_207650 | JGI IMG/M metagenome (GOLD analysis project Ga0316604, IMG submission 207650) | Wetland soil microbial communities from Old Woman Creek delta, Ohio, United States - OWC_soil_day20_CT | ecosystem: Environmental > Terrestrial > Soil > Wetlands | place: USA: Ohio... | reverse complement strand
CTGCGGAACCGCCGGCTATCTTGCTGGCGCAAACCTACCATGGGCAAGTCGATGTTTCCCGTTATTTGATCAGCGAGAAACTGGATGGCGTCCGTGCCCTTTGGAATGGCAAAACGCTCAGCTTTCGCAGCGGCAAGGAAATTCAAGCGCCGCGCTGGTTTCTGGAGGGTTTGCCGAAACAATCGCTCGACGGTGAGTTGTGGATGGGGCGGGGCAGTTTCGAACGTCTTTCCGGTGCCGTTCGCCGCGATTCGCCTGATGACGCAGAATGGCGGCAAGTTCGTTACATGATTTTTGAACTCCCTGGCGCTGCAGGCAGCTTCAGGGAGCGCGCCGAAGTCATTCGGCAAATAGTCCGCCATGCCAGTGTCCCATGGTTGCGTGAAATTGAGCAGTTTTCAGTAGTCGACCGTGGCGCTTTGCAAACACACTTCAGTAAGGTCGTTAAGGCCGGCGGCGAAGGCTTGATGCTGCACCATGCTGACGCCGAGTACCAGACCGGACGTAGCGACGTACTCCTCAAAATGAAACCTTGGGATGATGCCGAGGCGGAGGTGGTTGGCTACAAGCCAGGCAAGGGGAAATATGCCGGTGCCGTGGGGGCTCTACGACTCAGGATGCCGGACGGTAATGAGTTTTATCTGGGTTCAGGGTTTACCGATAAACAACGCCTTAATCCGCCTGCGATAGGTGCAGTGGTGACCTATCGTTATCGAGAATTTACGGCAAATCGACTGCCTCGGTTTCCGACGTTTTTACGTGTTCGTGGGGAGTGATTGAGTACGTTGATTGAATATATTTGGCAGCGGGTTGGGCCGTAATGTTGCATTACGCTAGAATGTGGGATTTATGCGCACTGCTATATAAATATTGTTTTTGGTAGATATTATTGGCGTAAAAAATTACTTATCGTTGAGCATTTCTCGAATGTTTGAAATGTCAATCAGATTGCGCTGGGGTGAAAGAGTGTACCTGGATTGAATAATGGGCTGCCTGTTGCTGCTTCACTATATTGCTTAGGTCGTGCGCACTCAGATAACACAAAAAGTGCGCTTAAAAATTATTTGGGTAGTAAGCAATGCTTATCGTCACCGGCACCGCCGGCTTCATTGGCAGCAACTTTGTCCTTGACTGGCTAGGGCAGTCCGACCAAATTTATGTAATTGTTTGATATTTGTGCAATGTTTTCGGTTTTGGTTTTGAAAATATTTTCGCCACTGCTTGCAATGTGACGGATCAAATTTTTATAGATAACTGTGGTGGAATAATTAAATTCATGCAACTAAGTCCGATACCATTTAACAAGCCCTATATGATTGGTACTGAAATTGATTGTATCAAAGAGGCAAAGGCTCAAAATATGTTGGCGGGTGATGGGTGCTTTACAAAAAGGTGCCACGATTGGATTGAGCATCAATTCGGTGTCAAAAAAGCCCTTCTAACACATTCCTGTACGGCAGCTTTGGAAATGGCGGCGCTCCTTCTTGATATTAAGCCAGGAGATGAAATTGTTTTGCCCTCTTACACATTCGTGTCTACTGCAAATGCTTTTGTTCTACGCGGGGGGGTTCCGGTATTTGTCGATATTAGGCCAGACACACTTAATATTGATGAGGCGAAAATTGAGGCTGCAATTACCCATAAAACAAAAGCAATAATTCCCGTTCATTATGCTGGCGTGGCATGTGAAATGGATAGTATTTTAGATATTGCGAGTCGTCATTGTTTATCTGTGGTGGAGGATGCTGCACAAGGAATTATGGCGACCTACAAAGGTAGAGCACTTGGTAGTATCGGTGATTTTGGTGCTTTCAGCTTTCACGAAACTAAAAACATAATTAGTGGAGAAGGGGGGGCCTTATTGGTTAATGGCGATGGGTATGCACTTCAGGCGGAGATTATCCGAGAAAAGGGTACAGATCGTAGTCGTTTCTTTCGGGGTGAGGTAGATAAGTACACTTGGCAGAGTGTTGGATCTTCCTTCCTTCCTGGTGAGTTAATAGCGGCATTTCTTTGGGCGCAACTGGAACAAGCCAACAAGATCACCGAGCAGCGTCGTCAGATTTGGCAACGATACAACCTTCTAACCGAACCGCTTGAGCGTGAGGGGGTGCTGCGTCGCCCTTGCATCCCGCTTGAGTGCGAGCACAACGCCCATATTTTCTACGTGTTGCTTGGGGGCGGAATCGATCGCAAGCGAGTGCTGGAAGAGATGAAGCGTAACGGAGTCCATGCACTGTTTCATTATGTGCCACTGCACTCATCGCCTGCTGGTCAACGCTACGGTCGTGTCCATGGAGATTTGAAAAATACCGATCAGCTTTCTGAGCGAATCATTCGCCTGCCTATCTGGATAGGTATGAGCGAGTCGGATCAGACCCGCGTTGTCGATTCGCTGAAATCTGCCATCGAATTTGCGGATTGCGAGTTGTCGACATGACACGGCATGTGCCCGAAGCAAAAAATGAGGTTGTACATCAGAATGCGTCGAACGTGAGGCCGCTCCTGCTGATCAGTTACTTTACCGGCATTCGAGGTAACTGCCCCGCCGAATGGGCGGATGACAAGATTCGAGTCCTAGAGTCAGTTGGGCGCAAAACTGTAGTGCTTACTGGCATGGGAAGCCATGTAACCGATAGCACCGTGGTGAGCTATGTTCGGGTTCCATCGCTGTCGTGGAATGACTACAAGGAAGAAATCAGGGAACTGAAGTCGGTCGGTGAAGCCATACCGCTGGGTATGCACCTGTTCATGCCGTTCGCCTTCATATTCGGTGTGGTATTTGATTACATCCTGCGGAAAATGACGAAAGGCATAAGCGGTGGGCGGTGGTCATGGCTTCTCACGGCCTTACCGGTTGCATTGTTCATCAAGCTGCGTTACGGAGTGTGCGACGTGTTCTCCACGGGCGGGCCTACATCTGCCCATTTGGTGGGGGGTATGATTGTCCGATTGACAGGGGGGAGGCTGTTTTGCGAATTCCAGGATCCGTTGCTGGGTGCCACGATGACACGATCGAGCGTGACAAGGCGCATTTCTGCAAGTATTGAAGCTTGGTTGGCAAGGCGTGCGACGAGGGTAGTCTATGTTACGCAAGAAGCGGCACGGTTGGCGCGCGAGCGAAACCCCGATCAAATTAGCAAAATCGCTGCAGTGTATCCCGGTGCTTGGCAATTCTTGCCTCCAGTGTCATCTTGCGAGCGCCGGCAGGAAGATTTTTTCGAGTTCCTGCATCTTGGGACCCTGTACGGGTCGCGAAATTTGGACCTGTTTTTCAACGCGCTCGACGCGTTACGTAGGGAAGGGTTCGAGCCTGCGGAGGCTGTTCGTGTTGTCAATCTTGGAGCTGTCTACGGCGAGACAGCTCCGCAATATCGTGCGCGTGCCGACTTCCAGTTGCTTGATGCCCTTGAGCGGGTGGAAGCCTTGCGGCGCGCCCGAAATGCTTCTTGCCTGATGCTGGTGCAGCACACCGACGAGCGTAGCCGGGAAACAATTCCCTACAAGACTTACGATTACTTGAACCTCGGACTACCGGTGTTAGGATTGCTCAACAACGACGAGTTGCGTGCGCTTATCGAGCTGAATGGTGGTTATACGGCGCAAGCCGATCAGCCAGACTCAATCAAGCAAGCCTTGCGTAACTGTCTGGCCGGACTGTCCGATTTGAAGGTCGAACCTGCGGGTGTTCGAGACCGACTCGATATATCAGCACAGTTTCTGCAGGTGCTGGAGTGTGCCGATGTTAGACGCTGAACTCACTGTTGTTCTATCGGGTCATCTGTGCCGACCGCAGTCGGCTGATATGCGCCCGTTTTGGCGTGGTTTTATCGAACTGCAGCGGAAGCTACCAGCTACCCGGCGGGTAGGGCATATTGTTGTTCATAGCTGGAATCCTGAACTGGCTGGTCTGGCGCGCTTGGTCTATGCACCACATGCAGAGTGCCACGAGCGGCAGCCCTGCTTCTATCCCGAATTTGTACACCTGATCAACCCCCCGGATCTGTTTGAGAAAGGCCTGGATCGGCCGAATTCGACCTGGAAGAACGTGTCGCTCCAGTCAGTGCTCGGTAACGCCTGTTCGCGTGCGCGTGCCGTTAAGTTGATGGATGCTTTACCCACCTCTGAGGGGCAGGTTCTGATCACACGCTGGGATCTGGGACAGACAGGCAGTTCCCAAGTCAATCAACTGGTCGCCGATGCGGCGTTGCCTGAAGAGTACCTTTATCTGTCGTACTTTTCGGAGGTGGACGAGGGTTACGCGGACATGTGGATGCTCGCGCCATGGGCGATCGCACGGCGATTCGGCAAGTTCGACGATTTTGTACTGGACGCCCTGACGGGAAGCAATGCTTACCTGAAACAGTTTTGCGAATCTGGTTGGCCACGGGCGCGCGTGAAGACGCCCTATGAGGCAGCAATATCGCATCCGATTGGGCGGCGAATCCATACACACGCATCAAGACTGATCGGATTCATTCGGGCGCGTGCGCGGGGAGGCAGCTTTCCGGAGCGTGTCCTGCGCAGGATGATTGGCCCAATGCAGAGATTCCTAGAGAAGCCGCCCTTGACGGCCGAGAATTCCTGTGTGCTCGGAGTGGAAAATGTGCCGTTTATATTTCCCTCGTTCCAGGCCTTGAACATTCATGCGCTGCTCAAGTACTTCATTCTTTCCGAGGGGCTTCGTGAGAGGACGCGCTTTTTAACACATGAGGATTTCGAGATAGCCGCGCAATCAGGGCAGTTGATTAATCCTCAGTCCGTGGTGTTGCTGCTCTGGGAAGCGGGAGAAGATGACTTTGCGGTCAAGCGTTTGGTGGAGTCCTCGCCGTTGCCGATTGCTACTGTCTTTCAGATGGGGGGCGCGGTTCGCGCCTGGAGGCCGGACCAACGCGGGGATTGGGTGCCATGTGTGCTGCAGCCAACCTCTGAGTCATTGAGGGACCGGCTACAATGCGCGCTGGACAATGTCCTCAAGCAGACGGGCGAGTCGACGCTGGTTCTGATTATGCCGACAGCGGACGAATATATCGCTTGTGCCGATTGGTGCTATCTGAATGCACTCCTCAAGTACATTGCTTGGAGCCGTTTGGGGTACGTGAGTTTAGGAGCAAGTCAGGCAGGCAGACCGAGTCTGGAGTTTCCCGGCCTGCAAATGGTAAAAGGGCGGGGGGCGCTATCGTTCAAGATGGCGGCAGGCACGGCGGTGGGTATTAGTCCCTTCTTGAACGTGGCCGATCCTGACCTGATGGAAATATGCGGCCGCGCAGACCGGATGCTGCTTGAGTTCCCTGCGGTTGCAAATACTGGAGCACTGTTTTGAGCGATCGGACGGACATGCGGCTGGAGCCCCCTAGGGCGGCCCACATGCTGCCCACTGGTACTGGAGATCTGGATCGGTTAGAACAACTCGTCCGTGAACGCACCCCCTTTACCTTCGTGCGCTTCAGCGACGGCGAAATCGAGATTCTGCGCAATCGAAAACTGGTTATTGCCGGAGGGGTTACTGAGTTTCGAGGCAAGCGCTTCTCGAACCAATTCCCCGTGTTCGACCAGAAGCACTTCGACCCGCAGTGTGGTCAGGACGTTCGTCGCGACCTACTCGCATCTGCGATCTTCTGTGAAGGCGCGTACTTCAAGGGGGTGCCAACGCAGCACAACAATGCTCTCGGCGATCGGGAGTTCATGTTGCGGCTCAATGGCGGGTTCACACCGCAGATGACCTTCTCCGACCTGTTTCTCAACTCCAACTTTCTCCGTGCTCGCTCGAATTTCTTCCCCTTTCTGGCATCGTCGTTTGCAGAACTGCTCGTCGTGGGCAACTGGCGGTGCGAGTTGAATGGCTATCTGGAAAACGGACGGTTGGTAAAGATACCGGATGACTTCTTTTCGTCCTACCAGCAGACGCTCGATTCGGTGCTGGCGGCACTGCAGAATGCGCCCTGCTCAGCGCTGGTCTTGTCGTCCGCTTCATCTCTGTCCAATGTACTTGGACATCGGCTTCGTCTTAGTCGTCCGGATCTGACCTTCCTGGATATCGGCACAGTTCTCAACGACCTGATGGGGCTTAACCTTGGCACGCGGGCCTATCACAAGCTTATCGATCCCCGTACCTTGGGTGAGCGATTCGCGGCTTGGCGTTACCGCCGGCACAGAGAATACGAACTTCAATGGTGAAAGCATGATTACGGTTGTCCTTAACGCCTTCAAGCGTCAGCAATATCTGAAGCAGCAGATTGACTGCGTACTGTCACAGACGGTACCTGCACAACGCGTGCTGATCTGGAATAACGGCGAAGCACTGGATTTGCACGGCTATGGCGAGAAGGTGATGATCGCCAATAATTCGCACAACCTTGGCGTGTGGTCACGCTTTGCCTACGCGATCAACGCAGAGACCGAGTATGTCTGCATGCTGGACGACGATACCTTCCCCGCGCCGCACTTCTTCGAGAGCTGTCTCCAGCAGATGGAGCGCGAGCCGGCCTTGCTTGGTGCGCGAGGATTGCGCTTCCTGAGTGCTGCTCGTTACCATCCCTTCGTGGCTTTCGGCTGGGATGCGCCAAACGAGAAGGCGGAGGTTGTCGATATTGTTGGCCACGCCTGGTTCTTCAAGCGTGAATGGCTAGGTGTGTTCTGGCGTGAACTTCCCCCGCTTGGCACGTCTCGCTTGGTGGGCGAGGACATGCATTTTTCATTCATGCTCCAGAAATACCTCGGTATCCGCACTATTGTTCCGCCGCACCCCGTGGCGGAGCCCTCCATTTGGGGAAGCGATCCCGAGTTGGCGATGAGGTTAGGGACGTCGAAGGAAGCCGTTTCGCAGGGTGAAGAGGCGTTGCACAAGTTCGACACGGCGCTGCGTGATTGCACCTCGAACGGGTTCCGTCTGTGTAAAGATGCGGCGGACACAGCATCGGCGGGGGTGGTGATCGGTCCGGGCGTTACGCGCATCCGTTTCATCAAGCGACTGGCGACCAAATACCCTTGGCTGGGAAACTGGGGGCGCGTACTCCAGCGCAAATTGGCTGAGAAGAACATTCATATCTGAGGCGGGGAAAGAGCTTGAAAAAAGTCTGTGTCGTAATCGGTACGCGGCCCGAGGCCATCAAAATGGCGCCTTTGGTGCTCGCGCTACGTGCGCAATCTGAAGTATTTGATGTGACCGTCTGCAGCACTGGTCAGCACACCACGATGCTCGACGGGGCGATGTCGGCTTTTGGTTTGAAAGCCGATGTCGAACTGGGGGTTATGAAGCCTGGGCAGTCGCTGGCGGAGCTTACAAGTCGGTTGTTGTTGGCGCTCGACGCGCACTTCGCTGCGACGCAACCCGATCTGGTGCTGGTGCATGGCGATACTACGTCCGCAATGGTAGGCGCGTTGGCCGCCTTCTACCGTCAGATCGAAGTGGGGCATGTCGAGGCCGGGCTGCGAACTGGGAATCTGCTGTCCCCTTTCCCTGAGGAATACAACCGGCGTTCAGTGGCGATCGCGACGCGCCACCATTTCGCCCCGACGCCAGCGGCACGCGCCAATCTAGAGCGCGAGGGCGTGACACCCGAGCACATCATCGTGACCGGCAATACTGTTATCGATGCCTTGCTGCTTACGATCAGCACGCTGGAGGGTTGCTCGGAAGAGGTCGAGCGCTTGCGCGTACGTTTGATGTCGCAGATTGGCTTTGATATCGAGACAAAGCCCTTTGTCCTGATCACGGCACATCGACGCGAGAATTTTGGCGCCGGGCTCGACAGCATTTGCTTCAGTATCCATGAGTTGGCGAAGGCCAACCCCGGTCTGCATTTCGTGTACCCGGTCCACCTGAACCCGAAGGTCAAGGATGTGGTTGAGAGCAAGCTGGCCGATGTGCCCAACGTGGTCCTGATTCCACCCCAAGACTATAAGGATTTTGCGTGGCTGCTGCGCCACTGCCTTCTCGTCCTGACTGATAGTGGCGGGATCCAAGAAGAAGCGCCGGCACTCGGCAAGCCAGTGTTGGTGATGCGCGATACCAGCGAACGTCCGGAGGCAATCACCGCCGGCACCGCCAAGCTGGTTACCACCGATCCGGAAATTGTGATCCGTGAGACGCAGGCGCTGATTAGTGATGCCGCTGCCTATGCCGCCATGGCCCATGCTACCAACCCCTTTGGTGACGGCCGGGCGGCTGTTCGCATCGTGGAGCACTTGATGACTCTGGAGCGTACATGCAAGCCAGCCTAAGGTTGCGCCCTTTCGCTGCGGAGGATGCCGAGCAGGTGGTTGAACTGTTGCAGGACGTTAGCGTATATCGGCCTGACTCAGCCAAAGTGTTCGAATTGGGGCGCATCTTCGCCGAGCAGAAAGATAGCTATGCCTGCGTGGCGGCACATGACGGGCGACTGGTCGGTTTTGGTTCCTTGTTCGTGCTGAACCGGATACGCGGTGGCCGCTCGGCCATCATCGAGGACATGGTGGTTGCTGCCGATATGCGGGGCCAAGGCATCGGCCGCTTGGTTCTTGAAAATCTTATAGGACAGGCTCAAAAAATGGCCTGTTTCAAGGTAACCCTGGAATCCAGCGAAATGGCCCGGGAATTCTATCGGGCAGCGGGTTTTGAAATTGGTGGCCATGTCATGAAATGCCGTCTGTAACTAGACTCGAAGGGATAAGAATTGATCATACTTTCACACCGCGGGTACTGGTTAGAAGAGGCAGAAAAGAACAGCCGCGTGGCGTTTGAGCGTAGTTTTTCGCTGGGCTTCGGAACCGAGACCGATGTACGCGATTGGGACGGGCAGCTGGTGATCTCCCACGATCCAGCAAACCGTGAGTGCATGACGCTGGAAACTTTCCTCCAACTGTACTTGAGCTATCCGAGCCGACCGACGCTCGCCCTGAACATCAAGGCTGATGGCCTACAAGCTGAACTGCAGCGCCAGCTCTCGGTGTTTGGCATCGAGAACTACTTTGTCTTCGACATGGCGGTACCGGATGGCATGCTCTATCTACGGTGCGGTATGAACGCGTATACCCGACACAGCGAATATGAACCGGTACCGCCCTATTACGCACAGGCACATGGAGTTTGGCTGGATGAATTCGATGACCACTGGCTGAGCGATGAAGTGATCGAAAACCACATTTCCGCTGGCAAGGCTGTATGTATCGTATCGCCGGAATTGCACAAGCGCTCTTACGAGAAGGAGTGGGCGCACTACCGGGAACTTGAAAAAAGACTGGGCAAGGACACGCTGATGTTGTGCACTGACTTGCCGGAACATGCAAAGGAGTTTTTCAATGCCTAAGATCAAAGCCGTTATCTTTGATATGGACGGCGTACTCATCGAAGCCAAGGACTGGCACTACGAAGCACTGAACAAGGCGCTTGGTCTGTTCGGCATGGAGATTAGCCGCTATGACCATTTGGTCACCTACGATGGGCTGCCAACCCGGAAAAAGCTGGAGATGCTTAGCGCAGAGCGCGGACTTCCAAGCAGGCTGCACGAGTTTATCAACGACATGAAGCAGCAATATACGATGGAGCTTATCCATGCCCAGTGCAAGCCTCGCTTCCATCATGAGTATGCATTGTCGCGTTTGAAGCATGAGGGGTACCGTCTGGCGGTGGCATCAAATTCGGTCCGGAACACCGTGCAGGTGATGATGGAACGATCTGCGCTAATGGATTATCTGGATTTGTTTCTATCAAATCAGGACGTGACTGCAGGTAAACCCGATCCGGAAATTTATGTGCAGGCGATCCAGCGGCTTGGCCTTAGACCGGAGGAATGCCTAGTAGTGGAAGACAACGAGAACGGAAAGCAGGCAGCTAGGGGCAGTGGCGCCTGGCTCATGGAGGTGAACGAAGTGGAGGAGGTGAATTATCCGAACATCATGCGCAATATTTTGCGCATCGAGGAGCATGCGGCATGATCAATGTTCTCATCCCAATGGCAGGCAAGAATCAGTACTTTCCAGAGAGTGAGTTCCCATTCCCGAAGCCGTTGATCGAGATCGGCTCGAAGACGGTGATCGAACGCGTGGTTGATAACCTGTCTACTGCCGCAGAGCAAGTTCAATTCATCTTCGTGATCAGCAGCGACGACTGCCGAAAATTCCATCTGGACAGCACGCTAAACATTATTACTGATGGGCAGTGCCGCATTGTGCGCCTGGACAGGGAAACCCGAGGTTCGGCCTGCAGCGCACTCATGGCCATCGACCATATCGCTAGTGATACCCCGCTCCTGATCGCGAATAGCGATCAGCTATTCGAAGAACCTCTTGCCGAACTGATTGCAGCTTTTCAAGCGGCGGATGCCGGCATTGTGACCTTCGATTCGGTGCATCCGCGTTGGTCCTATGCACGTTTGGATGAACACGGCAAGGTAGTGGAAACAGCCGAGAAGCGCCCGCTCAGCCGTCATGCCATTGCCGGCCTCTACTATTTCCGCCGCGGCCATCACTTTGTCGAGTCCGCCATGCAAATGATTCGTAAGGATGAAAGCCTCAACGGTAGCTATTTCATTGCACCGGTGCTCAATCAAATGATTTTGGCTGGCAAAGACATCCGAATACATAAGGTGGACAACGCGCGCTTCCATACTTTTTACACGCCGCAGAAGATCAAGGAGTATGAGAACTGGCTGCAGCGCAGCGAAAACTAAGCCTGCTCAGGTAAAACAAAATGAAAAAAGAAAGACTGGAAGACATGGTCAAGGGCTGGTTCGTGGGGGACTTCGAGCCGTCGCTGATCAAGACCCGGGAGGTGGAAGTGGCGGTGAAGGAATACCGCAAGGGTGATCGGGAAGAGCGACACCATCATAAGGTGGCGACCGAGATAACTGTGATCTCATCCGGGTTGGTGCGCATGAACGGCATCGAATATGGCAAGGGCGACATCATTGTCATCGAACCTCTGGAGTCCACCGATTTCGAGGCGCTCGAAGACACTGTCACGACCGTCGTCAAATACCCGGGGGCAAACAACGATAAATATGAAGGGAGTGCGTAATGATCAATGTGCTTATTCCCATGGCAGGGGCCGGGAGTCGTTTCAGCAAGGCGGGATTTTCCAAGCCCAAGCCCTTCATTGACGTCGCCGGTAAACCCATGATCGTACGCGTGCTAGAGAACTTGGCTCTACCAGACGTGCGCTACATACTTGTCGCCCGCCGCGAACACATGAAGGCCGAAGCTGAGTTGGTGCACGAAATCGAGCGGAAATACCAAGCTACATTTCTTGAAATAGACGGCCTGACTGAAGGCACGGCCTGTACCGTATTGCACGCCCGCAAGTTGATCAACAACGACACTCCGCTGTTAATCGCGAATTCGGACCAGATCGTCGATTTTGATCCGCAGGATTTTGTTGGAGACTGCTTTAGGCGCAATCTTGACGGCTCAATCCTTACATTCGAGGACAACGCGCGTGATCCAAAATGGTCATTTGCCCGCATCGGGGAAGACGAGCTGGTGCTGGAAGTGAAGGAAAAACAGGCAATCTCCGCATTTGCCACCGTAGGCATCTATCTGTTTCGCCGCGGTTCTGACTTTGTCGATGCTACCATCGAGATGATGTTGCAACAGGATCGGGTGAACAACGAGTATTACACATGCCCAACTTACAATTACCTGATTCGCGATAGCAAACGTATCGGCATATACAGTGTATTACCTGAAGCCATGCATGGCATAGGCACGCCAGAGGACTTGGCTGCTTATTTACAACATAGACAGCTTTAATGTTCGATTAATTTAGAACGGACGTTATGGGCGTGTATGACTTTTTGAGTGATAAAAAACTCCGGAGCCATTATCGTGATCCGAGTTTTGTTTTCATTCAACAGCCGGAAATCTGAAATTCACAAGAAGCTTATCTTTGCAAATGACTATATTCAACAACCGTATATGCCATCTTACGTATACACACACCGATTGCGCAGACGTGTGGCCCGTTTACTTCCACCAGATGCAGCGTTTCTTCGATTTTGGTATTGAGCACATGGTCGCAGTCAATCGGCTGCACGGCAGCCTGCCATCATCTGTTCGACCGATTGCTTATAACGATAATCTCCCCTATCCACAACGCCTGATGTCTTGCCTAGAAAGGTTGAGCGAGTTTGATTTCGTGTTTTTCGACCACGAAGACATGTTTCTATACGACGAGCCTGACCGGGAAGAACTCCAAGCCTACTACGCATGCCTGAGTTCCGGCGACTTGGATCATATCCGTATGATCAAGGGCGGCGACTGCAAATATGAGCAGATGCAAGGAGTTCCAAGTCTGTTCCGCCTTGATCTGCGTTCGAAATGGATATTCTCGATCCAGCCTGGCTTCTGGAAGCGCACTGCGCTCATTGAGGTTCTGAAGGCCAATCCGGACGTCAATATATGGGATTTCGAGGTGAAGAGCCAGAAGGCGGTCAAGAAACTGAAGCTGAAGGCCGGGTTTTCCTACCGCCAGGGCGCCAAGCGTGGCCTGCACCACTTCGACAACGATGTCTACCCCTATATTGCCACCGCGATCGTCAAGGGTAAGTGGAATCTCCGCGAGTATCGGGAGGAACTAGGCAGCCTGCTAGCAGAGCATGGCATCGACTCCTC
>Ga0316604_10002895_pt1 | contig 12596 bp, 12 predicted proteins | sample OWC_soil_day20_C_FD_207650 | JGI IMG/M metagenome (GOLD analysis project Ga0316604, IMG submission 207650) | Wetland soil microbial communities from Old Woman Creek delta, Ohio, United States - OWC_soil_day20_CT | ecosystem: Environmental > Terrestrial > Soil > Wetlands | place: USA: Ohio... | reverse complement strand
GCGGCCGGTGGCGACGACGAATTCGTCGAAGTCCAGGAAGAAGCTGCGCAATAAGGTTGTAACGGCGGAGCGTCAAGCTCCGCCAGTTCTATAAGTTCAGGAGATTGAGTATGGCGGCAATTACCGCAGGCATGGTGGCAGAACTGCGCGGCAAGACCGACGCGCCCATGATGGAATGCAAGAAGGCCCTGACCGAAGCCGATGGCGACATGGCCAAGGCTGAGGAAATCCTCCGCGTCAAGCTGGGTAACAAGGCCTCCAAGGCTGCAGCCCGGATCGCGGCTGAAGGCATCGTCGCAATCAGCATTTCGGCTGACGGCAAGACCGGTGCCATGATCGAAGTCAACAGCGAGACCGACTTCGTTGCCAAGAACGACGAATTCATTGCGCTGGCCAACGGCTCTGCCGCTCTGGTTGCAGCCCATAACCCGGCTGACGTCGCTGCGCTGTCGGCGCTGCCGATGGGCGAAGGTACGGTCGAGTCGACCCGTTCCGCACTGATCGGCAAGATCGGCGAGAACATGACCATTCGTCGTTTCGTCCGCTTCGAAGCCAAGGGCAAGCTGCAATCCTACATCCACGGTGGCGCCAAGGTTGGCGTTGTGGTTGATCTGGTGGGTGGCGACGAGCAACTGGGCAAGGATCTGGCGATGCACATTGCCGCTTCCAAGCCGAAGGCGCTGGATGCTTCCGGTGTCTCCGCTGAATTGCTCGATACGGAGCGCCGCGTTGCCATCGAGAAGGCCCGGGCTGACAACAAGCCGGAAGCCATGCTCGAGAAGATTGCCGAAGGCACCGTTCAGAAGTATCTGAAGGACGTGACCCTGCTGGCTCAGGTCTTCGTCAAGGCTGAAGACGGCAAGCAAACCATCGAACAGCTGCTGAAGGCCAAGGGCGCTTCCGTCGCCGGCTTCTGTCTGTTCCTGGTTGGCGAAGGCATCGAGAAGAAGGTTGACGACTTCGCTGCTGAAGTGGCCGCCCAGGCTGCTGCCGCTGCTGCCAAGAAGTAATCAAGCAAGGAAAAAGACCGATGACTACACCCAAATACAAGCGCATTCTCTTGAAACTTTCCGGCGAGGCCTTGATGGGCTCGGATGCCTACGGCATCAATCCGCAGACCATCGCGGGCATTTGCGGAGAGGTCAAGGCGGTCGCTGATCTGGGTGTGGAAATCGGTGTCGTGATCGGCGGTGGTAACATCTTCCGCGGCATGGCCGGTACGGCCACCGGGATGGATCGCGCCACCGCGGATTACATGGGCATGCTGGCCACGGTGATGAACGCCATGGCGCTGTCCGACGCGATGCGCCAGTGCGGTCTGAATGCCCGTGTGCAATCGGCCCTGAATATCGAGCAGGTCATCGAGCCGTACATTCGCGGCAAGGCGATTCGCTATCTCGAAGAAGGCAAGATCGTCATTTTCGGTGCTGGCACCGGCAACCCCTTCTTTACCACCGATACTGCAGCGGCTCTGCGCGGTTCGGAAATCGGCGCCGAAATCGTCCTCAAGGCGACCAAGGTCGATGGTATCTATACGGCCGATCCGAAAAAGGATCCGTCAGCTACCCGTTTTGACAAGATCAGCTTCAATGAGGCGATCTCCAGAAATCTGGCGGTCATGGATGCGACCGCCTTCGCGCTCTGTCGCGATCAAAAATTGCCGATCAACGTATTTTCCATCTTCAAGGCCGGCGCGCTGAAGCGCGTGGTCTGTGGCGAAGATGAAGGCACGCTGGTCTATTGCTGAGGAAAACAAGAGATGATTCCAGAACTCAAAAAAACTGCCGAAAGCAAGATGCAGAAAACGCTGGATGCGTTGAAGAACGATCTCCAGAAAATCCGCACCGGCCGTGCTCATATCGGCCTGCTCGACCACGTCCAGGTGGATTACTACGGTTCGATGGTGCCGGTGAATCAAGTCGCCAATATCACTCTGGTTGATGCGCGGACAATCGGTGTGCAGCCTTGGGAAAAGCCCATGCTGCAAAAGGTTGAGAAAGCGATTCGTGATTGCGACCTCGGTCTCAATCCGGCGTCGCAGGGGGATCTGATCCGCGTGCCGATGCCGGCGCTGACCGAAGAACGCCGCAAGGAAATGATCAAGGTCGTCAAGAATGAAGGCGAGGGCGCCAAGGTCGCCATCCGCAATCTGCGCCGCGACGCCAACAATCATCTGAAGGATGCGCTCAAGAAGGGCGAGATTCCCGAGGACGACGAGCGCCGCGCACAAGACGAAGTCCAGAAGCTGACCGATAAATTCATCGTCGAAGTCGACAAGATGCTCGCCGCGAAAGAGGCCGAGCTGATGCAGGTTTAAACGCCGTTTGACGCTGATCGACCGCTGAATGGCGATTTTCTCCAGCTCGACACGCCAGGTTCCCGATGCGGCGGCCGTGCCCAAGCACGTCGCCGTTATCATGGATGGCAATGGCCGCTGGGCCAAAAAGCGCTTCATGCCACGCGTCGCCGGCCACGTCAAAGGCGTCGAGCTGGTCCGCGAAATGGTTCGTGCCTGCCTTGAGCGGGGGATTTCCTACCTGACCCTGTTTGCCTTTTCCTCGGAAAACTGGCGTCGACCGCAGGAAGAAGTCAGTTTGCTGATGCAGCTCTTCGTCAAGGCGCTCGAGCAGGAGGTCGAGAAGCTTGATCGCAATGGCGTGCGCCTGCGCATCATCGGCGATCTGTCGCGCTTCGATAGTCGTTTGCAGCAGTTGATTCGCGATGCCGAGAACCGGACAGCGGGCAATACCCGCCTTGATCTGACCATTGCGGCCAACTACGGCGGCCGCTGGGACATCATGCAGGCCGTCAACAAAATGCTGGCAGCACAGCCTGACAAGCGAGAAGGGTGGAGCGAGTCCGATCTCGACCCCTATCTGTCGATGAGCTATGCGCCGGAGCCTGATCTGTTCATTCGTACCGGCGGCGAGGAGCGGATCAGCAATTTCCTGCTCTGGCAACTGGCCTATACGGAACTGTATTTCACCCCGACGCTGTGGCCCGATTTCGATACGGCCGAATTCGGCAAGGCGATCACCTCCTATCAGCAGCGTGAACGGCGGTTTGGGCGAACCAGCGAGCAACTGTCGGAAAAATCGAATGCTTAAGACGCGCGTCATCACGGCGCTCGTTTTGCTGGCCCTGCTCCTGCCCAGCCTTTTCCTTTTGCCTCAGGCCTACTGGGCCGTTCTTGTTGCTGCCTTTATCGGTGTCGCTGCTTGGGAGTGGGGCGGCCTGCTCCGCTGGTCGGAAACTTCGCGGCGTTTGCTTGGCGGTGTGACGGCACTGATCTGCATCGCTCTGGCCCAGCTTGATCCGGCGGCAATTGGCGCCGGTGCGCTCTTCGAGCCGGCTGCGCAGTGGGTCCTTGTCTTCTACGGGGTCGCGGCAGTCTTCTGGTGTCTCGTCATGCCGTTCTGGTTGCAAAAGAAATGGTCCTTGGCTGGCGGTATGCTGGGTGTCGCGGTCGGCGCCGTCGTGCTCCTGCCAACCTGGCTGGCCATGGTGCAACTGCGTGCGCTCGGCCCGGGTGTTCTGCTCGCCATTTTTGCCGTGGTCTGGATGGCTGATATCGCCGCCTATTTTTCCGGCAAGGCGTTTGGCAAGCACAAGCTGGCACCGGCAATCAGTCCGGGGAAAACCTGGGAAGGCGCGGTCGGCGCCGCTGTCGGTGTCGTGCTCTATGGCCTGCTCGTCCGTTTGGCTTTGCAGCTTGATACGCCTTCGCTAGTGCTCTGGGTAGCGATCCTGCTCGCCGTTACTGCCGTCAGCATCATTGGCGACCTTTACGAGTCCCTGCTCAAGCGCAAGGCCGGGATCAAGGACAGCAGCAATGTCCTGCCGGGGCATGGCGGCGTGCTTGACCGTATTGACAGCCTGACCTCGACTTTGCCCGTGGTTGCCTTGTTGCTCACCGTTTACCGGCCTTGAAAAAATTGCAGAACATTACCGTACTCGGTTCAACTGGTTCGATCGGGGTCAGTACGCTCGACGTCATCCGTCGTCATCCTGAGCGCTATCGGGTCTTTGCTTTATGCGCCCATAGCCAGCTTGAAAAGCTGTTTGAGCAGTGCTGCGAATTCAGACCGCGCTTTGCCGTGTTGCGCGATGCGCCGTTGGCGGCTCGGTTAGCGGAGCGTTGCCGTGCGGCGGGCCTGGATACCGAAGTTCGCCACGGCATTGAAGCGCTGATCGAATTGTCCTCGCTGCCCGAGGTTGATGCGGTCATGGCCGCGATTGTCGGCGCGGCTGGTCTGGAGCCGACCCTGGCCGCGGCCCGGGCGGGCAAGAAGGTGATGCTGGCCAACAAGGAAGTCCTGGTGATGGCCGGCGAATTGTTCATGCACGCCGTCCGCGAATCCGGTGCTGCGCTGCTGCCGGTCGATAGCGAACATAATGCGATTTTCCAGGCTTTGCCGACGGATTTTGCGCGTGGCTTGACGGCCTGTGGTGTGCGCCGAATCCTGCTGACCGCTTCCGGCGGGCCATTCCGGAATACGCCACTGGCCGACCTGCAAGGGGTGACGCCGGAAGCTGCTTGTGCCCATCCCAACTGGGTGATGGGGCGGAAGATTTCGGTCGACTCGGCGACCATGATGAACAAGGGGCTTGAGGTCATTGAGGCGCATTGGCTGTTTGCGGCGCCGCCCGAGCAGATTCAGGTCGTCGTTCACCCGCAGAGCGTGATTCACTCGGCTGTTGATTACGCCGACGGTTCGGTCCTCGCGCAATTGGGGAATCCGGACATGCGGACGCCGATTGCCTATGCGCTGGCTTATCCGGAGCGTATCGACGCGGGCGTCGAGCCGCTCGATCTGTTCAAGATTGGGCGCCTGGAGTTTTTTGAGCCCGATTTCGAACGTTTTCGCTGCTTGCAACTGGCTTACGATGTCTTGCGTCAGGGTGGAACGGCGCCGGCCATTCTCAACGCCGCCAATGAGGTTGCCGTAGCCGCTTTCCTCGACCGGCAGTTGCCGTTTCTGGGCATTGCACGCCTGAACGAGGAAGTCTTGTCCATGGTCCAGGCCGGACCGGAGGGCAGTCTGGCCGATGTGCTGGCTGCGGATGCGGAGGCGCGCCAAGTGGCCAACCGCTTGGTCAGGGAATGTCGTTTCGCGTGAGCGGCCTGGCGTTCTACCTCGTTGCTTTTCTCGTCGTGCTCTGTGTGCTCATCGTGGTGCACGAACTTGGCCACTACCTGGCGGCGAGATATTGCGATGTCAAAGTCTTGCGGTTTTCCGTCGGTTTTGGACGTGTTCTCTGGCGCCGGCGTATCGGGCGTGATCAAACGGAATGGGCGCTCGGTCTTTTCCCGCTGGGTGGTTATGTCAAGATGCTGGATGAGCGAGAGGGCGCGGTGGGTGCCAGCGAGCTTCACCGCGCTTTCAATCGAAAGTCGGTGGGCCAGCGTAGCCTGATTGTCGTGGCCGGGCCGTTGGCTAATTTCATGCTGGCTATCCTGCTCTTCTGGGCTGTTTTCATGTACGGCGGTAATGAGCTGTTGCCGATCCTCGGTACGCCGGCTGCGGGGTCGCCGGCGGCGGCGGCCGGCATCGGCAATGGTGAGCAGGTGCGGGCGGTGGATGGGCAGGCCGTTGCGACTTGGAATGACTTTCGCTGGTTGATCCTGCAGAAGGCGGTAGCCCAGGAAAGCGTCGATCTCGAGTTGATCAACGAATCGAAGGAAATTGCCCTGCGGCGTCTTTATCTGACAGCGGCGGGCGAGCAGGGCTGGGAAGGCGATGCCCTGGAACGTCTGGGTCTGGCTTTCTTTCGGCCGAAAATTCCGGCGGTGGTCGGTAAGCTGGTGAGCGGAGGTCCGGGTGAGCGTGCCGGTTTGCAGGTTGGCGATCTGGTGCGTGCGATCAATGGCGAGGCGGTTTCCACGTGGCAGGATCTGGTCATCCAGGTTCGCGATTCGGCTGGCCAGAGCTTGCGCCTGGAAGTGCTCCGGCAAGGGGCCATTGCTGCGGTCGACGTCGTGCCGGAGGCTGTTTCCGAGCGTGGCCGCAGCGTTGGCAAGATCGGGGTGGCTGTGGCAGAGAGCGGCGAGACGCGGCGTGAACTGCATACCTTCGTGCGCTATGGCTTTTTCGCGGCCGTCGGCAAGGCGCTGGCGGAAACCTGGGATAAGTCCGTTTTCAGTCTGGTTATGATCGGCAAGATGCTGACCGGCGAAGTTTCGTGGAAAAATCTGTCCGGGCCGGTGACGATTGCCGATTATGCCGGGCAGTCAGCCCGCCTTGGTGTGGACTATTACATCAAGTTCATGGCGCTGGTCAGTATCAGTCTCGGCGTGCTGAATCTGCTCCCCATCCCGGTTCTGGACGGTGGGCATTTGATGTATCATATGATCGAAGTCGTCAGACGGCGCCCGCTTTCCGAGCGGGCCATGGAAATTGGACAACAGATAGGTTTGTCCATTCTTTTTGTTCTGATGGCTTTCGCCTTTTTTAACGACATAAATCGCCTGATTTCCGGCTGAATGATGAAAAAATCCCTGTTGTCTGTCTTGGTTGCCGGCCTTTTTGCCGTGCCCGCGTTGGCCTTTGAGCCCTTCGCGGTCAAGGATATTCGTGTAGAGGGGATCCAGCGCACTGAAGCAGGAACTGTCTTCAGCTATTTGCCGGTCAAGGTGGGCGATACTTTGGACGACGAAAAGGCGGCGCAGTCGATCAAGGCGCTGTTCGCTACCGGTTTCTTCAAGGACGTCCGCGTCGAGGTTGACCGGGATGTCATGGTGATTGTCGTGCAGGAGCGTCCGGCCATTGCCAAGGTCGACTTCGTCGGCATGAAGGAATTCGAGAAGGATGTCATCGTCAAGGCCCTGAAGGATACCGGGATTGCCGAAGGCCGGATTTTTGACCGTGCCCTGCTGGAAAAGGCCGAGCAGGAATTGAAGCGCCAATACCTGACGCGCGGCAAGTACGGCGTCAATATCACGACGACGGTGACGCCGCTGGAGCGTAACCGGGTGGGCGTCAATTTCAACGTTGAAGAAGGTGCGGCGGCCAAGATCAAGCAGATCAATATCGTTGGTGCCAAGGCGTACCAGGAAAAGGAATTGCTCAGCCAGTTGGAGCTGACGACGCCTGGTTGGCTGACGTGGTACACCAAGAATGATCAGTATTCCCGGCAAAAGCTGTCGGCTGACCTGGAAAAACTGAAGTCCTTCTACATGAATCAGGGTTATCTGGAGTTTGCCGTCGAGTCGACCCAGGTTTCCATTTCTTCGGACAAGCAGGATGTCTATATCACCGTCAATGTGACGGAGGGGGAGCGTTATCAGGTTTCCTCCGTCAAGCTGGCCGGTGACTTTGCCATTCCTGATGAAGAGTTGCAGAAGCTGGTTTTGGTCAAGGCGGGCGATGTTTTTTCGCGCGGCCGCCTCAATGACTCGACCAAAGCGATTAGCGACCGCCTCGGCAAGGAAGGTTATGCATTCGCCAACGTCAATGCGGCACCGGAGATCGACAAGGAGAAGCGCAAGGTAGCCTTCACCATTTTTGTCGATCCGGGCAAACGGGTTTACGTGCGCCGGATCAACGTCACCGGCAATACCAAAACGCGCGACGAGGTCATTCGGCGTGAGCTGCGCCAGATGGAAGGCGGCTGGTATGACGCGGACCGCGTTGCCGCTTCCAAGCTACGCCTCGATAAGGTCGGCTACTTTACCGAAGTGGCCGTTGAAACGCCCGCGGTGCCGGGAACAGCCGACCAACTCGATGTGAATCTGAAGGTGACGGAAAAGCCGACCGGTAACCTGATGCTCGGCTTGGGAACCTCAAGTACTGACAAGGTTATTTTGTCCGGGTCGATTGCCCAGAATAACTTCATGGGAAGCGGCAACAACGTCGCGATCCAGGTCAATTCGGCGAAGTCTTATCGGACTTATTCCTTCTCCTACACCAATCCTTACTTTACGACGGATGGCATCAGTCAGGGTTTTGATGTTTACCATCGTACGGTAAATACCAGTTCAACGACGCTGGCTTATTACACATCGGCATCCACTGGCGGTGGCGTTCGTTTTGGTTTCCCGATTGGCGAAAAGGAGTCTCTGAGTTTTGGTGCCGGTCTTGATTCGACCGACATTACAACTTATGACGATAGCCCCCAGTACTACAAGGATTTCGTTAATCAGTATGGTAATAAGAATCTGACTATTCCGATGTCAGTGAACTGGGTGAGTGATGGCAAGGACAGCTATTTCTTCCCGACTCGCGGGACATTCCAGAAGGCCGGTATTGAGGTGGCAATTCCCGGCGGCGACCTAACCTATTACCGCGCGAGTTATCAACTTCAGCAATTTATTCCGTTGAACACCAAATTCACTTTGATGCTGAATGGTGAGGTGGGATATGCTGATGGCTATAGTGGCGATGGCCTGCCGTTCTATAAGAATTTTTATGCGGGTGGGGTAACTTCGGTCCGTGGTTATAAGGCAGCCAGCCTGGGACCAATTACCAACACCGATGGAACCGATTATCGTATCGGTGGTAATCGTCGTGTAATTGCTAATGCCGAACTGCTCTGGGGTATCCCAGGGATGGAAAAGAGCTTCCGTATGGGCTGGTTCTTTGATGCCGGCCAGGTTTTCGGCAAGGACGAAAAGATGGATCTTGGTGAACTTCGTTATTCAACGGGTCTCTCCGCGGCATGGATTTCACCGGTTGGTCCGCTCAAGTTCAGTTACGGTATGCCGCTCAACAAGCAGGATACTGATAAAACCGAGTCCTTCCAGTTCCAGTTGGGCACCACATTTTGATTTGGGAGTGTCATGTTGAAAATTAAGTCTATTGTTCTCGCATCGTTGTTGTCTGCATTGTTCGTAACCGGTGCTGTCGCTGCCGAGTTGAAGGTTGGCTACGTCAATACCCAGCGTATTTTCCGTGATGCACCGGCTGCCCAGAAGGCTGCCAAGAAGCTAGAAGGCGAGTTCGCCAAGCGCGATCAGGATTTGCAGCGCATGGCCAAACAGTTGCAGGGGCTGCAGGAAAATCTGGAAAAGAACTCCGTGACGATGGCTGAAAGCGATCGTCGGGCCAAGGAGAAGGAATTTGGCGAGTTGTCGCGCGAATTCCAGCGCAAGCAGCGTGAATTCCGCGAAGACCTGAACCTGCGTCAGAACGAGGAAAATGCGGCTGTGATCGAGAAGGCCAACAAGGCCATCAAGCAGATCGCCGAATCCGACAAGTACGACCTGATTCTGCAGGACGTCGTCTGGGTCAGCCCCAAGCTGGACATCACCGATCGCGTGATCAAGGCACTCGCCGAAGGCAAATAATGCCTGCCGCAGCGGGTGTTGTGCTCTCGCTGTCCGATATCGCCGCCCGTCTGGGCGGCGATGTGCTTGGCGACGCCAAAACGCAGATTCGACAGGTAGCAACGCTGGCTTCAGCCGGTGAAGGGGAGATTGGTTTTCTCGCCAATCTGAAATACAAAAGCCAGTTGCAGATGACACGCGCCTCGGCCGTTATTGTTGGGCCGGATTTTGCCGATGCGCTCGATTTGCCGCGGATCGTCACGCGCAATCCGTATGCTTATTACGCTCGTCTGGCGACGCTGCTGAATCCGCGGGTGGCGACTGCTACTGGTGTTCATCCGACGGCATCTTGCGCCTCTAAGATACCTGCTAGCGTCAGTGTCGGGGCGAATGCCAGCATCGGCGTCGGGGTGACCCTCGGCGATTCGGTAATCATTCACGCCGGCTGCGTGATCAGCGACGGTGTCAATATTGGCGCCGGTAGTGTGCTGTACCCCAATGTCACCATCTATGCCGGCTGCTCGATCGGCCGTAACGCCATTCTCCATGCCGGCGTCGTGATCGGCGCCGATGGTTTCGGCTTTGCGCCCGATCAGGGGCAATGGGTCAAGATTCCGCAGATCGGCCGCGTGGTGATTGGTGACGATGTCGAAATCGGTGCCAGTACGACGGTTGACCGTGGGGCGCTCGACGACACGGTGATTGGCGATGGCTGCAAGCTCGACAACCAGATCCAGATCGGCCACAACTGTGTCATCGGCAAGCATTGCGTGGTGGCGGCCTGTGCGGCGATTGCCGGTAGCGTTGAGTTGAAGGACAACGTGATCGTCGGCGGGGCGGCGATGATCGCCGGGCACGTGACGATTGCGTCCGGTGTCGTCATTTCCGGCGGCTCGCTGGTCATGAAGAACATTACCAAGGCGGGGCAATACACCAGCGTTTTCCCGCTGGAAGAACATAGTCACTGGTTGCATAACGCCGCCCAGATTCGTCACTTGGCGAAGCTGGCCGAGCGCGTTTCCGAACTTGAGAAAAAACTTAAAAATACGGATATAGAGGGTTGATTAAATGGATATTCACGAAATTCTCGAACACTTGCCGCACCGTTATCCCTTCCTGCTCGTCGATCGCGTGCTTGAAGTTGAACCGGGCAAGTCGATCCACGCCTACAAAAACATCACGATGAACGAGCCGTACTTCGTCGGCCACTTTCCGCACCATCCGGTCATGCCGGGCGTGCTGATCATGGAAGCCCTGGCACAGGCGGCCGGCATCCTGTCGTTCAAGACCATGGGCTCGAAGCCGGATGCCAATTCGGTGTTCTACTTCGTCGGCATCGACGACTGCCGTTTCAAGAAGCCGGTGATGCCGGGCGACCAGTTGCACCTGCATGTCGAGATCGTTCGCAACATGCGCGGCATCTGGAAGTACAAGGCGGAAGCGCGGGTTGATGGCCAGGTGGTGGCTGAAGCCAATCTGATGTGTGCCAAGCGGGACGTCTGAGATGATTCATCCGACTGCCATTATCGAACCGGGTGCCAAGATCGGCGCCAATGTCGAGATCGGCCCTTACTCCATCATCGGTTCGCACGTCGAGATCGGGGACAACACCAAAATCGGTCCGCATGTCGTCATCAAGGGGCATACCCGGATTGGTCGCGACAACCAGATTTTCCAGTTCTGCTCGCTCGGCGAAGTGCCGCAGGACAAGAAATACGCCAACGAACCGACGCGCCTGGAAATCGGCGATCGCAATACAATCCGCGAATTCTGCACCTTCAATCTGGGGACGATCCAGGATGCCGGCGTCACCAAGATTGGCGACGATAACTGGATCATGGCCTACGTGCACATTGCCCACGATTGCCAGGTCGGCAACAAGACGACATTTGCCAATAACGCCCAACTGGCCGGCCATGTCATCGTCGATGACTGGGCGATCCTGGGCGGCTATACCGGCGTCCATCAGTTCTGCCGCGTTGGTGCGCACGTAATGACCGCAGTCGGTACCGTCGTCCTGCAGGACGTGCCGCCTTACCTGATGGCGGCCGGCAATACCGCGCAGCCCTACGGCATCAATGTCGAGGGCCTGAAACGGCGCGGCTTTACCTCAGAGGCGCTGACTTCGTTGAAGCGCGCCTACCGCACGCTCTACAAGTCCGGGCTGTTGCTGGAAGAGGCCAAGCTCAAGCTGGCGGAAGATGCCAAGACCCAGCCGGACGTTCAGCGCTTCGTCGATTTCCTGGAAGTCTCCAAGCGCGGCATCATCCGCTGATGGGAAACGCAGTACGGATTGCGATGGTGGCGGGAGAGGCCTCCGGGGATCTCCTGGCCAGCCATTTGATCGCGGCCCTCAAGGCGCGCCTGCCCGACGCCGTGTTCTACGGTATCGGCGGGCCGCGCATGGAAGCGCAGGGCTTCGATGCCTGGTGGCCGATGGAAAAGCTGGCGGTGATGGGCTATGTCGATGCCCTCAAGCATTACCGCGAGATTGCCGGGATTCGCCGTCAACTGAAGAAGCGCCTGCTCGACATCAGGCCGGATATCTTCATTGGCGTTGATGCACCCGATTTCAACCTGGGCCTGGAAACCGATCTCAAGTCGGCCGGTGTCAAGACCATCCATTACGTCAGCCCGTCGATCTGGGCCTGGCGTGGCGGCCGGATCAAGAAGATCGCCCGGGCGGTCAACCGCGTGCTGGCGCTGTTCCCGATGGAGCCGCCGCTCTACGAGAAGGAGCGGATTCCGGTGACCTACGTCGGGCATCCACTGGCCGACATCATTCCGCTCGAAACCAACAAGCTGGCGGTACGCGAGAAGCTGGCGCTGCCACGCGACTACCCGATCTTTGCCTTGCTGCCGGGCAGCCGTCAGGGCGAACTGGCGATGATGGCCGAAACCTTCGTGCAGACCGCCAAGCTCATTCGCGAGCGTTACCTGCCGAATGCGCTGTTCGTCGTACCGCTTACGACGCGCGAAACCCGTCTGCAGTTCGAGATGGCGATCTACACCCAGCAGGCGAGCGAGGTGCCGTTCCGACTGTTGTTCGGGCACGCCCAGGATGCGCTCGGTGCGGCCGACGTCTCGCTGGTGGCGAGCGGTACGGCGACGCTGGAAGCGGCGCTGATCAAGCGGCCGATGGTGATCACCTACAAGATCGCCAAGCTGTCGTACTGGATCATGAAGCGGATGGCCTATCAGCCATTCGTCGGCCTGCCCAATGTGCTGGCCGGCCGCGAAGTGGTGCCGGAAATCCTGCAGGATCAGGCGACGCCGGAAAACCTGGCGGAAGCACTGGTCAAGCTCTATGAGGACAAGGAAAACGCCGAGG
>Ga0316604_10002893_pt1 | contig 12601 bp, 11 predicted proteins | sample OWC_soil_day20_C_FD_207650 | JGI IMG/M metagenome (GOLD analysis project Ga0316604, IMG submission 207650) | Wetland soil microbial communities from Old Woman Creek delta, Ohio, United States - OWC_soil_day20_CT | ecosystem: Environmental > Terrestrial > Soil > Wetlands | place: USA: Ohio... | reverse complement strand
ATAACTCCTTTTTCCTTACGGGTCCGCTTCTTGGCAAAATGCAATTCAATTCCCGTGGGACATATGTAAACATTTTTCTCTGCGTCATAGTGAAACTTATAGAAGACAATGGGGACGTTCCCGTTTTGTCAACTTAGTGACAAAAGAAACGTCGCTACTACACCGGAGAGTTTTGCGGGCGGGTGGTGTGTTGGCATAAGCGGAAGTCAAGCGCCAGCGGTGGAGCGTTGGCAATACACCACCCGCCCGCGCCACCAAACTTGTTCACCACATACTACAAGTTTCCTCGGACAAACACCAGTCCCCGCGTCCCTGTTCAAAACTCACCGAGACGGGTACTCTGAAAGTAAACTTTCATCTGAAGCTTTGTTATGGCTGTTCTCATGATCCACATTTCATAATTAATTAACTTTACCATAAATAGACAAAGTTCCTGCAAATTGTTAAAACATTTTACAGGAACTTTGTCTATTTATCTTTCATAACAATCATTTTTCGCCATTAGTAGTGATACAGTTCTCCGCATCAGGTCAAACAGAAGAAGCGAAGGAACCGCCCTGCGCTTATTTCCGCATCCGCATTAACGTTTTACCTAAACTTGCGGCATAAAAAGCGGAGTATTTGCATATAACCCGGGTGATCCGCCGGTGTGCAAGAAAAGAACATTATCTCCTTTTCGGAGAACCCCCTTTTTAACCAAATCAATGAGCCCAGCCATTGCCTTCCCCGTATAAGTCGGGTCTAATAGAACACCTTCTGTCCTTGCTAGCAATTTGACAGCCTCAATCATTTCACTAGTAGGCCGTGTATAACCAGGACCGATATATTTGTCGCAGCAGACAATCGCGTCGCGAGGTATTTTTACATCGATCTCCATATATTCTGCTGTTTCCTGCACAAGTTCAGCAATTCTTTTCTCCAGTACTTCTTTCGAATTTAGAACACTGATCCCCATCGTCGGGATATTGCAGTTATTCCCATAAAGTCCAAGTAACAAACCACTATGAGTACCAGCACTTCCATCGGGAAGCACGATATGATCAATTTCAAGGCCCATGTCAAACGCTTGATTCATAATCTCTTCCGCGCAAGCGACATAACCAAGAACACCAAGAGGATTAGACCCACCCATCGGGATAATATATGGCTTATGTCCGTCAGCAACAACTTCATCAGCTACTTTTTGCAGTTCCTCCGTCAAATCTGCGCCCCATGAAACTACTTTGACTTTTTCCACTCCAAGTAGATGATAGAGAAATACATTGCCGTTTGTCGAAGAACTATAGCTTCCTGGGTCAATTTCCGATAAGACGAGCCGACAATTCATCCCTTCTCTCACCGCAGCGGCTAAAGTCAAACGACAGTGGTTAGACTGCACGCCACCACAGGTAATCAAGGTATCTGCCCCTTGTGCTAAAGCATCAGCAACGAGAAATTCAAGCTTCCGTGTTTTATTGCCACCCCCGGTTAGCTCAAGCATATCATCGCGCTTAATGTAAATGTTGGGGCCACCAATGGCTTGCGAAAAACGCGGCAAATTTGCCAGGGGAGTCTGTCCTTTCGTGTACCGCCGCCTGGGATAACGTGCTAAATTCATCATAATACCTCCTTGCCTTTGATCTACCAGACCTATAGGTTTCACAATTAATGAATTTACCATAAAAATACAAAGTTCCTGCAAATTGTTAAAACATTTTACAGGAACTTTGTCTATTTATTTGATCGCATTCACTTAAGAATTATGGCAGCCGCAAACATAACCATGTTGCCTCTAAAACTTTCTTACCGTTGCAAAAGGTGGAACCTGTTTGCTTCAATACCTTATGTGTAACTTTGATATTTTTTACTATCATCTTTGTGTCCGCACAGGGTTCAACCCAATCAAATAAAGAAAATTTATCCACTCCCGCCAACCCCCAGCATGCCCTTTCAAAAATTCCAAGTTGTGTTACACCTGCACCGCCACATTGAATAATGGATTCGAGCAGAATGGCAGGCGGTATAACTTTTTTCCCTGGAAGATACTCCTGGCAATACAAAAAGTCCTGGGTATAAGTTTTTATACCTACGGTTTCTTCCGCACTGGCAGATAGAATCTCATCAACAAACAAAAACGGATATCTTTGTGGGATTAAATCCTCAATCTTCAACATAACATCGCCCCCGTTACAGCACCTGCATCATTTTGAGGCATTTTTTGTCCGATGACTAACCCGTTCTAATACTCCCGTCCCTTTTAGGTAGGAATAAAGAACGGCTAAGTCCCTGGATAATTCCGACTAGAATCCAGGCGACGTTAAAACGCCGTCTGAATTAAGTCTCCATTTATCAACTTTTCCGTTGACATTAAGAGGAATGGCATCAACAAATACAATTTTTTGCGGACAATAATGAGCCCGCATTTTTTTGTGGCAAAAATCCAAAATGTCAGCCGCCAATACGTTTGCTTTATTTCTCACAATCCAGGCGCACACTCTTTGCCCCCGCAACTGATCATCAATGCCAGCTACTGCGACGTCAACTATTCCGGGATGTTGGCGTAAAACGGCTTCCACTTCTTCCGGAATGACTTTAATTCCCCCCGTATTGATCATGCCATTTTTTCTGCCCAGTAAATATAAATACCCTGCTTCGTCGATTTTTCCCAAATCGCCGACTGTCGCTTTCGGCCTGTACTTGGGAGCCAAATAGGGGCTCTCGACCCAGATAATGTTTTCTTCAATAGTGATCATTACGTTGGGAAAGGCTTTGCCTACCGACTCTGGATGCGCCAAAATATCCCCGGCCGTTGAATAGCTCACATGCCCTAGTTCACTGGCGCCATAATATTCAACAATTCTGGAACAGGGAAAAACCCTAACTAAATTTTGGACAGTTGCGCGGTCCAGCTTAGCACCTCCACTCACTATGGATCTCAACTCAGTTAGCGGACTTTTTATCACTTTAATCAAAATACGATAGTTGGCTGGAACCATAAAAATAGCTGTAACGTGATGCCTGTTCATTTCTTTTAGCCACGTACGCGGCAAAGTGCTGCTGGCCAGCACCACCGTGCCACCCTCAGAAAGAACATGTAAACAAGCATTCAAATTAGCAGTATATGCAAGTGAACCAGCCAAAAACAAAACATCTTCAGAACCTATGCCAAAAACTTGGCTTTGGCTAGGAAAAGCACCTGTCCAGCTCTGATGATCGCGCCAGATTACTTTGGGTGTTCCGGTACTGCCTGAACTTAATGCCCCCAAGAAAATATCATTCTGCTTAATTTCGGGCAGCAAGGCTTGCTCGGACGGAAGCTTACATTTGTCATCAATAGTAAAGGCAGTTTTTTGTTCTTCTATTATATTTGCGCATATTTCGTAAGAGGTAGCGGCATCAATTAGTATACAGACCCCGCCCGCTTTTATAATACCATAAAAATACAAAAGCTGCTTAACAGGCTCTGCTAATCTAACTATTACCCGATCACCTTTTTTTATTCGCGCTGCCAACCGTCCTGCTAACTCATTAACCTGTTCAATAAATTCCTGATATGTAAGCTGTGTTTCACCATAAATCAGACATGGCTTACAGGCCTTGGTATTGCTTATGTTATTGAAATTATCATAAATAAGCACTTTTTCAACACCTTTCAATAAGAACGGCATTGCCCATACCACCTACAGCTCCGATTGACGCAATTCCAAATTTGCCCTGCACCTTCTGTAAAGCTTTTAGTAAATGCAGCAAAATAATGGCACCGGAAGCACCATAAGGGTGACCATAAGCCAGTGCCCCGCCTAATAGATTGGTTTTCTCTAAACTAAAATCCAGTTCCCGGCAGCATGCCAGTATTTTTACGGCAAAAGCCTCGTTTATTTCTAGCGCAGCAATATCATGTAAGGACAGGCCGCTGCGCGCGATTAGCTTTTGAACGGCATAGACAGGACCTAATGGGAACAAGTTAGGATCGCAGCCGCAGCTTACTACTTGACGGATTACTGCCTGCGGTGCTAAATTGTACTTTTTCGCAGCTGCTTCTGACGCTAATAGAAGAACCGCCGCACCATCATGCTTTAGACAGCTATTTCCTGCCGTTATCCTCCCACCCGGCATAAATGCCGGAGGCATTCGCTTCAGCAGCGCCAAACTCATATGCTTTCGGATACATTCATCATCTGTAATTTCTTTCTCTTCAGTCCGAATTGAATGGATAATGTCCCGCAGAAGACCTTGCTGCTGCGCTACAAAAGCCTTTTTATGGCTTTCTAACGCTAACAAATCCATATCTTCGCGGGAAATAGCCAGCTTTTCCGCTAAATTTTCGGCTGCTTGTCCTATACCTGGATCACCAACCTCCGGTGTAGAAAAAGGAGCACTTTCATAATACACAGTATCTCCTTGAAAACGAGGGTCGTTTTGATTAAACTGCCGTCGGGGCGCCATACTGGTACTTTCTACACCGCCGGCAATGATTAGTTCAGCCTGCCCAGCGGCAATTTGGCTTACTGCCAGTTGAATAGCGCTTAACCCTGATCCGCACTGAGAGTCCACGGTTATACCCGGAATGCTGTAAGGCCAGCCTGCCGCCAATACAGATACCCTGGCAATATTACCGCCCGGACCTACTGCATTTCCTAATAAGACTTGATCGATACTCTCGGGAGAAAGACCATATCTAGCCAGTAGATCATTTAATACTAACCCCGCAAGCTGCTCTGGCAAAAAGCTCTTCAGATATCCATTTGTCTTACCAATTGGTGTTCTCACACCACCAATAATATAAGCCTCCATCATGCTTTTACCTGAGCTTGCCGTAACCGTTTATTAACTGCAGCTCCGATCAGAGTAGCAATAACGGTCTTCATTAAATCTCCCGGGATAAAAGGCAATGCCCCTGTCAAAACAGCCTTCTCAAGACCTATACCTGTTACAAAACTAAGCCACATTACACCAAAGAAATACACAACACCAATTCCCCCGATGATATTGGCCATAGCTAAACGCCACAATGTGCTATGTTGTCCTTTTAACAGGGCAATCACAATGCCTCCAATTAAATAGCCAAGAAAATAACCACCGCGTGGCCCAAGCAAAATTCCAATTCCACCGGTAAACCCGGCAAAAACCGGTAAGCCCACAGCCCCAAGCAAAAGAAACCCTAACAGTGCCAAGCCTGTTTGTCGTACACTCAATATACAACCCGCCAACATAACGCCCAAGGATTGTCCGGAAATAGGCACCGGACTAAATGGTAATGGTATCGAAATCAAGCCAAGCACCGCGATCAGTGCAGCAAAAAGCGCAGCATAAATAAAATCATTAAATTCATTTTTCCGATTCATCAATAAGCCTCCCTAAAAATCCTTTGCATAAGAAATTATAAAATACACGACCGCCATTGTCAACCAATTACCACTAACTCGGTTAACCACGATATTATAAATATATATAACAGAAAACGCAACTATGCTAAGCCTATTTAGCAGAACCGTTGCCAACGTTGGCATGTCAAATAAAAAGAGCCTAAACTGCTGTCTAGGCAACTGATAAACATATATATGCCATTAGTAGTGATACAGTTCTCTGTATCACTACTAACGGCGAAATTTACTTTTTTCAAAAGAAGCATAGGCTAACTTATCTAGATCATTAGATCCACGTCAGTTGCCAACCTTGCGTTCGGCCAATATATCTGCTTCTGAGATGGCACTCGTTTCATATCTTTCCCCTGTGTTTTCCTCCATGATTTTTAGCGGAGGCAAATATTTTTTCTACTGCGAACCGCAATAAAATCGGAATTACAAAATAAATCGGCAACCCATAATAATATTCCCAGGATACAGGTATATATAGTCCCATTTTCGCAAGAGCAGGCTCAAAACAGAAGGAAAATACCATCGCAGTTATAATCATTAGGACTATAAAATCTCTCCACTTCGGAAAATATTGATATTCCAGCATATAGATAACAGGCAGTGGACTCGCATCGATATAGGCGATAAAAGGACCAAACGGCAGTATTTTATATGGATAGGCCCAAAGACCGTTTTCATAGCCCATAAGATCAAGCGAAAAAATTACTATAAAAAGAAACGTTCCATATAACCACAGGTTTGGCAACTTCTGTCTGTCTGCAAGGAAGTAGAAAACTATCCACGGAATTACCAACAAAGCAAAAATAAACCACCAATTCCACGTAAACAGGTCGGTAGCCAACCAGTTAGCAATACGTGCCTGCGTCAGATCCTTTGTCATTTGTGCGAGTTGCTCGTCTGTAGCTACATTAGTCATACCGAACCTCTCTTTCCAAGCAAGCAACTCGTAATATCCTTACCGTGAAGCAATTGGTTGACCGCTAAACGCCAGACCTGCCGCCACAATAACTGCCGTAATCATATATAAAAAAACAAGCACAATTATTATGCCCCTATGTAAGCATGGTATCCTTTTGACCCGCGACCGTCTTAACCAGTCCTTAAAGGCTCAACAATTGTAAGCAAGCTGGCTCCCTTTCAAGCCAGAGTAAGAAGACAGTGGAGATGTTCCCGTTTTCCGACAGATTATAGTCAACAACTACTTTTGTGCTAATTGCCGACTCCATTCCAGACATATTTCCACTCCACGCCTCGCATCATCGACCCAGGCGTCGGCGCCAGTATATTCTCTCACCTTTTCATTGACTAGTCCGCCAATAAGAATTTTAACTTTAGAATCTCTATCAATAAGGCGTACAAGTTGAATTGTCCGTTTGACTGCCTCAAATCCTGGTGAAAGCAGGGTACAAAGACACAGAATGGGCGCTCCCGTTTCGGTAAGCGCAAGCATAAACTTATCCGGAGACACATCCACACCGAGGTCGTAAACCTCATAACCATAACAGCGTAATAAGGAGCCTACCAGATTTTTGCCAATATCATGAATGTCACCCTCGACAGTGCCAAAAACAACCTTTCCTTTGACCATTTTTTTCTCCGTAGCTTCCAGAGAAGGTCCAAGCATGTCCATTATCTCTCTAAAAATTTCCGAAGACAAAATCAAGTCTCCCAAAAAATATTCTCCATGTGAATATCGGTCGCCAACTTCTACAAGGCCGGAACGGCACTCTTCCACTATATCAAGCGGCGAAATACCTTCAGCCTGTGCTTTTGTAACTAATTGTAGCGCTAACGGTTCGTCCAGCTCGGTGATGGCTTTATTCAGCATTGCAAACACCTTCATCGTTCCCCCTTTAATGGTTGGATATCAGAAACTAATGAGTAGCGATCGCTGCGATAGTAAAAAACGCCAATGCCAACCGGCTTATCATCCCTCGTATATAAAACTTGCTGCAGCTTAAGGACAGGGTCACCTGCGCTAATCTTTAAATAATTAGCATCATACTCACTTGCACTCTCAGCTGTTAGCATAGCCTGGCTTCTTACTGGTAAGAACTCCGTATGAATGGTAATAATTTCAGAAAAAGCCTTATACTGAAATTCGTTTTCCAATGTCGGTTTGCCCTTTTTATAACACATATACTTATGTTCAACTCCCACTGGCTCTTCGCAAGCTGTAAGCAATCTACTATAATATAAGATTCCCTTATCCGGGGTCATACCGAGTTTGAGAGCAAATTCCGGAAGTTGTTTAAGAAACCGGACATTAATAAGCCTGTATCCTACTTCTTTTCCTTGATTTTCTATTTGTGTCTTGAAATCATCCATTACAAATATAGCCCTGTCTAAGGACGGTCTTGAGACAAAAGTACCCTTCCCTTGCTGGGCGCTAATCATACCGCGTTCAGCAAGTAAGCCGAGGCACTTGCGTACCGTTGTCCGACTTAGTTCGTATTCGCGACCAAGGTCATTTTCCGAAGGCAATGGCTCACCCGGCTTAAATTCTCCCTCCATTATTTTTTTTTCGATTATCGCCGCCAACTGATAGAAGGGAGGTGTAAACGAGTTTTTATTAATTTTGTCCATACGTATAGCATCCACCTTATGAAGTCTTTAGTAAAGTAACTTCTATGAAACGAGAATTCTTCCCTTCTGCACAGTTAAAATTTGAGATTGTTTCTAACTTTGAAGTGGTTAAAACAATACTTTTTTCCAAAATATTAGTAGTTGCATTCCGTACCCAACTGACTCACTGCTTTTTCACGTACGCCTAAAATAATAAGTATAGATATTACCGGACCCATTGCAAGAATCCACCATACATAATCAAATATACCTGTTGAGTCTATAACTACCCCTATAAACCAGGGGCTTAGTAAGGATGCCAGTTGAAATAAGAAATTCGATACTCCATTTGCGGTCGCGGCCCATTTCATTCCGGCAAACCGGGATATCATTATTGTAAGTTGAGGGTTAACAACGTATGAAATAAACCCAGCTGCAAAACCGAAAATACATAACATATTGAATGATGTCTGCTGCCCAAATAGTATTGTGGTTGGTACAACAGCAACTAGAGCGGCAATAACCAGTAATTTTCGACAGCCTAACCGATCAGACATTATTCCAGAAACAAGCGGGGCTAGTATTCCACCGAAACCGTACCAAGCCATTACTTGACCAGCCTGACTAATTGAAAAGCCTAAGCTTTTGATATAGGCATTCGCCCATGTAGCTGTTCCTAATTGCAGCCACATTAGAAAGAAACCAGTTGCAGCAGTTAGCATCAGGTCGCGGTTTCCGAAAATTAGCCTTAATCCTTCGCTTACATTTCCGTTTTTCTCATTATAAGTACAATTAGATTTCATAAACAGCAGTATCAATATGCCAGCTGTAAATGTCAGCGAACCAACAGCCTGAAAGGCCCCATGCCAACCGAGTGACTGATTAAGATGGGGAACTAAAACATTCGTTGCTAAAATTCCACCAGACGGGGCCGCCATGAGTAGTCCAAAAGCCACTCCCTGTTCCTCAGGAGGAAACCACTCTACTAGAGCTCGTGAACAAGATGCAAATACAGCTCCGGCACCTAGCCCGGCTAAAATGCGCAAATTAAAACCTACTTCGTAACTATCGATCAGCGACAACGTCATCGTTGCAACGCCCTCGATAATCAAACTTAGGGATAGTATGACTCGCGCACCATAGCGATCAGCTAAAACCCCCGCTGGTATCTGCGTAATGACATAACCGAGATAGAAAGCACTCATGAATGCTCCAGCTTGCCCCATCGTCATACCAAGTGCGGGTACGACCACCGGCATTAACGGAGGCCAAGTGAAACGGGTAATAAAAGTAAACAAAAAACATAAAACACATAGCATCAAAATTACCCACCGGTATCTTAAAGGAGACTCATTATTTTTCATTCGCTTCACCAAACTTTCTAGTGGTTGTAGCATGGACAGGCAAATTATTATAATCCAATCCGCAACTCTGAAGAGCGACAGGTCACTCGCCTATGTAGAATATCGCTGATATTAATAATCAGAGGGCTGAATATCGGTCAGCCCTCTAACATTAGTAAGTGGTAGAATCTAATTGAAATTTGTCTATTACATACCGTTAACAAAAGTTTTACATTACATTGCCCAACTCCATAACCAGTTGAAAGCCATGCCTTCGATAGTTTCCCAAGGTTTACGAATAAGAGCTTCGTCACCTGTAACGCCACCCAAATCAGTCTTCTTAACCTCCCAAGGAGTAAGAAGCTGCTGCTGGCCTAATCCGGGTATGTTACTATTGACAGGTAATGGCGGCAGAGGTTTGGGCTTGATATTCTTGTCATACCAGCCATATTTCATAACAGCATCAACCATAGCCCGAACGTTCTCAGGTTTGGAATTTACCGGAAGATAGCATCCTCCCCCCATCATATAGCCGCCACCTACACCAAGCTTTTCACATAATATCTTAACTCTGGCATCAATCTCCGCCGGCGTACCAAGAATAAACATCTGGCTAGGAATGCCGCCAGCGATACACATGTGATGCCCAATATCTTCTTTTGCTTTAAAAATATCACCCTGATCATCAATGTCGCAAACTACCGAACCTTTTGGCAGCTCTAGCATATGATGCCAATGCTTACCCCAGTCCCCTTCCATATACAACCTAATTTTATATCCAGCGGCAATAATCATTTCCATTGTTTTCTTAAAAGAAGGCCAGTAGAAGGTGTCAAATTGCTTCGGTGACATAAACGTCGGCTTATGGGTAGGCACAAATATTGGATACCGTCGTAGCGGATCGGCAGTCGACAACGCAAACCGGGCCATAATAGGTGCCAATACATCACAGGCCTCCAGAACTTTGTCCGGCTGGCGACGGATATCGCGAAGAATCCCAGTTAGACCACGTAGAACGTCACCAAGCGCATCGAAGGGAGCGACAAAAGCTCCGGTCATGGGTTGAGGCATACCGCACTGATTCTGCAATTGTATGGACCTGTTGCGCATAACCTCAGCAAACATACCTTGTGCCATGCCGGCTTTAAGGAAGGCAAATTGGGAACGAGTTGAACCCTTGTCCATTTCACCGAATACTCTTGGCAAAAAATTTTCCATCATAAACTGCGCCGGATTAGTAATTAAAGCGTCATATTCATCTGCAAGCATATTCTCCGCTTCGGAAAATTGGATAGCAACATGAGGAGCTAGATCGCGTCCGGGAAATTTATAAGTTTTAACACCAAGAACATCATAAATCGGAGCCCAAAACCGGTTATTTCGTAAAACATCAAACTCAGGATAATCGCGAATGAAATCCATTTCACTCTGTAACCATTTTTGCGGGTCATAAATGACTTCTTGGCCGCTAGCGGTGTAAGATTCAGCAAAGTTATTACTGCCAATAGCAATTGGGATTCGGTCCACCGGTTCCAATGCAATGGCGGCCTGATATCTACCTAACCGTTGTTCATAAATTTCTTTCATGTCTGTAGACATTTGACATCACACTCCATTATATATTTGTGTTACTCGCTAACTGAAATGGACTGGCTGCCTTTGCCAATTCCCAGCAGTACTACTATGCCAACAAGCGGACCTGCAGCCATCATATACCATACAGAATTAAAGTTGCCTGTCGTATCTATTGACCACCCAAGTATTAATGGACTAATCATTGGGGCTATTTGGAAGATAAAGTTTGCAACACCGTTAGCTGTTGCCGCCCACTCTTTACCGGCAAACTCTGAAATTAGTACTGTAAGTTGCGGGTTAGCCAGATAGGAGCAAAAGCCAAAGAGAAAACCTACGATACTTAACATACTAATAGTAGTTTGATAACCAAAGTATACAGTTAATGGAATAATTAAAATATAAGAAACGATAAGTAGCAGCTTGCGATTGCCCATTTTATCTGAAATATATCCTGAAACCATCGGTGCAATAACACCGCCAATCCCATAAGCAATCATAACCATACCGGCATCAGCAACAGAGAAACCCAATTTCTTTATATAAGCGTTTGCCCAGGTGGCTGTACCTAATTCTACCCACATCAGGCAGAAACCGGCAATCGCTGTTAAAATGATATTTCTATTACTGAACACCACCTTAATTCCGGTGAACATACTCTTTTCGCCTTTAGGTTGATCAGAGGTTTTAACCATAAAATATATGGCTATACCTAAGATTACAGTGGCAATACCAATTGTTATAAATGCACCTTGCCAGCTAAAAGCCTGATTCAATGCAGGCACTATGTAATTGGATAATACAATACCGCCAGAGGGGGCAGCCAGCATGATACCGAAGGCAGTCCCCCGCTCTTTAGCCGGAAACCACTCCATAAGAGCCCTAGAGCATGCAGCAAAAACAGCCCCGGCTCCCAGGCCAGTAATAGCGCGCAACCATAATCCGGTATCGTAGCTTGCCATATAACCCATACCAAAAGTGGACAGTCCTTCAAGTACTAAACTTGCCCCGAGTATCAGGCGTACTCCAAAGCGGTCAGCCAGCATACCCGCGGGAATTTGAGTAATAACATAACCAAAATAGAATGCACTCATAAATGCGCCCGCTTGCGTCATTTTCATCCCTAACGCAGGTACTACTACCGGAATCAGGGGCGGCCAAGCAAAACGAGTAACAAAAGTAAAAATAAAGCACAGAAACATCAAAGCCAAAATTACCCACCGATATTGACTATACTCTTCCTTTTTTAGTTGAATTTCCATATTTACCCTCCTTGTACTAATTTGACTATTTTGAATTTTTTAATTAAAGCTATTCAAATCCCCCCCATTCCTCTTCTTGATAATTTATACATGTCACGCACCCTTTTGTATAGTTGCCTACTTGTCTATACAAGTAAAATTCTATGTGTATCACCAAATTCCTGCTGTCCTTTTACTGTATTTTAAAAAAATTTCCAATATTATAAATAATAGTAGTGTGATTCAACCAACCCCACATAGTGTAAAGCCCCCCCAAAACTACGATAATGGTTCAAGGGGTATATACAATGGCAGCTAATCGTTGAACATCCTTTGCTACGATCAAACGCGCTTTGGGTTATACGCATTTTTTACTTAGAGGAATTGAAAAGGTGAAAGGCTACTTGGATGCGTTAGTTAGACCTGAACCGTAATGCCTTTTGCGGACACCAAGAATGGCTGGTACAATAAAACCAGGAGGTGTCCGACATGAAAGGTCAGCGATTCGATGCAGAGTTCAAAA
>Ga0316604_10002892_pt1 | contig 12605 bp, 12 predicted proteins | sample OWC_soil_day20_C_FD_207650 | JGI IMG/M metagenome (GOLD analysis project Ga0316604, IMG submission 207650) | Wetland soil microbial communities from Old Woman Creek delta, Ohio, United States - OWC_soil_day20_CT | ecosystem: Environmental > Terrestrial > Soil > Wetlands | place: USA: Ohio... | reverse complement strand
TTTGCGCCATTGCCATCAAATCATTTTTGTTCACTTCCACATCGAAGTGCCCGGCATTGGAAAGAATCGCGCCATGTTTCATCCGCTCCAGATGTTCTTTGCGAATGACGTCGTTGCAGCCGGTAACCGTCACGAAAATGTCGCCGGATTCCGCCGCTTTCAGCATTGGCTGCACCTGATATCCATCGAACAAAGCTTCGGCAGCTTTGATCGGATCAATTTCGGTTACCACGACATGGGCGCCTAGTCCTCGGGCGCGCATGGCAACACCTTTGCCACACCAGCCGTAACCGGCGACTACGACTGTCTTCCCTGCGATGGAGAGGTTCGTTGTCCGCATGATACCGTCCCAAACAGACTGTCCCGTCCCATACCGATTATCGAACAAATGTTTACAATCCGCATCGTTTACAGATATCATTGGGAAACTCAAGCGCCCCTCTGAGGCAAGCGCCCTCAGTCGAAGAACACCAGTCGTGGTTTCTTCGGATCCACCCAGAACATTCACTGCCAGATCGGAACGTGATCCATGCAACAATGATACCAGGTCTCCACCATCATCAATGATGATTTGCGGTTTGGTGTCCAACGCATGATGTAAAAACTGATCGTATTCTTCCGTCGTAGTGTTATACCAGGCAAAAACGGTGACCCCTTCTTCGGCTAGGGCAGCCGCCACGTCATCCTGAGTCGATAATGGATTACTGCCTGTTACGACTACATTGGCGCCGGCATTTTTCAGCACCATGCAAAGATAAGCAGTTTTGGCCTCCAGATGAACAGTGACTACCATGTTGATTCCAGCCAACGGCTTTGTCCTGATAAACTCGGCGTTCAGGGAGTTAAGCACTGGCATATGCTCTGCCACCCAGCAGATTTTATCATGTCCTTGCGGCGCCAGTTTAGGATCCCGAATAATTGATTTCATTAAAGTTCCTCCCCATTGTGTTGTTTATTTAACTGAGCTATGACAGTGTCATAAGGGGCTGTGAGAACGCCTGATTCCGTTATAATGCCAGTAATCAGGCCAGCGGGAGTGACATCGAATGCTGGGTTGAATACGTTGATCCCCTTCGGAGCTGTTCGGACACCGCCAAAAAAGCAAACCTCATCAGGATGTCTTTCCTCAATGGGAATCGAATTTCCATTGTTTATGGAAAAATCAAACGTCGACAGCGGAGCCGCGACATAAAAAGGAATCTGATGCGCCTGGGCCAGAACGGCCAAACCATAAGTTCCTATCTTGTTGGCTGCGTCACCGTTGCGGGCAATTCGGTCTGCACCGACGATGACGGCCTGTACTCGCCCGGTCCGCATCACCCATGCAGCCATGTTATCAGTGATTAACGTGACCGGTATTCCCTGCCGAGACAACTCGAAAGCGGTCAAGCGGGCTCCCTGCAGCAAGGGGCGGGTTTCATCAGCATAGACGCCAGCTACATGTCCCTCCAACCAGGCCTGATGGATAACGCCGAGCGCTGTGCCGACTGCTACCGTCGCCAACGCTCCCGCATTGCAGTGCGTCAAAAGGGTAGTTGGTTTGGTAAAAAGAGCGGCGCCATATTGCGCAATCTTTGTGTTCACAGCCTCATCTTCTATGGCGATTAATTCTGCTTCACCGGCTAGCCGAGTTACCATATCAGACGCAGACAGACTCTGGGTACACTGATCGAAAACCTGCATCATCCGGCGTATCGCCCAGGAAAGATTCACAGCCGTTGGACGAGTGTTTTGCAGCTCAGCCGCAATAGCCGGCAGTTGCCGTGCCAAAGATTGGCCTTCTTGAACAATTTCCCGAGCGCCCAATACCAGAGCATACGCCGCCGCTGCCCCTATAGCCGGGGCGCCTCGCACTTCCAGACGGCGGATCGCATCGGCGACCCGCCGGAAGTCGCTGCATTCAATATAAGCCTCTGTCAGTGGCAAGCGAGTCTGGTCCAATAAAATTAATTTGTCGTCTTGCCAGTACAGCGATTTCAATGTATCCATATCAGAGTTTAAATCCGCCGAATTCCCGCAATGCATGGCGACAATCGCAGTCATCCTCTGGCTTCGCATTTTGGATTGCCTGATTTAAGAGAGTTTGAATGTTGGCCGCATTCTGACTCATGGTGTCAAGCACTTCCTTGTGCGTTAACGGTTCAGTACTGATACCGGCTGCGAAATTTGTCACCATTGAGACCGTCACGTAGCACATCTCTGCTTCGCGTGCCAAGACTGCTTCAGGAACCCCGGTCATCCCGACTACATCTCCGCCAATTTTCGCATAAGCTCTGATTTCCGCTGCTGTTTCAAAACGTGGCCCCTCAGTACAAATATAGCAACCACCATCATGAACTGGCAAATCAAGCTCTTTCGCCAACAACGACACGTTGTGGCGCAGATTATTGCAATAAGGTGACGTCATGTCGACATGAACAACCCCGCGTTTCCCCCCTTCATAAAAGGTGGACACGCGGAGTTTGGTGAAATCAATGAACTGATCGGGCAACACAAAATGACCGGGCTTCATGCCCGGGTTCAGTGAACCGACCGCTGTCGTGGCCAGAATTTGTTGCACGCCCAATTTTTTTAATGCCCAGATGTTGGCCCTGTAATTGATCAAATGAGGTGGAATCGAATGCTGCCGGCCATGCCGCGGAATGAATACCACCGGACGTTCTGATCGCATACCGGTTTGATAAGTTACGGAGCCATAGGGAGTTTCAATGGTATTCGTCGAAACCTCGGCCAACATTCCGGGATCGTAGACCCCAGTTCCACCGATAACGGCGATATATGGAGTAATACTCAAGCGACGACCCTCCATTAGCTCTCTTTTTTGAACACGATCTCCAGCAAATCCGGCATCGTTTCCAAAATGTAATCCGGATTCGCCGCCAATACTTCCGACCACGAAGCTTCACTCCAACGAACCGCTGCAGTTTTGACGCCAGCACCCTGTCCGCTCAAAATATCATGCGCACTGTCACCGATCATAATGCATTCCGCAGCGGTTAAGCCCGTTTGGCGAATAGCCGTTAAAACCGGTTCCGGCTCGGGTTTATGCCGCACGGATTCATCAACGCCGATAACTGCGGTGAAATATTGTTCGATATTGAATAACCGCAACCCGCGCCGGGCCATAGTCGAAGTCTTCGACGTAACAATAGCCAAAGCAATTCCGGCATCATGAAGAGTTTTCACCGTATCGTGAACCCCTTCGAATATGCCGGCCAGTTGATCATGATGGATGTTGTTGAAGCTACGATACGTGGCAATGACAGCATCTTCCTCTCCAGGCGCCATCACTTCCATAGCAGCCCGCAAAGGTTTTCCCATGTAGGGCTGAATGTCTGCAAGGCTGATTTCGCGATGAAAGTGCGTTTGAAATGCATGTTGAAAAGATTTGATGATCAACGGAGTTGTATCGAGCAACGTTCCGTCCAGATCAAAAAAAACGCCCTGAAAAATAGGTGATCTCATTAAAAAATCCATCCTTTGATTAACAGCTTTCTTGAATTTATTTGCTTCTGTGCTGTGTTTCCCACTGCTGCAGGGACTCAAATAAAGTGTAGTCCGTCAGGTCGAAATGTACAGGTGTTAGGGATATCTGGTTAGCGCGTATCGCAGCCACGTCAGTATCGCTGGCATTCAGGGTCTCCATCGGGGTGCCGGCCATCCAGTAGTAAGTTCGCCCACGGGGATCAACGCGCTTGTCAAATGCATTCTCATATTCAATGGATCCCAGTTTGGTGATAGCTATCCCTTGGATTTCGGTTGCTGCAACCGGAGGGACATTGACATTGAGCAGGCTGAACTTGGGGAAATCCCCGGCAATGATCTGTTGTACCAGCTGACGGCAAAACGCTGCCGCAGGGCAAAAGTCGGGATCTCCATCTGTGGCGAGAGAAATAGCGATTGCCGGAATACCATGCATTGCGCCTTCGACAGCAGCGCTTACCGTACCGGAATACAACACGTCAGTCCCCAGATTGGGACCATGATTGATTCCCGATACGACCAGGTCCGGTTTTTCCACCATTAGCGTATCAAGCGCAATTTTAACGCTGTCAGCCGGGGTACCGCCAATTCGCCAACCGTTTACCCGTGCATCATCAAACTCATGCACATTGACCCAGATCGGATGATAAACAGTTATGGAATGGCCTGTTGCACTCTGCTGTTGGGCTGGCGCCGCTACGACAATATCGGCGATGTCTTTCAAGGTATCCCATAACGACTGGATGCCAGGCGCCCTGATTCCATCGTCATTGGTCAATAAAATACGCACTATATATACCTGCTTTCGTTAACAGCAACAGCTGCTGCTATAACTGTCCCAACATTTTATGAGTCTGAGGAATGACCCGAACCGTTTGCAGCTTTTGCATCGCCAGTTCCTGAACGCGCAGCACGGCGCCTGAGTCGATGGCGCAAATTCCATTCAACGGCGTAACCGGCTGCAAAATCAGAGGAATCGTAGCATCGATGTCCGTGATCAAAGATATCGCCTGTTCCAATTCAGGCTGTGTTGTTTCGCCGCTGATTACAATTTTCACGAAGACTTCCCGTTGTCTGGCGATTTGCAGAAAAGCCGCATGTTCACGCCAGTAGGAATTCCCATACATAGCGCTGGGTAATTTGAAATCCATCGATACAATGTCAACATCACGAATGACCTGCGCCAGTGCCTCCGGCAGAGTTCCATTCGTTTCGAGGTAAATTTTCGTGCCACTCTGACGCAGGGCTGCAATAGCAGATATTGCTTCTGGCTGCAACAAAGGTTCTCCACCAGTCAGGCTGACTGAATGGTGTGGGCTGCGGTAAAGGCGTTCAATAGCTGACACCAGATCGGCTATTGGAACCGGATTTGTTACATTTTCGAAGATTCGGCAAGCAGCGGTTGTCTCGATACGGGCTGAGGCGGGTGCAACGAAAGATTCACGGGTGTCACAATACTGGCAGGAAATATTGCAGCCGGCCAAGCGAACAAACACTTGCCGGCATCCCACAAATAAGCCTTCTCCTTGTATGGACGAAAAAATTTCGACCAGTTTCACGGCCGGTAGCGGGTTATTCATAGCGCTCATTCTCCTGGAATAAAGGACGCGCAGGAACGCGGCGACTCCCAAACCCTGACTGCATAGACTTTAACCTTATCTGCGAAGGCCGAATGCCCGACGAGAGTTTCATAAATATATTTTGCGATGTGTTCCGCCGTAGGAGGGACCTGCGTGAAAGGTTCCGTTTCATTCAGGTAATAATGATCCAAGGTCGCTAAAACTTCAGCTACATGGGCTTTTAGCACCTTGAAATCGATGAGCAGTCCGGAAGAATCGAGCTCTGTCCCACGGACAGAGACCTCGACACGCCAATTATGTCCATGCAATCGACAGCACTTTCCCGCGTATTCAGGCAACCGGTGTGCTGCTTCAAATTCTTCAATAATGGTTAATTCAAACACTATACTCTCCTATTCTCGCTGACATGCAAAAAGTGAGCCATCTACTCACCTTCATTTTGCGGCCTGCTTGCTCAGCATATCATCTTTTGGAAAGGTCCCCATGACTTCATGGTAGCTCAAGCTACGTGAATGTGTCGTATGGCTCCAGTTCTTGTCATGGCGCTGGAGGTAACCGATAAAGGTAACAGGAACCCAACTGTAAATGAAAACCGGATACAGCAACATATAGAACCAGGATTTTAGCGGGGCTTTTATCTTGGTCAAAACGATGAGCGGGAAAATATACTGCCCGATCGCCACTACCGCCCAAACTTCCCCCGGTAAAATCGTGTAGAGTATATTGGTGTAAAACGGTACCTGCTGGTGAATCATGCTCAACACGACGAACATAGTCGAAAGAATAAGAAAGTGTGGTTGTAATAGATGCAAAATTCCATCCAGCAAACGAATGTCCCGCCGACGTATACCTTCAACAAAAAAGCGAGGGATGAAGCGCGCTGCGACATCGAAGTGACCCTGCGCCCACCTCTTCCGTTGATTCCAGGACTGCATGAAGGTCAATGGTTTTTCATCATAGACAATCGCATCGTGCGCCCATGAGGTAGGTATCCCCTCCATCAGGCACTTCATCGTAAATTCCAGATCTTCGGTCAAACAGGTGGCGCCCCATCCATGGCGTTTCAGCAAATCGGTGGAAATCACCATGCCTGTGCCACCCAGACAACTGCTCAGCCCAATATTGTATTTGGCCAAATGCCAGATATGGTCGACAACCCAGAAACAAATGGCGAAAGTTCCTGCAATCCAAGTGTCAGTCGGGTTTTTTGCGTCGAGGTACCCCTGAATTACCGACTCACCTTTCAACAAGTGGTGATTCATGACGTACAGAAACTGGGGATCAACCAGGTTATCGGCGTCAAAAACAGCTACTGCGTCATATTGGCGGGGCAGTGCAAATAATTTTTCAAAGCCCCATTCCATCGCGAACCCTTTGCCTCGGTTTTCGGGATCAAATCTTTCCATTACCTTTGCGCCGGCTTTTTGGGCAACGAGCGCAGTTTTGTCGGTACAATTGTCGGCAATCACGTAGACATCAAATAATTCCGCTGGGTAATCCATAATATGAAAATTATCAATCAGCTGCCCAATAACATTTTCTTCATTATGGGCTGCCACTAGGACCGCGAAGGTTTTTTCGGGTGGGGATACAATCTTTTTTTGAACACGGAACAGACCAAAAAAAGCCAGCACAAAATAATAGAGGGTGAAAAATACAACGATCAATTGTACAGGTATCATTATAATATCAAATGGAAAATTCATTAGTTCTTCCTTTCTGATTCATGCCCTATTTTGACGTAAACAGACTGTTGATCAGGCCGAAGAGCATGAACGCAAAAAACGGTGCGAACAGCCAACTGTCCGGGCGAAAATACAACAGGGTTCCGACGATCACAATTGTCAAAATAACCGGTGCAGGTTTGATTTTCTCACCATGTCCCTTGAAATCGGGATACTTGACCGAACTTACCATCAGATAGCCAACAGCCGCCACAAACAGAGGAAAAAACCAGCCCGGCGCACGGTATTGCATCATGACAAACGTTGCAACCACCGCTCCCCCAGCAGGACTCGGAAGCCCCATAAAATAGCCCTTTACGTTGGAAACATTGACATTAAAACGAGCTAGGCGAAAGGCGACGCAACAGGCAAAAAATGCTGAAACACAGGCGCCGATCCAGCCGAAATCCTTCAACATGAACACATAGGCCATTACCGCAGGAGCGACACCGAAGGACCCCTGGTCACACAAAGAGTCCAGTTCCTTGCCGAATTCTCCGCTAACGCCGAAAAATCTGGCAACCCGACCGTCCAGACTATCGGCAATCAGAGCGGCCACCACAAAATAAGCTGCAAGGGTAAAATCCCCCTGAATAACAGTTAAGATGGCAAATACGCCAAAAACCAGATTGAGGGATGTAAGGGCATTGGGAATCCAGGTTTTTATCACGAGGGGATCCTCCCTATTACGGTTAAGCCGGCACGAACGCGCTGGCCTTTGCGTACAAGAATTTCTACATTGCGCGGTGCGATCAATTCGGTGCATGAGCCAAACTTTATCATTCCGTATAATTGACCTTGTGAAAGATCTGTACCCAAGGTAACCCAAGAGACAATTCGTCTGGCCAGAATTCCTGCGATCTGAGTCACCAACACCCGGCAATGCGGAGATTCGATCCCAATGGCATGACGCTCGTTTTCCCAGGCAGCAACCGCTTTATACGCCGGACGAAAGCGTCCGCAAACGTACTGCTGAAACTTAATCGTGCCTTCCATCGGGCTTCGGTTGACATGGACGTCAAACGGTGACAGGAAAATAGTCACTTTTATGCCGGCTTCGCCCAGATAGTCATCATCCTGAACTTCCACAATACTCATGACTTTTCCATCGGCCGGAGATAATAGATGCAATGGGTTGTAGATAATTTTGCGAGGTGGATTGCGGAAAAAATAAAGAAAAAAACAACAGACGATTGCAGGCAATATTGCCCAATAAACATTTACAACTACAGCGACCAAGGCCGTGATGCAAATCGTGATGCCGATAAAAGGCAAGCCTTCTTTCACTATCGGGAAAGCCGTCATCTATTCGCCCCCAACCTTCATTTATCTGCCAAGCAACAGAATAAAAGCAAGTGTGCCCACTTGCTCCTATCTGATTCAAGCTAATTATAACCTATTTCTCAGCGCGTTGTCCATGCGCTCAGGAGAACTCGCAGTACGAATTTCGGGAGTGCCAGCATTCGGACCAGACGACTGGGTTGACGCATCAACCGATAAGACCATTCCAGCCCTGATTTTTGCATCCAGAGAGGGGCCCTTTTCACTTTGCCGGCCATGACGTCAAACGTTCCCCCCACCCCTATTGAAACCGGAACCTGCAATCTCGTTAGGTTGTGTGCAAGCCATTTTTCCTGTTTGGGAATGCCAAGCGCACAGAGTAGGATGTCCGGCTGGGCTTCACGAATGGCCTCAACGATAGTAGGGTCTTTTGCTGGAAAATAGCCGTCCTGGATTCCGACTGTGATAAACCCAGGATATAGCTGTACAGCACGCCTAGCAGCTTGTTCCGCAATGCCTGGGGCAGCGCCCAGCCAATACACTCTATAATTCTCTGCAGCCGCCCGGCGTAAAAATTCCTGGGTCAAATCGAATCCTGCGACTCTTTCCGGCACACCGGGCCCAAGACGACTTGACGCCCACACCACCCCGGCGCCGTCAGCCAGCACTAGATCAGCTGCATTTAAAATTGAACAAAGTTCCGGGTCCTCTTGGGCGACCATAACCATCTCGGCATTCGCTGTTGCGACCATATGCGGCCGTCTTTCCTTTACAAATGAGTCTAGGAGATCCAGTGCGCCTTGCATGGTAATGCTGTCAATATTTACGCCCAAAACTGGAATTCGACTACGCTTCACAATAGCCATATGAGACTACAGGCTATAGTTGGGCGATTCTTTGGTGATGGTAATATCATGAGGGTGACTTTCCTTTAGTCCTGCCGAGGTAATACGGATGAAGCGCGTATTGTTTATCAGTTCTTCGATATTTTTCACACCGCAATATCCCATACCGGCACGCAGACCACCCAGCAATTGAAAAATAGTGTCGGCGACCGAACCTTTAAATGGCACCCGGCCTTCAATTCCTTCTGGCACAAGTTTGTCGGCGTTTTCCTGAAAATATCGATCCTTACTGCCTTCCGCCATCGCGCTCAAGGAACCCATTCCTCGATACTCCTTGAAACTGCGGCCCTGGTAAATTACGGTCTCGCCCGGACTTTCCTCAGTGCCAGCCAGGATACTGCCAATCATCACGACGTTACCTCCAGCAGCGATAGCTTTGGTGATGTCGCCGGAGTATTTGATTCCGCCATCAGCTATAACAGGAACGCCATAAGGTTTAGCCGCCTGCGCGCAATTGTAAATGGCCGTGATCTGCGGAACCCCTATGCCCGCAATGACACGCGTGGTACAGATCGAACCGGGTCCCATCCCGACTTTGACAGCATCAACGCCAGCTTCAATCAGGGCGACAGTAGCTTTGGCTGTGGCAATATTGCCTGCAATCAACTCAAGGTTGGGGTAGGTACTCTTGATTTTGCGAATTGCTTCCAATACACCCTTGGAATGGCCATGGGCAGTATCGACAACAACAATATCGACTTTGGCAGCAACCAGCGCTGCCAGACGATCCATTAGGTCTGCGCCGACTCCCACCGCAGCAGCCGCGAGAAGGCGTCCCTTACCATCCTTGGCTGAGTTTGGATATTTTTGGGCTTTTTCGATATCTTTAATTGTGATGAGGCCTTTCAAATTTCCTTCGGCATCAGTTAACGGCAACTTTTCGATACGATGCTTGCCGAGTATTTTCTTTGCATCTTCCAGTGATGTTCCAACCGGCGCCGTTATGAGATGCTCCTGGGTCATACAGTCGCTGATACGCTGACTGAGATCGGTTTCGAATCGAAGATCGCGGTTGGTTATGATGCCGACCAATTTGCCGTGCTCGGTGATTGGAACGCCAGATATTCGGTAACGTTCCATCAAATTGTGCGCATCCTGTAAAATGTTCTGAGGCCCCAGGAAAATCGGATCAACAATGATCCCATGCTCTGAGCGTTTGACCTTATCGACTTCCTCAGCCTGACGTGAAATCGGCATATTCTTGTGAATGATTCCAACTCCGCCTTCGCGAGCCATGGCGATCGCCATCCGGGCTTCCGTGACGGTATCCATGCCGGAGCTGATAATCGGGATGTTCAACTTGATATTGCGCGTCAAATTTGTGGAAGTTTCCACATCTTTAGGCAAAACGTCCGACTGATCGGGCAAAAGCAGCACATCATCGAACGTGAGCGCTTCAGGACCAAATTTCTCATCTATCATGAGGCAACCCCCTTCCAATTATTTTAAATAGTATATCATACCCTATTTCAGGTATCCATAGCACACTCCGTATTTTGCGTCAGGTTTTCCTTTCGTAACACAAAATTAACCTGCTATGCAAGGGTTTTGGCAAAATTTGTCGAAGAAATATATAGACGAGGGGAGGTTGCCATTTTGCCCAAAAAAAATTCGCCCCGCCTGTTTTCCATCATACACATCGGTTCCGAGCAAGTTACGCTTCAAATCAGTGAATTCTCGGATTTTTCCGATCTACATGTCATAGAAAAAACTTCAAAGGAAGTTTTTCTTGGCGAAGAAACTTTTAAGACAGGCCGCATCAGCTTTACAACTTCTGGACAATTGTGTTCTCTGCTTAAGGGGTATAAGCGTCTGCTCAACGATTACGGTGTCAAAGAGTATCGCGTCATCGCCACTACGGCACTCCGCGAGGCGGAAAATCAGCATTATATCGTCGACCAGGTTCGGATTCGAACCGGGTTTGATCTGGAAGTCGTTGACATGCTGCAGGAAATTTTCTTCAAATATGCGGCCCTGTACCATATTATTCGCAAGCACTCAATCGAAAAACCTGAGGAAGCGCTCTTGTTTGTCGACATCTCCTCCGGTGGACTGGGCTTTACTCTACTAAAAAATGGAATCATTCACTATCAGCAAAACATCCATATCGGTGCGGTTCGAATCAAAGAAAGCTTTGATAAAAACCAACGGGAATCCATTCACTTTCACCAAGCGCTCTCCGAATACATTTATAGTGCTATCGAGCCGGTCCGGACGGAATTGGCGCAGCATACCATTAACTATATCGTCACCTCCGGAAATGAAAACCATCTGCTGCTGCAAATGCTGGGCCATCCAATGCCTGATCCCATCGCTTTGGTCGGTCGGGATGAGTTTCTGTCTTTATACGAAACAGTTCGAACGTTGAATCTGCCCCAGTTGATGAAAACCTTCCACCTCGGCGAAAACAAAGCAGAAATGGCTCTCCCCACGATTGTGCTTTACAATCAAATCCTAGCTCTGACCAATGCCCCTGAAATTATTTTTCCTGACGCACAATTGGTTGATGGAGTTACCTTGTTGCATGCGGCGGAAAAAGTGGAAGATCCTTTTATTTCTATATTGGAACAGCAAGTGCTTTCTCTCGCCCGCAATATCGGCGCCAAATACAAGTATGGAGTGGCCCACTCCCTGGCGGTTGAAGTCATTTCACTGAAAATTTTTGATGCAATGAATTCCCTGCATGGGTTACCACGGCGAGACCGGTTCATTCTCCAGGTTTCAGCCATTCTGCATGACATCGGTAAATTTGTCAATTTGCGGCGTCACTATTTTTTTTCCTACAGGCTCATTTTTTCTTCGGATATCATCGGTTTCACCGAACGGGAAAAAGAAGTAATCGCCAACATTGCTCATTACCACTCCAAGGGAACTCCCTCTGATCTCGACGGCAACTTTTCCCGTCTGGATATACTGGAACGGGTTAAGGTTGCTAAATTGGCTTCGATGATCCGAATCGCCGATTCCATCGACAGAAGTCATCGGCAAAAAGCAACCACTTGTGATGTTCGACTGCGTGGCGATAATCTTGAAATCACAGTATCTCCGCGCGAAGATTTTTCCCTTGAGCAATGGACGTTTGAAGACAAAGCGGATTTTTTCGAACATGTGCATGGGGTCCGCCCCGTACTCATTATTCAGGCAGGAGGCGCTCATGGAATTTGACAAACCAGAATATTATCTGAATCGCGAACTTAGCTGGCTGAAGTTTAATGAGCGAGTGTTGGGCGAAGCGGCTGTCGCTGACAATCCCCTGCTCGAACGTCTTAAATTTATCGCTATCTCCAGTTCCAATCTGGACGAATTTTTCATGGTGCGCGTTGGGACCCTCAAGAACCAGCAGGACGAAGCCCGGGAGTGGGTTGACGCGGCGGGGATGTCCCCTACCCAACAGCTGGAATCGATATCCAAAGCAGTGCACCAGTTGGTAAAAAAACAATATAGCCTGCTCAAGGAGATATTGGAAAAACTTGAACATGAACATCTTTTTTTTATGCGCCCCGAAAAATTATCGAATTTTAATCAGGAATGGATTCGCAAGTACTTTGAAAACACCATTTCTCCTGTATTAACCCCCCTGGCTGTTGACGCGAGTCATCCATTTCCGTTTCTAGCAAATCGCAGTTTGAACC
>Ga0316604_10002891_pt1 | contig 12608 bp, 13 predicted proteins | sample OWC_soil_day20_C_FD_207650 | JGI IMG/M metagenome (GOLD analysis project Ga0316604, IMG submission 207650) | Wetland soil microbial communities from Old Woman Creek delta, Ohio, United States - OWC_soil_day20_CT | ecosystem: Environmental > Terrestrial > Soil > Wetlands | place: USA: Ohio... | reverse complement strand
AAGGAGATTTTTAACAATGGAAAAACGCGGCGTAAAAGAATTCCTGAAAAGGAAGAACGTCACTATCACAGTCCAGACCTATCTCATTGACGCATTGGGTGCTATGGCATTTGGCCTTTTTGCGTCTCTGTTGATCGGAACCATCTTCGGGACCCTGGGCAAGCAGTTCAACTTAGAACTGTTTAACGTGATTTCAGATTTTGCGAAAAGTGCCACAGGCGCAGCTTTGGGTGTAGCCATCGCCTATGCCCTTCACGCCCCTGCTCTGGTGCTGTTCTCTGCCGCTACTGTAGGGATCGCGGGCAATGCGCTTGGCGGACCGGTGGGCGCGCTGGCAGCAACAGTGATTGCAACGGAATTAGGGAAAATGGTTTCAAAGGAAACACGGCTGGATATTCTTGTAACGCCGGGTGTTACGATTATTTCCGGTGTTTTAGTTGCTCAGTTTGTAGGACCCGGTGTAGCCGGATTTATGAGCTGGTTCGGCGGCCTTGTAAAGACTGCGACCGAACTGCAGCCATTCTACATGGGCATACTTGTATCCGCTCTCATTGGAATCGCTCTTACCCTTCCCATCAGCAGCGCAGCCATCTGCATTGCCCTCTCCCTGGACGGGTTGGCAGGCGGGGCCGCAACAGCCGGATGCTGTGCCCAGATGGTGGGATTCGCCGTTCTCTCCTTCCGGGAAAACGGAGTGGGTGGTCTTATGGCTCAGGGTCTTGGTACCAGCATGCTGCAGATGGGAAATATCGTGAAAAATCCAAAAATCTGGATTCCCCCTACTGTCGCCTCCATGATTACCGGTCCTGTTGCAACCATGGTGTTCCATTTGAAAAATATACCAGCCGGCTCAGGTATGGGAACCTGCGGACTGGTTGGTCCCATTGGTGTTTATACAGCCATGGGCGGCGGAAAAAGCATGTGGCTGGGTATTTTATTTGTTTGCTTTCTTCTGCCAGCTATCATCACACTGGTGCTTGGAGAACTCCTTAGAAAAGCAGGCTGGATTCAATTCGGAGACTTAAAGCTAGACTTAAAATAAGAACATACAAAAAAGGAAACGGCAGAACCCAATCGTTCTTTTCGTTTCCTTCTTTCTATTCTTCCTTATTTTTTGATCTTTTTAACCTTACCCCTGCCACCGTTACAGCCCATACAGTTTTCACAGCCGCCAAACCCGCAGCCTCCTCTGTTATTCCGTAAGCTGCGGACAGCCAAAATTACCAGCACTATAATTATGATCAATATTATAATAGTCACCCAGTTCTCAGCCAGCCAAGCAGACATAATGCCTCCAAAATTTCTACTTCATTTCTTTTAATATACTGTCAATATGATCTCTCCTGCCAATTACCATCAAATGCTCCTGCGCCTGAATAATATAGTCTGCCGGCGGCATAAGCTGTGCTCTTCCTTCCCGTTTAATCCCAAGAACACTGATATGATACCGGTTTCTGATATCAACTTCCCTGATGGATTTATGCACCCATTCCGGAAGGGGAGGAATCTCATAAATGGAATATTCAGGAGTCAGCTCAATGTAATCAAAAACATGGTCTGTACTGTAACGAACCGCTGTCTTTTCAGCAATATCCCGGTCAGGATAGATAACTTCATCCGCACCGTTTCTTAAAAGGAACTTTGCATGAATATCCCTGTTTGCCTTACTGATTACCCGTCTGCCTCCCAATTCCTTCACCAGACTGGTGATTTCAAGGCTGCTTTGGAAGTTGGTGCCGATGCATACAAAGCAGATATCAAAGTTGGAAATACCAAGGCTTCTTAACACGGTTTCGTTGGTACAGTCACCGATCTTTGCACTTGTCACGTAGGGAAGTAAATCCTCTAAGCATTCTTCCTTCTGATCTACGATCATAACATCATTGCCCAGACTCGCCATATTGATGCAAAGATGATGCCCAAATCTGCCAAGGCCAATAATTAAAATTGATTTCATGAATATACTCCTTTTCTTTATCCTACGTTAATCGCTTCTGCGGGTTGTTCCACATGGGCTATTTTATGATTTTGTACAAATGCAAGTGCAAACGAAAGACTGCCGATTCTTCCGCAGTACATCAGTAAAATAATAACCACTCTGGAAAATGTACTTAGATCTCTGGTAATTCCGGTGGTCATGCCGACCGTTCCTATGGCCGAAAACGTCTCAAACAATATATCAGAAAAGCCCAGAGACTGATTTGCCATAATTGCCAGAGATGCAGCAAGTGCAAGAAACAGATTGATTGTTAAAATTGTTCCTGCCCTTTTTATGGCCTCCTCCTGCAGACGTCTTCCAAATACATTGACTCCATAAGACTGTTTGATATTGGAATGAACACACATAAGAAGTACAAACAAGGTTGTGGTCTTAATACCTCCGGCAGTGGAACCCGGGCTTCCTCCGATAAACATAAGAATGATGGTAAGAAGCTTGCTGCCATCGGTTAAAGCATGGGTATCCGTGGTATTAAAGCCTGCCGTTCTTGCCGTTACAGAGCTGAACAGGGAAGTCAGTATCTGACCACTTGCGTTCATTCCCACTAAGAGATTGTTTCTCTCAAGCAAATAAAACAGGAGTCCTCCACCAAATACAAGGGTACAGGTGGTAACCAGCACGATTTTAGTATGAAGCATATATTTATTGAAATGTAACCGGTTCTTATAAATATCATCCCATACGATAAAACCAATACCTCCGATAATAATGAGGGACATAATAACCAGGTTAACCAGCCAGTCATCGTAGTATGATACAAACGAGTTATAAGGTTCTATATGTCCCATTAAGTCAAACCCCGCATTGCAAAACGCAGATACGGAATGAAAAATACCATAAAAAATGCCTCTTAAAATTCCGTACTGGGGAACAAACCGGATTGATAATAAAATCGCTCCTGCACTCTCAAACAAAAAGGTGCCTTTTATAATTCTTTTTGCAAGCCTTACCACTCCTCCAATCTGAAGAGTATTCACACTTTCCTGTAAAAGTCCCCGTTCTTTCAGACCGATTTTACGTCTCAGTATAATGGAAATAAAAACTCCCACCGTAACAAAGCCAAGTCCGCCGATCTGTATCAGGGTCATGATCACAATCTGACCAAAAAGTGTCCACTGGGTCCATGTATCCCTGACAACCAGCCCTGTTACGCAGGTAGCACTGGTGGCTGTAAACAGGCAATTGATAAAATTCTCTGACTGCCCATCCTTGCTGGAAAAAGGGAGCATTAAAAGAAGTGCTCCTGCTAAAATAATACCTAAGAAACCGTAAGCCAGATACTGTGTCTGGCTTATATTCCACTTAAAACGTTTTTTTCGTTTTTTATCCATGATTGTGTTGCTGCCTTTCCTTTCTTACGGCTGATTCATCAGCATAGTATATCACATTTCTTTCTAAAGGAAAAGGTAAGTTTTTAACATCCTTCTGGTAAAATTATTTCTTATTTTTAATATTTATCTGAATCTGCCGGCTCGTCTTTTTTACAAGCTCCGAAGGCTCATACTGGTCCTCATCAAATAAAAACTGATGAAGGAGTTTCACATTTTCCTCCAGAGTAACCGGTATGACACAATCCCTCTTATTAATTTTAGCATCAATCATTTTAGTGGGAAATCCCTGGTTATCCGACAAATGAAAGCGCTTAATATTTTTCATAATAGGAATTATATCTTTCATTCCAATACTTGTGGATATCTGAGGCAGTATGGCATTGGCAAGCCGGTTTAAGGTTGGTAAATCAGCCTCCCTGGCTTTTTTCAGTGCCAGATTGGCAACCTCTCTCTGTCTCTCTGTCCGTTTAAAATCCGTATCCAATTTTCTAAGTCTGGCATAGGCAACTGCCTGAACTCCGTCTAAATGGTTGGGTCCTTCCTTCTTTAAATGATGAGATCCCACACCTGTTGATTCCACAGTCTCTGTGATAAATCCATTAATTAACCGGAACTCATCGTGGCTGATATCCACATCGATTCCACCCAGAATATTAATGGCATCAGCAACCGCTTTCCAGGTAAAAGATGCATAATCATCAATATTAATATCCAGATTATCCGTCAGTGCTTCTAATGCCTGTGCGGGACCTCCGCTGAAGTAGGCTTCATTAATCTTATCAAACCGTCCCTTGTCATTTACTTTTAAATAAGTATCCCGATAAACGGAAACCGCTCTTATTTCCCCTGTTCCCAGGTTGATATTAAACAGCATCTGCATATCAGATCTGGTTCCTTTTCCCAATGTCCCATCTCTGGAATCCACTCCAAATACAGCAACTGTCCAATATCCCTCCATCTTCTCCTGGGTCTCAATGCTGATATTGGTATTTTGAATTTTAGGCATTTCCACTTCCGGCAGTTTTTGAGGCATATGAGTGATGTTCCATGCATATCCAATCATTGTTCCGATTAAAGAAGCCCAGACCGAAGCTATGATGACCAATCCCCACTTTAAATATTTTGAATTTGCCATGTTTCCTCCATCCTCTTCATAAAAAAGAAGAGATCCATTTACGTATCTCTCCTTAATTTTCCATCATTTCGGATTTTTATTCAAAAACATGTTGAATCTCTCTGGGGTGATTGATGATATATTTGGGCTCAAATGCTTCCAGCTCCTGCCTGTCCCGAAATCCCCATGTAACTCCTACCGTATCCATTCCTGCATTTCTGCCTGTCTTCATATCTGTATTGGTATCACCAAAATACAGACAGGAGGATGGCTGCAGTGAAAAACGTTCTGCCATTAAAAGTGCTCCGGCAGGATCTGGTTTTACCTTTATTCCATTTCCTTCTCCAATAATCTGGTCAAAAAAGTTTTTCCCATAAACACTCTCTACACATTCAACTGCCCGATCATGACCTTTATTGGTCAGCACGCCTATTTTAATCCCCTTAGCTTTCAGATGGTTTAAGAACTCAGGCATACCGTCATATGCCTTCACTTTATAAAGGCAGTTTTCCTGAAAGGTCTTCTCATAGATCTGAAGTGCCTCTTCATAATGGATTAGTTCGGTATCTCCTGAATATATGAGCGCCCGTTCCACCAGTTTGCGGTATCCATCTCCTACAAACTTCTTGGTATGAGCTTCGTCAATGGGGGCGTAGCCAAATTCTCCCATAGTCAGGCTGATGCTGTGAGTCATAGACTGGATTGTGTCAATGATGGTTCCGTCTAAATCAAATATACAGCTTTTATACATGTTATACCTCCTGGCAGCAGTACTTCCTTTGTCTTTTCCATTCTTCTATATAAAATTGTACTTCCCGTCTTGCTTTTTATCAACACTTTTCGCACTTTTCCGTATATCAGGCCTTTATCCGTCCATACTTTCAATATCCCATACTAATAAAACAGGAGATTATTATGAATAAACGTTACAGATACTGGGCAATCGGGTTAATCCTGGCATTTGCTTTCCTGATGATAGCCGTCTTTACAGCCGTAAACTGGTACAATATTAGAAAATCAGCTCCGGAGAGCCTTCCTTCAGTTGAGTTTAACCGGAATTTAGATAACGTACTGGCAGAAAATCAAATGCCCCCGTCGTACTGACAAGGGCATTTGATTACTATTATGATTCAGACTGAAGATTTTTCTTTAATGCTGCAAGAACCAGGCAGCCTGCAAAAGAGCCGACAATAATTGCAATCAAATAACCAAATGGATTGCCAATTGTAGGAAGAACGAAGATACCGCCGTGAGGTGCTCTTAGGGTACATCCAAGTGCCATGGAAAGTCCGCCAGCTATTGCAGAGCCGATCATACAGGAGGGAATCACACGAAGAGGATCCGCTGCTGCAAAGGGAATGGCACCCTCAGAGATAAAGGACAGTCCCATAATATAGTTTACCAGACCGGACTGACGCTCTTTGTCTGTAAATTTCTTTTTAAAGAATGTGGTGCAAAGTGCGATTGCGATAGGAGGAACCATACCGCCTGCCATAACTGCTGCCATGATATCGAAGTTTCCTTCAGCCAGCTGTGCCGTACCAAAGACGTAAGCTGCCTTATTAACCGGACCGCCCATATCCACTGACATCATGCCGCCAACAACTGCTCCAAGTATAATTTTACTTGTTCCGCCCATACCGTTTAACAGACTGGTCAGTCCGTCATTAATCGCTCCCACAAACGGATTGATAAATGTGGTCACAATGGAAACAAGCAGGATACCGATCAGAGGATAAAGAAGAACCGGTTTAATTCCCTCTAAGGATTTTGGAAGTTTTTTAAATGCACTCTTTAAAAACAGAACAATATAACCACCGATAAAACCAGCCAGCAATGCTCCCAGGAATCCGGAGTTTACGCTTCCGCCTCCAGGATTTGCAAAGGTGGCTCCCATTTTAGCAATCAAACCACCTACAAAACCAACAGCCAGACCAGGACGGTCAGCGATACTCATGGCAATATATCCTGCCAGAACCGGGAGCATCATTCCAAATGCCTGCTCTCCGATTGTTTTTAAATAAGCCGCAAGCGGTGTATTTTTACCGAAATTGGAAGGGTCAATGGAATAATCATCAAACAGGAATGCAAGTGCGATTAAGATACCGCCGCCTATAACAAATGGAAGCATATGAGAAACGCCGTTCATTAAATGCTTGTAAATAGAACGTCCGACACCCTCTTGTCTTGTATCTTCCCCGGAAGACGCAGAACCGCTATAGTGGTAAACCGGAGTTTCACTGCTCACTGCACGTTTGATCAGTTCCTCACCTTTTTGAATTCCTTCAGAAACGGTGGCTACAACAACACGTTTCCCGTCAAAGCGGGACATATCCACATTCTTATCTGCTGCAATAATAATACCGTCAGCTGCAGCGATTTCGTCCTTTGTCAGTGCATTTCCAATCCCCTCTGCGCCGTTTGTTTCTGCTTTAAGAGGAATTCCTAACTTTTTACCCTTCTGTTCCAGGTTTTCAGCTGCCATAAAGGTATGTGCAATTCCGGTGGGGCAGGCTGTTACTGCCAGAACACGGTAGCCGCTCTTAACTTCTTTTGGTTTTGCTGTTTTGCCAGCTTCTTTTTCATCAATCAGACGCAGAAACTCTTCCTTTGAACCTGCATGAATCAAAGATTCCTTAAAATCAGGATCCATTAGCAGAGTCGATAATTTCGACAGTGCCTCCAGATGAACATCTGCTTCTCCATCTGGTGCTGCAATCATAAAAATGATCGTGGACAGGGAACCGTCATACGCGTCATAATCCACTCCGTCCGGTACTACTATTGCTGCAAGACCCGGCTCTTTTACTGCTGCTACCTTCGCATGAGGAATGGCAATTCCATCTCCCACCGCTGTACTGCCAAGTGCCTCTCTTGCCAGAATGCCTTCCTTATAGGCTGCTTTGTCCCCCAGTCTTCCAGCAGCATCCATCAGATCCACCAAACGATCGATGGCCCCTTCCTTACTGGAAACATGAACCCCAAGCTCCACACTTTCTTTTTTCAGTAAGTCTGTAATCTTCATCAAAACCCCTCCTTTAATAATTCGTTGTAAAGCTTCATGATATCTTCCTTCCCTGCAAGGCCTTCCGAAAATGCGGTGGCACTTCCAGCGGCGCTTCCAAGACGCAGAGCATGTTCATAACTGCCATTTTCCAGGTATCCTGCAACAAAGCCTGCTACCATGGAATCTCCGGCTCCAACAGAGTTTTTCACAGTTCCGGAGGGCACTCCCATTGTAAAGACCTCTCCCTTTTCAGTAATCAGAACTGCACCATCTCCTGCCATGGAAACCAGTACATTTTCAGCACCCTTTTCCTGAAGGAGTTTTCCATAACGGACAATCTCATCCACACTTTTAAGCGTAACACCGAACATCTCCCCTAGTTCGTGATTGTTAGGTTTTATCAGAAACGGATGATAATAAAGCACGTTTGAAAGTAAATCCCGGGTCGCATCAACCACAATGCGGATTCCCCTTTTATCCAAATACTCCATAATCCGTTCATAAATATCATCATTCAGTGATGCAGGAATACTTCCTGATAAAATCAGAACGTCCCCTTTTGAAAGACAGTCAAGCTTATCATAAAGCTGATCCAGGTCTTTTTTCGTAATCTTTGGTCCGCTTCCGTTAATTTCTGTTTCTTCACCTGATTTGAGTTTTACATTGATTCTTGAAATTCCATGTTCAACATGGATAAAATCACTTCGAAATCCCAGATTCTTTACTCTGCTTTCAATCTCGTCTCCGGTAAATCCAGCGACAAAACCTAAGGCAGTATTCCCGTATCCCAGAGCAGCCAGAACGGTTGATACGTTCAGCCCTTTCCCTCCGCAGTAAATGTCTTCCTGCTCAGTTCTGTTAACGGTTCCCAGTGTGAAGTGATCTACTTTTACGACATAATCGAGAGCCGGATTAAATGTTACTGTGTAAATCATATATCACTGCTCCTTCTTTATATAAAATTTTATTTCATCCCCTCGTCTATACTATAATACGATTGTTTTATTTCGTCAATAAGTTTATGCAAGAAATATTATTTCTCAAATCATTTCGTCGCTTTGCACAATTAGTGATAAAACAACCCTTATCATACCCCTGTTTTTTGTGCTATTTCCCCATATATCATTGTTCCCCAAAGAAACTGCTAAAATTCATCCCTTTGAATCAAAAAAAAGAGAACCTTACGGCTCTCCTTATTTTTTATCATCGGATATTGCAATTTCGTGACGTCTGATATGATCATGTGAATTCTTCCTGCTGACCGATAAAAAGAGATATAAGATCTCCATTACGGTTGTAGCCGATACTCTGGAAAAACAAAATTCACCCAAAAGAAGCTTTTCCCTGGTTGCCGTTGTGATGTGAAGATCGCAGGCCTGTCCCAGAGGCGAAGACGGATTATTGGTGATTGCAATGGTAGGAACATGGTTTTCCTTGGCTACCGCCACAAGAGTCATCAGCCGTTTGGAGAAACCGGAATTGGATATAATAATGACCGCATCCTCCGGCCCCATATTGCAGGTATATGCCATCTGGGTCTCCCAAATGGTTCCAGATACAGTGGCAATTCCCAGTTGATTGAATTTAAAGGCGCCGTCAAGTGCTACGGGGATGGTATTACCCACTGCCACCAGCTGGACAGTTCTGGCTTTTTCTATCATGGTTAAGATTTTATCAAGTTCTGCCGGTTCCATCATGGAAATGGTCTGGGTCAGTTCCGCCACCTTATTGGCCAGGATATTCTGAAGAGACTGACCGATATTTTCACGGCTGATGTCATTGGAAACTTCAATGGAATTGCCCCGTTCCTCCGCTACCTCTTTAGCCAGATTAATCTTCAGATGATGAAAGCCATTAAATCCGCATCTTCTGCAGAATCTGGATACTGTGGCATCGCTTGTTCCGCTTGCCAAAGCCAGCTCTGCTACTGTCATGTCTATGATATCACTTTTATTTGAGAGAATGAAATCCGCTATCTTTTTCTCTGCTTCAAAAAAAGAATCGTAGGATGAGCAGAGAACTCCGGACACACTTATACTTTCCTGCATATATGGTTTACCTCTAATTCATGTAATTTTATTTCATCATTATATATGATATGAAATAAATTGTAAAGCATGGACTATTCTTTCCCCGACGTCAGTAGAAATACAGTAGAGAGAATGCACACAAATCCCACAAAGTCCATAAGACCAAAGTTAACTCCCATAAAAAGCACAGAAAACACAGTGGCCGACACTGGCTCTACCGATGCCAGAAGACTCCCTTTCTTAGGTCCCACACAGTTTACGCCTTCCATATAGCAGGCAAATGCAATGATTGTGCCAAACACAATAATAAGTGCCATTGCCGAAACTGACGCCCCATCAAGGAGAACTGTCTTCTCCCAGGGTCGGAAAATCAGACCAAGTAAAACTCCGCCAATGAGCATTCCCCATGCCGTTATTACCATAGAGCCATACTTACTTAAAAGCCTTCCCGGCTGAGTGGTATAAACTGCAAGGGCTCCCGCAGAGCACAGTCCCCAAAACAGTGCACGGTCTGAAATCGCAAGACTTCCCGGTTTTCCGTGGGTTGCCAGTAAAAAAGTTCCAGCCATGGCAAGAGCTGCCGCAAGCAGTTCGTGTTTCTCAGGAATCTTTCCCGCCCGTGCGGATACATAAAGCATAATCAGAACAGGTCCTATGTACTGAAGCACCGTTGCGGTACCTGCATTGGAATATCCGATGGCGGTGAAATAGGTATACTGGCACATGGACATGCCAACCATGCCAAAGATAAATAAATCTCTCATATCCGTTCCGTTTTTAAACGGTGCAAAGATCTGCTTTCCCTGTTTCATGAAGCAGATAACCAGCAGCAGAATTCCTGCACAAAGTAATCGCACCGGAACCAGCCAGTCGGAAGCCATTCCTTTCATCTGCAATAGATACTGCCCGCAGGTTCCCGATATTCCCCATAATATTCCGCCAGTTATGGTCAGAACACTTCCCCGCTTAAGGCGTTTGTTCTCTGTCATCTTCATCGCTGTCTTCCTCTTTCGTTTCTTCTGTTCTGCCCTCCCACGTATTATGGTCTGAAGCCGTATCTCTTAATATCTGGTCAATCTGGGCAAATAGCCGGCTATCCGGCAGATTCCTCTGCCATAAGCGAAATGCTGCGGTGGATTTAATCTCTCTGGCATCGATGGGTCTTCCGGCGCAATAATCACTGTTTAAATCCCCATACAGCTTTGCCATCTCCTCAATCTGTTCTTTTGGAAGATTCTTAATCTGGCTGCTCACCTGCTCATACACCACCTCTTTTAAGCTTTTTTCCGCATATCCGCTAAAGCTTAAAAGGTTCTCATCCGTTGTTCCGGTTTTCTTACCCCAGTCCTCCACATCGGTTCGTTCCGTGGTATAAATAAGCCGGTTGTCGCCGGTCCAGGTCAGGACACCGTACTGATTGGGACTGATGGCAAAGGAGTTTGCAACCACTTCACTGATGTGGTAATCTGCCCCCTTTTCACCTGGTTCCTGTTTGTAAGTCTTGGTTCTCTGCAAATGCAGATGACCGCTTATGTAAAGAGGAATCCGGTAGCTTTCCAATAAACGTACCACATCCTGGCTGTTTTCCAGGGTACAGTCTTCCGGATATAAAATACTCTCTTTCAAAAGGTTATGGTGGGCAATTACCACAACCGATACACCCAGCTTTTTCGCTTCTTCCAGCTGTGTTTTCATCCAGTCAAGGGTTTCTTCTTTCATTCTTCCCCCTACTTTGTTATAAGGTTCATACTGGGCAGAATCCACCATAAGAAGCCAGTTTTTTTCGTCCAGTTCATAGACATAACTAAGAGAGTTCTGATCCAGGCTTCTGGCCTGATCGTATCCGAATCTGCGGTATATATCATAGAAATCCTTTTCATTTGCTTCCTGTACGGGTTCCTTTTCCTTACCGAAATAAGATGCTGCCGCATGATTATTAATATCGTGGTTTCCAGGTATCACAAGAACCTTTACTCCCTTTTCTTCCAGTGCCGCTAATTTTTTAGCAAGCGCCTCATGTCCCTTTTTCTCTCCATTTAAAGTTAAATCACCGCTTAAAATCACCGCGGCAGGCTTCTTTTCCTCCATCTGGTCTGTGAATGCATCCATAATCTGTGGAATATAGCGGACTACCTTACCATCGTCCAGCTTCTCCAGCTCATCGAAAGCTTCCCCGTAATCCGTCAGCTCCGGCGAAAAATAATGGACGTCCGATGCAATTACAATGGCCGGAGGATGGTACGGTTTTTCCTCTTCTTTCGTTTCTTCCACTGCCATTTCAGTGCGGCGGGGAAGAGAAGGGCGTATGGCCTCTTTCGTACATTGTTCTGTCTCAGCTGCTGGAAACGTTTCTCCGTTGTCTTTCGTCTCCGGTTCTTCCTCTGTATAAGGTACTGCTGTGCTTTTAGTCGCCTTGTTATCATCTCCACCCTTTGTATACGGAGAATGAACTTTCTGCAGTAACAGGACAATGAGAAAGCACAGCAGAAGCATAACTGCATAGATACAAACCAGAAGTATGTTCTTCTTTCGCTTATTCATCTGATTCCATAAAGATCCTTTCTGGTTCTTCCCATGGAATCATACCATGTTTTTTATGCAGGGGCAACCCTGGTGTTTCACGTTAGTACCACCTGGTAAGGGGGAGTTCATTATTAATTCCTTTTGATATAAGAATCTGGTGCAGATCGATGATTCCATTATGAAATGTTGCAGCGCAGGCATTTAGATACAGGTCCCACATTCTTACAAATTCTAATCCCATCTTTTTTTCGATCTGATCCCTGTTTTCGTTAAAATTCTGATCCCAGTGACGCAGTGTTTTATAATAATGGCGTCTGAGACTTTCTACATCCAAGACGTAAAATTTATGCTCACTTAAAAGATTTATCATTTCTCTCAGACTGGGTACCATGCCTCCCGGGAAAATATATTTTTTCATCCAGGGATCTCCCGGATACTCCCTCAGTGCACTGATAAAATGTAACAGGAACAGCCCTCCAGGCTTTAGAACGGACTCTGCACTTTTAATAAAGAGATCATAATTTTCTCTCCCAACGTGCTCCACCATCCCTACACTGACTACCCGGTCAAAGGTTCTTCCGCTTTCAGGCAGATCCCTGTAATC